>PPYE01275483.1_pt1 | contig 25284 bp, 25 predicted proteins | sample 1559881 | NCBI WGS metagenome assembly PPYE01 (sample SAMN08240022, study PRJNA423297) | Human gut metagenome, whole genome shotgun sequencing project. | reverse complement strand
CGGCCAGATAGTGTACAAGACAGTTGTCCACCAGCAGGCCGGTGAGGCCCACCACCCCGGCGCCGCCCCGGATGAGGACGATGCACCAGGGGTGGAGGACATACACCGCCGCCGCCCAGTCCCGGAGGGCGGGAGCGGACGGGAGGGACAGGCGCTGGAGCCACCGCAGGAGGAACCCGACGCACAGGGGGAGGGAGAGGTAGAGGGCGTCAAAGCGGGCCAGGGCGAGGCGCTGCACCAGCAGGCCTTCCGCCGTCAGCAGCGCCAGGGAGAGGAGCAGTCCGGCCCCGTACCAAGCCGCGCTCCGGCGGGCAGGCCTCAGGGCCAGCCAGCCCCCCAGCAGCAGAAAGACAGGGGGGAAGAACAGGCCGTTGCGTGTGTAGTCGAAGAGGAGGAACAGGGCCTCGTACCCGGCCCGGAGGGGCGGCAGGGCGGCGGTGAGGCCGAAATAGCTGTCCCCCAGCAGCCCGGCGGCATAGAGCAGAAGGGCGGGAAGCCACGCCCAGCGGGGCCCCAGGATGCGCAGAAGGCCGTACACCAGGCAGGCCCCCAGCACCAGGGCGGGGAAGTACCACAGGTGGTAAAAGGTGCCGTTGAAGAGCACATCTCGCAGCAGAGCGAAGCCGCTCTCCTCCAGGGTGTGGTTGTAGAGGTTCAGGGGGAGGTAGAGCAGGACCGCGGCCCCGTAAAGCAGCAGCAGCTTTTTGACAAAGGGGATCAGGGCGGCCCGCCCCTCCCGGAGCAGACGGGGCACCAGGAACCAGCCGGACACCGAGAAGAAAAAGGGGACGGCGATGCGGGCCAAAATGTCGGTCAAAAGGTAGTTGGCCTCCCCGTTCAGGGAGAGCAGAGGGCCGGTATGGATGGCGATGACCAGCAGGGCGGCGGGGACGCGGAAGCGGTCAAAGCCGCCGAGCGACTCGGTTTTCATCCCGCATCCCTCCACAGAGTGAGCACCACGCCGCCCTCGTTGGTGTCACAGCGCTGGCAGGGGACGTCGGCGGGCAGGGTGAGGGTGTCCGCCGCCCAGACGGGCAGGTAGTAAAGCTCAAACAGACGCCCCAGCCCCCGGAAACGAAGAGGTTCCCCTCCCAGCGGGAAGTCGTGAAGCCACTCCAGATATTCCTCCAGTACCAGATGACGCTCCTCCATCAGCTTGGCGTGGGGCCAGCCCACGTACCGGAAGTGCCACGGCTCGTATCCGATGCCGGTGACAGCCTCCTTCCCCTTGGGGTAGCGGAGGACAAAGCCAAAGTCGGCGGCCCGGCGGCGCAGGGCCCCGCAGGGGCCGGAGTCGGGGAAGGCGGGGCAGAGGAAGTCCACCTCCGGCCTATTCTCGCCCAGATCAATGGCCAGCCCGGTCTGATGCTCGCTGCACCCCGGGCGGGCCACATAGGTCTCGGTGAAGGCACTGCCGTGCTCGGCCAGGGCGTCCTCCCAGATGGCCTGCTGCTCGGTTTGAGGGCGGTAGCCGCTGACCGGAATGATGGTGCCCGCGCCGTCCACTGCGGCGAGAAGCTGATCCAACATCACTTTGGCTCGCTGGTGGAGACGTACCTCGGTTTGACCGGAGCGGACGGAGGCGAGGTCCTCCGCGGCGGGCTCCTCCGGCAGGGGATGGGCGCGGTTGACCAGATACAACGTACCTTTCATGCGTCCACCGCCAGTCCGATGAGACGGTCCAGCAGAGGGCCGAACTCCAGGCCTATGCTCCGCATCATGTTGGGGTAGCGGCTGTGAGCTGTGAAACCGGGGATGGTGTTTACCTCGTTAAAGACAATGCGCCCGTCCGGCGTGAGAAACAAATCCACCCGTGCAAAGCCGGAACACTCCAGCGCCCGGTAGATCAACTGGGCGGTCGCCTGAATTTCTGTTTCCTTCTCCTGGGAAATTCGGGCGGGCATGTGTATGCTGGAGGTGATCAGGCCGTACTTCTCCGTGTAGTTGAAAAAACCGCCGGAGAGCTCGATCTCGTCCACATGTCCCACTGTCAGAACCTCATTGCCCAGTACGGCGCAGCCCACCTCAAAGCCGGGCACGGCCTCCTCAATGACCACCTTGCTGTCGTGGGCCAGGGCGGCGGTGACGGCTTCGGCCAACACGCCGGGCTCCTCCACCTTGGTGATGCCAAAGGAGGAACCCGCCCGTGCGGGCTTGACAAACAGGGGATAGGTCAGGCTGGCAGTGCGCTCCGGCAGGGTGTCCAGCCCTTCTCCGGTGCGAAAGAGGGCGGAAGGGGGCACTGCTACACCGGCGGCCCGGACCAGGCGGTGGGCCGCGTCCTTGTCCATGCACAGGGCGGAGGCGAGCACCCCGCAGCCCACTACGGGGATACCTGCCAGCTCCAGCAGGCCCTGCACCGTGCCGTCCTCCCCGTTTTTGCCATGGAGTACCGGAAAGGCGGCGTCCAGATAGCGGGTGGAGGGCCCAGCGGGGGCGATGAGCAGCAGGCCGTGGACGCCGCGGTCGGGGGAGATCACCGCCGGGACGGTATGGCGGGCGTCGGTGTGCCAAGTGTCGTCCAGCAGGGCGTCCACCGGCCCCTGGTAGAGCAGCCAGCGCCCATCCCGTGTGATGCCCAGGAGGACGGGCTCGTACCTGTCCCGGTCCAGATGTGTGAGTACCGCGTGGGCGGACTGGAGGGAGATCTCATATTCGGTGGAAGAGCCGCCGAACAGGACGGCCAATGTGATTTTTTTCATGGGGGAACACCTCCGTCAGAATGGGCTCTCGCCTGTTCTTTTATTATAGAGGGAGTATATCAGGCGTTTCTGACTTCCAACCGACCAAAGGCTTACAATCCTCTGAACCAAATCTTAAAAAAAGCAGTCGAAAAGCGGTATGGTCTCAGACCATACCGCTTTTTGTCATTTTGTGGCTCGCTTTACACCGTTGCCGATGTCTTTGGCGGCGTCGCCAACGCCGTCGACGATGTCGCGGGCTGCATCGCCCACACCGCGGGTTACGTCCTTGGCGGCATCCCCGGCATCCCGGGCCGCGTCACGGGCGGTCGAGCCGCCGTCCTTCGGGTGTTCGGTACCCTCCGGGGCGGGCGTGGTGGTATTGGGGGCTGCGGGGGTGTTCTCCGGCATGGTGCTGGGCTGGGAGGTGACAACCGGCGAGGGAGTCGGAGTCACATCAGGGGCTTTATCGCGGGTACAAGCGGTCAGCGGCAGAGCCAGAGCGAGCCCGATGCCGAGCAGAGTCCATGTGCGTTTCATGTGTGTTCCTCCTGTTCCTTCCAATGGATTTCGTTCAGATGGATTCACCCAGCACCTAGTATACGTTATTCCACGCTGATTACACGCGGGAAGAAGTGTCAGAGAAAAAAGGGTTGCAATTTCCAGAAAGATCTGCTAATATAATAATAACAGTAATAGTTACTGTTTATGATGTGCCGAGAAAAGAGGTGGCTCATGAACGGCAAGCGCTATTCCCGGCAGCGGGAATTGATCTATGAGGCTTTGCGGCAGACAGAACAGCACCCCACGGCGGAGATGATTTATCAGTGGCTGAAGCCGGCCAATCCCAGCCTGAGCCTGGGAACCGTTTACCGGAATCTAAACCTTTTGGCAGATGAAGGTGCAATCCGCCGGATGGCATTTCCGGTGGAGCGCTATGACGCAAAGACAATGCCCCACCCTCATTTCTGCTGCGACCAGTGCGGGGCGGTTTACGACCTGCACCTTCCCTACGATGCGGAGCTGGACCGGCAGGCACTGCTGGCCAGCGGGCACGATGTCACGGGCCATGAGGTGGTTTTTCACGGAATTTGCACAAAGTGCAAACAACTTCATTGATCTTTTCTTAAAATATGATAAGATGTGACCATCAAAATTAGAAAGGAAGGTTGTTCCAATGGAATTTAAGCTGTATCGTTGTGCCCACTGCGGCAATGTCATTTTCAAGGTGGTCGACAAGGGTGTTCCTGTCATGTGCTGCGGCCAGAAAATGGAGGAGTTCGTCCCCAACACCACCGATGGTGCTATGGAGAAGCATGTCCCTGCGGTGGAAAAGACTGCCCATGGCAGCGGCTATTCCGTCAGCGTGAAGGTGGGCAGTGTGGAGCACCCCATGCTCCCCGAGCACTACATCTCCATGATCGCGGCGGTGGATGGGGACACCGTCACCATGAAGTTCCCCAAGCCCGGCGAAAAGCCTGAGCTGAAGACCTTCTGCCGCAGTGAGAAAGTGGAGGCGTACGAAATCTGCAATCTCCACGGCTTCTGGAAGGGCGAGGGCTGAGAAGGCCCGTATTTCACTCAAAATCTGATTTAGAAAGGAAGGCTGAGCATTATGGAGCTGAAGGGAAGCAAGACGGAGGCCAATCTGTGGAAGGCGTTTGCGGGAGAGAGCATGGCCCGCAATAAGTATACTTATTTTGCCAGCAAGGCCAAGAAAGAGGGCTTCGAGCAGATCGCGGCCATCTTTGAGGAAACCGCCGGCAATGAGAAGGAGCATGCCAAGCTGTGGTTCAAGGAGCTGGGCGGCATCGGCGATACCGCTGCCAACCTGAAGGCTGCGGCGGCGGGTGAGAACGAAGAGTGGACCCAGATGTATAAGGAGATGGCCGAAACCGCCCGCGAGGAGGGCTTTGAGAAGCTGGCTTTCCTGTTTGACGGCGTCGGCAAGATCGAGAAGGAGCATGAGGAGCGCTACCTGACCCTTTTGAAGAACCTGGAGGAGGGTGTGGTCTTTAAGCGCGGTGACGAGTATGTCTGGAAGTGCCGCAACTGCGGCCACATCCACTTCGGCAAAACCGCTCCTGAGGTCTGCCCCATCTGTGCCCATCCCCAGGCCTATTTCGAGATCCGCAGCATCAATTACTAAGAAGAGACGTACGACAAGCGCTGTATAAAGCGGGTCCGACCTGACGGTCGGGCCCGCTTTGGCCGTCAAAAACCTTATTTTAACAGATAGACTGCCCCGCCGGAGACCCGGCGGGGCAGTGTGCTTTTACTTTAGCAGGCGGATCCACTCGCTGTTGTAGAGCTCACGGATTTCAGGGGAGAGACAGGCAAAGCTCTCCGTCTTGGCATATACGTCGTCGGTAGGGTAGGCATAGGGATCGTTGGCGGTCTCAGGGTCCAGCTCCTCACGGACACTCAGCAGAGGGGAGGAGTACCAGATCTCCTCACAGTTCTTGAGGCCGGCCTGAGTGGAGCACATGAAGTTAATGAACTTCTCGGCGTTCTCCTTGTTCTCCGCGCCCTTGGGGATGCACATGGCATCCACGTAGAGATTGGTGCCCTCCCGTGGCAGGGCAAAGGCCAGGTCAGGGTTGTTCTCCTGCATGGTAAGAAAATCGCCGTAATAGTAGGCGCCGATGAGGGCGTTCTCACCCTCCAGCTTGTCGAAAATCTCGTCCATGACGTAGGACTGCACCAGGGGCTTCTGTTCTACCAGAAGGTTGGTGGCCTCCTTGACCTGGGCGGGATCCTCAGTGTTATAGGAGTAGCCCAGCTTCTTGAGGGCAATGCCAATGGCGTCGCGGGAGTTGTTGAACATCAGAATGTCGCCGGAGAGCTCCTCATCCCACAGAATGTCCCAGGTTTCCACATCCTTCTCCGCAGGGTCAATGTAGGCGCTGTTATAGATCACGCCCAGCAGGCCCCACATGTAGGGGATGGAGTAGAGGTTCTCCGGGTCGTACTCCGGGTTTTTCAGATTGGGGTCGATGTCGGCAAAGTTGGGAATATTGTCAAAGTTCAGCGGCTCCAGCATGTCCTCCTCGATGAGCTGACCGATCATATAGTCTGAGGGGATGATGACGTCGTAGCCGCCGGCGCCGCCGGCCAGCTTGCCGTAGAGCGCCTCATTGGACTCAAATGTCTGATAATTGACCTTGATACCAGTCTCCGCCTCAAAATCCTCCAGAACGGACATGTCAATGTACTCGCCCCAGTTGTAGACGTTGACCACGCCGGCAGTGCCGGTGTTGCCGCTGGAACTCTCGCCGCCCGGTGTCTCGGCTGTGCCGGAAGGCGCTCCGCCGGTACAGCCGCTCAGGGCCGCCGTGCTGAGGGTTGCCAGTGCCAGTACAAGTGCAATTTGCTTTTTCAATTCCTTTCGTTTGCCCCTTTCAAAAAATAATATTATATCAAGGCGGGCTGCCTTTGATATCCGTCAGTTCCCATGAACCATGCGGCGCTTGTCCTGCCGGGTCTGGCGTACATTGACGATGACCAGTAGGGTGACCACCACCACGAAGAGCAGGGTGGACAGGGCGTTGATCTCCGGGCTGACCCGCTTCTTGGCCATGGAATAGATGACCATGGACAGGGTGGAGAAGGTGGAGCCGGCGGTGAAGTAGCTGATCACGAAATCGTCGATGGACATAGTGAAGGCGATGAGCAGGCCGTTGATCACGCCGGGCATGATCTCAGGCAGGATCACCTTTCGGAAAGCCAGAAAGCCGGGAGCGCCCAGATCCTGGGCCGCCTCATAGATATTGGGGTCAAGCTGCTGGAGCTTGGGCATGACGCAGAGGATGACGTGGGGAATGTCGAAGGTCAGGTGGGCGATGAGCAGGGTGACAAAGCCCAGGTTCCACTTGATGCCCAAGGCAGCTCCCAGTGTGCCGTTAAAGACGTTGACCGCCAGTACAAAGAACAGCATCATGGACACGCCGGTGATGATGTCCGCGTTGGTCAGGGGGATGTTGTTGATGGTGGTGACCACCGTGCGGCTGCGGCGGCGGAAGTTGGTGAAGCCGATGGCGGCTGCCGTGCCAATGATGGTGGAGATCACTGCAGCCAGAATGGAAACCGCCAGTGTGACCCACAGGGCGTCCAGGATCATGGAGTTCTGGAACAACTCCTTGTACCAATCCAGGGTGAAGCCGGACCACACCGACCGGCTCTTGGACGCGTTGAAGGAGAACACGATGAGCACGAAGATGGGCAGGTAGAGGAACAAAAAGACCAGCAGCATAAAGAAGCGGCTGCCGATGCGCCGGGACTGTTTCACAGGAACGACACCCCCTCTTCTCCCTCGCCAAAGCGGTTCATAATGGCCATGCAGACCAGGACGATGACCATCATTACCAGGGCGATGGCGGAACCCAGCCACGGGTTATAGGTGGTCCCCATGAACTGCATCTCAATGAGGTCGCCCAGCAGCAGGCTCTTGCCGCCGCCCAGCAGACGGGAGATGACAAAGGTGGACACCGAGGGAATGAACACCATGGTCACGCCGGAGAGCACGCCGGGCAGGGAGAGGGGGAAGGTCACCCGGCGAAAGACCGTGAAGGAGTTGGCGCCCAGATCCTGGGCGGCCTCGATCACCTTGGGGTCGATTTTCTCCAGAACGGAGAGGATGGGCAGAATCATGAAAGGCAGGAAGTTGTAGACCATGCCCAGCACGATGGCCCCCTGGGTGTTGATCATCTGGAAGGGGCCGATACCAAACAGGCCCAGAAAGCTGTTGATCAGCCCCCGCTTCTCCAGCAGGAACATCCAGGAGTAGGTGCGCAGCAGGAAGTTCATCCACATGGGCAGCATGATGAGCATCATGGCCACCCGGCGCACCGCAGGACTCTCCTGGGCCAGCCAGTAGGACAGGGGATAGCCGATGAGCAGACAGATGAAGGTGGCGATGATGGCCAGTAAAAAGGAGCGCCCGAACACGCCGGTATACTGGGCCATGGTAGAGAAGTTCTCCAGCGTGAAGCCGCCGGCCTGGCTCGTGAAGGCGTAAAAGACGATGATCAGCAGGGGGGCCACCACAAAGATAGCCATCCAGATGACATAGGGAACGGCGATGCCCTTACTCTTCATCCTCGATTCCCTCCTCCGGGCCCTCATTCAGCTCGTCGTACTCTGAGCTGTAGGAGCTGTAGTCGCCGAACATACCGGAGTAGCGGCTCTTCTTCATGATGTGGAAGCCGTCGGGGTCGATCTTCACCCCAATCCTGGCCCCCACTGGGGAGAAGTCGGTGGTCTGGATGAGCCACTTGAAGCCCTTGAAGTCCACGATGATGTCGTAATGCATCCCCTTGAAGGTGACCTCGGTGACAGTGCCGGTGAGCTGGCCCTGCTCCACGGGGACAATGTCGATGTCCTCCGGGCGGATGACCACATCCACAGGCTCGTTGGGCTGGAAACCGCCGTCCAGACAGGGGAATTTCTTGCCGTACATCCCCACCACCCTGTCCTCATGCATGATGCCGTCGATGATGTTGGACTCGCCGATGAAGTCAGCCACAAAGGCGTTTTTGGGCTCGTTATAGATATCCTGGGGGGTACCGATCTGCTGGATACGCCCTTCATTCATGACCACGACCGTGTCGCTCATGGTGAGGGCCTCCTCCTGGTCGTGGGTGACATAGACAAAGGTGATGCCTACCTGCTGCTGGATGCGCTTGAGTTCGATCTGCATATCCTTGCGCAGCTTGAGATCCAGCGCACCCAGCGGTTCGTCCAGCAGGAGTACCTGGGGGCGGTTGACAATGGCACGGGCGATGGCAACCCGCTGCTGCTGGCCGCCGGAGAGGGAATTGACCGAACGCTTGCCGTACCCGGCCAGGTTGACCAGGGCCAGGGCCTCTTCCACCCGCTCCCGCAGCTCCGCCTCGGGCACTTTGCTGATGCGCAGACCGAAGGCCACGTTTTCAAAGATGTTCATGTGGGTGAACAGGGCATACTTTTGAAAGACGGTATTGACCTTCCTCTTATGAGGAGGAACGTCATTAATCCTCACGCCGTCAAAAAACACGTCGCCGGAGGTCGGCTTCTGAAAGCCGCCGATGATACGGAGCGTCGTGGTTTTGCCGCACCCGGAGGGACCGAGCAGCGTGAGGAATTCCTTGTCGTTGATATAAAGGTTGATATGGTCCAGAATGACGTCGTCGTCAAATTTCATGAAGCAATCCGACAGGCGGATCAGTTCCTTGGACATGTATCCTCCCCCATTTCTAAAAGGTAGTAAAGGGCGCACCCAAACCGGCGGTTGGGTACGCCCTAATGACGAAACAAATCATATATGTTCTTGCGAAAAATGTCAATAATAAAACGAAATATTTTCAGGGATTTTATACCCGCTCCCCGGTGGGAAAGTATTCCGCCACGAAATCCACCTGCTCCACGGTGAACACGCGGCCCCGCAGGTACTCCAGCAGCCCGGCGTCGGTGGGGAAGGTAAAGGCCAGCTTATAGGAATAGAGGGCCTGGAAGGAACGGCCGTACTTCTTGTTGTCCCGCTCCCGGCCATACTTGCCGTCCCCCAGCAGGGGATGGCCGGCGGCGGCGAACTGGGCGCGGATCTGGTGGGTGCGGCCGGTGAGCAGCTCGCACTCTACCAGGGACAGTCCGCCCGCCGTCCGCAGAGTCTTATATAAGGTGGCGGCGCTCTTGCCGCCGGGGACGGGGCGGGAGAAGACCTTCACCTGGGCCCGGTCCTCATCCTTGAGTAGAAAGCCCTCCAGCTTCCCCTGGGATGGCTTCATGCGGCCGTGGACAATGGCCAGGTAGAACTTGGCGATCTCCCGATCCCTGATCTTCTGGTTAAGGATGCGCAGGGTCTCGGCGTTCTTGGCGGCCATGACGATGCCGCCGGTGTTGCGGTCGATGCGGTTGCACAGGGCCGGAGTAAAGGAGTGCTCGTCCCGGGGATTCCACTCCTTCTTTTGGTAGAGGTAGGCCTGAATGTGGGTGATGAGGGTGTTCACCTTTTCGTGCTCGTCCGCGTGGCACAGCAGGCCAGGCCGTTTGTTGAGCAGCATCAGGTTTTCATCCTCATAGACGATGTCCAGGTGGGGCTTGAAGACGCTCAGAAAGGCGTTCTCCTCCCTGGGCTGCTCGAAGAACTCATCGTTGATGTATAACTGGAGTATGTCCCCCAACTGGAGCCGCACATCCCGCTGGGAGCCCTTCCCATTGACCTTCACCCGCTTGAGGCGGATGTACTTCTGGGCCAGCGGCGCGGGGAGGAGGGGGAGGGTCTTGGCCAGCCAGCGGTCCAGCCGCTGTCCGGCGTCGTTTTTTCCGATGGTGAATTCTTTCATAGTCTGCCTCACAATTCATTTGCATCCATTATAACATAAGCGCACAACCGGGGAAAGAGGGGAAAGGGCTTGCGCAGCACGGTCAAGCTGTGGTATCATAAGAAGGAAATCCGCCGTAAAGTAGTACAGCCTGCCGGACTTTGAAAAAATGTGGGTTTCCACGAAAAAAATATTTGACATTGGCCGCGGGTTTCGTTATAATGTCTGCTGTGCCATTGTGTGAGGTGTACCATGCGACTGGATCTCCGTTCTATTCTTCATGTTCCCGGGGCTTCGCTCCCCTTCTCGTTTGCGTTGGATCTGTCCGGCCTGGACTTCTATGGAGAGCATCCGTTTGCCGGCCCGGTACAGGTGTCTGGTACAGTGCGAAATCAGGCGGATGCCCTCGTTCTGGAGGGGACGGCGGAGACTACGCTGGAGCTGGTGTGCGACCGTTGCCTCAAGCCCTTCTGCCGGGATATGCGCGTTCCGGTGGACAGCCTGCTGGCCGAGACTCTGGAGGACGAGGAAAACGACGAGATCCTGCTTCTGGATAACGGTACGGTGGATCTGGATGAGGTCTTTACCACCGCTTTGGTGCTGGCCATGGACTCCAAGCATGTGTGCTCCGAGGATTGCAAGGGGCTGTGCGCCACTTGCGGCGCGGATCTCAACGAGGGACCCTGCGGCTGCAAGCCTGAAATTGATCCACGTTTTGCTGCCCTCGCGCAGCTGTTGGATAAAGAGTCTGAGTAAGTTTTGCCCGGCCAGGGCATGAACCTAAGGAGGTGTCATAGATGGCAGTCCCTAAGAGTAAAGTGTCCAAGCAGCGCCGGAACAAGCGCCGTAGCTCCGTGTGGAAGCTGGAGACTCCCGGCGTTACCACCTGCCCCAAGTGCGGTGCGTTCCGTCTGCCCCACCGGATGTGCAAGAGCTGCATGAGCTACAACGGCCATGAGTTCGGCAAGGTGGAGGCTACCGCCGAGGCGAAGTAAATAGCCCGAAAAGAACGAGGGGAATCACCCCTCTTTCTTTTTGCCCGGAAATGGGGTAAAATAGAAGCGTGGAGCGCCCGGGAGCAGGGCAACAGAGAACTGCGCAGACCGAAAAACAGGCTGGACGCAGTCCAGCGGTATTTTCGGCGGAGCAGTGAGCAGTTGCCCGTCGCGGAGGGCGCGCAGCGTGACAGCGTCGCCGCAAGCTCCAGATCCTTCGCTTCGCCGCAGGCGGCAAAGCTCACTCCTTCCGCTGCGGCTCCTTTCCCCACCGAACCCGCGGCCGTCGCCGCTGGGCTTCGGCGGGGGCCCCGGAAGTGGGGGAGCGCACCGCGCCGTATGGCCGGGCGGCGGCCCCGGAGAATCGCAGCAGACCACAAGGGCCGCCCTTGCAATAAGACGTAGGGGCAGGTGCACACACCCGCCCGCCGGGCCGATGAGGACATCGGCCCCTACGAAAAGAAAGGGGCGGGCGGCCGCAGAGCCACCCTCTGTCACTTTATTTTTTTGAGGAGCCCAAAACGTATGAGCCTGACGAAAATCAAATCCGTGGACGCCCACAGTCCGGCCCAGAGGGCGGGTGTCCGGCCGGGTGAGACGCTGACCCACATCAACGGACGCCCCATTGTGGATGTGCTGGACTATAAATTTTTTGCTTACGACCCCCGGCTGGAGCTGACCCTGGTAGGGGAGGACGGCCGCAGCCGCACCTTGCGGGTACGCAAGGCGGAGGGGGAGGAGTTGGGCCTCAATTTTGAGACCTATCTGATGGACAAGGCCCGCTCCTGCGCGAACCGGTGTATCTTCTGCTTTGTGGATCAGATGCCCCCCGGTATGCGGGAGACACTCTATTTCAAGGATGACGATGCCCGCCTGTCCTTCCTGATGGGGAACTATATCACCCTGACCAACCTGTCGGAGCGGGAGATTGCGCGCATCGCAGAGCTGCGCATCAGCCCCATCAACATCTCGGTTCATGCCACTGATCCGGCCCTGCGGGAGGCCATGCTCAAGCACCGGCGGGCGGGGGAGTGTCTGGCCATCATGGAGCGATTTGCTGCGGCGGGCATCACCATGAACTGCCAGATCGTGGCCTGCCCCGGCGTCAACGACGGCCCCGCCCTGGACCGCACCCTGCGGGAGCTGGGGGCACTCCACCCGGCGGTGGGCAGCGTGGCGGTAGTGCCGGTGGGGGTGACCCGATTCCGGGAGGGCCTGTGTCGGATCGACCCGTACACTCCGGCCCAGGCCGCGGCGGTGCTGGATCAGGTGGAGGCATTTGCCGCTTCTTTCCTGAAAAAGCACAGCACCCACCTGGCTTGGTGTTCCGACGAGTTCTACCTGCTGGCCGGCCGTCCCCTGCCGGAAAAGGGATACTATGAGGACATGGCCCAGATGGAAAACGGCGTGGGGATGCTCCGCCTGCTCACCAGTCAGGCGGCTATGGCCCTGGAGGACATGGAGCTGGAGGAGGCCCCGCCGCCGTTTGCCATTGCCACCGGCGTGTCCGCTGCCCCCTTCTTGCAGAAAATCGTTGACATGTGCCGGGAAAAATGTGGTAATATAATAGGAAATGTCTATCCGATGGTCAACCGCTTTTTCGGGGAGACCATCACGGTCTCTGGTCTGATTACCGGACGGGATCTGATAGAGCAGCTCAAGGGGAAGGCGCTGGGCGAGCGGCTGCTCATCCCGGACAGCATGCTCCGGGCGGGGGAACGGATCTTCCTGGACGACGTCACTGTGGAGCAGGTGGAGGAGGCCCTGGGGGTGCCGGTGACGGCCCTTCCGGCTGACAGCGGCTTTGACCTGGTGGACGCCATTCTGGGGCTGCCGGTGGAGGCGCCCGCCTATACCCTGCCGCCGGAGGACGACTATTATCGCTACAACCCGTGACAGAGAGAGTGAGGGTGCTATTATGAAGCCTTTGATTGCAATCGTGGGCCGGCCCAACGTGGGCAAGTCCATGCTGTTTAATAAATTGGTGGGCCAGCGGTTGTCCATCGTGGAGGATACCCCCGGCGTCACCCGCGACCGGCTGTACGCCGAGGCGGAGTGGAGAAACCGGAAGTTCGACCTGGTGGACACCGGCGGCATCGAGCCCTCCGCCGACAGCCAGATTCTGGCCTTTATGCGCCAGCAGGCGGAGATCGCCATCCAGCACGCCACGGTGATCCTCTTTGTCTGCGACATCAAGACCGGCCTCACCGCCTCCGACCAAGAGGTGGCCAACATGCTGCTGCGCTCTCAGAAGCCGGTGGTGCTGGCGGTCAACAAGATGGATCAGGTGGGGATCACCAACCCAGACATTTATGAGTTCTATAACCTGGGACTGGGGGATCCCATCGCAGTCTCCGCCGTCCACGGCCATGGCACCGGGGATCTGCTGGATGCCTGTATGGAGTATTTCCCCCCTGAGGACGAGGAGGAAGAGGAGGACGATGTCATCAAGGTGGCGATCATCGGCAAGCCAAACGTGGGCAAGTCCTCCCTGGTAAACCGCATCCTGGGGGAGCAGCGGGTGATCGTCAGCGACATGGCGGGCACCACCCGGGACGCGGTGGACAGCTATTTTGAGAACCAGAAGGGCAAGTACCTGTTCATCGACACCGCCGGTATGCGCAAGAAGTCCAAGGTGGACGACCGCATCGAGAAGTTTTCCGTCCTGCGGGCCACCATGGCCATTGAGCGGGCTGACGTGTGCCTGATCCTGGTAGACGCCAACGAGGGAGTCACCGAGCAGGATACCAAGGTGGCCGGTCTGGCCCACGAGGCGGGCAAGGCATGTATCATCGTGGTCAACAAGTGGGACGCCATTGAGAAGGATGACAAGACTATGGACCACATGCGCCAGGACATCCGCAGGGACCTGTCCTATATGACCTACGCCCCCATTGTCTTCATTTCCGCCCTCACCGGACAGCGGGTGGACCGTCTCTTTGACCTCATCAACTATGTCAATGACCAGGCATCCCTGCGCATTACCACCGGCATGCTCAACACCGTGCTGGCTGACGCCACCGCCCGCGTGCAGCCCCCCACCGACAAGGGACGCCGTCTGAAGATCTACTATATGACCCAGATCGGTATCAAGCCCCCCCACTTTGTTTGCTTCTGCAACGACGCCAAGCTGTTCCACTTCTCCTACCAGCGCTATCTGGAGAACCAGATCCGCTCCACCTTTGGCCTGGAGGGCACGCCAGTCCGGCTGACCATTCGGCAGAAGAGCGACAAGGAGGGATAGTCATGGCAGATCCTACAACAGTTCCCACGGGAATACAGCCTAACCTTCCCGCCGCACTGAGTGAGCTGGGGGCGGCCCTGTTGCTTCCGGCCCTGCTGGTCGCAGTGATCGCCTACTTCTGCGGCTGCTTCAACGGGGCGGTCATCGTCTCCAAGTATATCCTGCGGGACGATGTGCGTACCCATGGCAGCGGCAATGCCGGGCTGACCAACTTCTACCGCACCTTCGGCGGGCCGCTGACCTTTGTGGTTATCCTGACCGATGTGCTCAAAGCAGTCGTGGCTGTATGGGTTGGCATCCTGGCGGCAAAGTATTTGGTGGCGGATGAGCTTCTGGTAGTGGCGCTTGGTAAGTACTGGGCGGGAGCTTTCTGCCTTCTGGGGCACATGTTCCCCTGTATGTTCCACTTTAAGGGGGGCAAGGGGATCCTCTCCGGAGGCACCATCGCTATCATGATTGATTGGCGGGTGGCGCTGGTGGTGTGGGGGGGATTCCTGATCTTGGCCGCGCTCACCAAATGGGTCTCCCTGGGCTCCATCTGGGCCGGGGCATCCTTCCCCTTTGCCACTTGGTTTGTGTACCATGACGTGGTGCTGCTGGCGCTGGCCATTCTGCTGGGCGGCCTGATCGTCTGGAAGCACCGGGGCAACCTGAAGCGTATTCTGAACGGAACGGAATCCAAGTTCAGCCTGCACCATAAAAAAGATGAGGGGGCGCCGAAAGCATGAAGATCGCAGTGATGGGCAGCGGCGGTTGGGGGACAGCCCTGGCCCTGGTTCTGCTGGAGAACGGACATGAGGTCACCCTGTGGTCCTATAGGGAGGAGGAGTCCACTATCCTGCGGGAGAAGCGGGAAAACCCCATGCTGAAGGGGGTGCCCCTGCCGGATGGACTGGCGTTGACCTCTGACCGGGAGTGCGTGAAGAACTGTAAGGTGGTTGTGCTTGCTACGCCGTCCTTTGCGGTGCGTACCACCGCCCGTGCTGTGGCGTCCCTGTTGGAGCCCTCTGCGGTGCTGGTGTCGGTGTCCAAGGGCATTGAGAAAGATACCTCTCTGACCCTGACCGACGCCATTGCTCAGGAAGTGGGGGAGGGGCATCCCATCGTGGCCCTTTCCGGCCCTTCCCACGCCGAGGAGGTGGGCCGTGGCGTCCCCACTGTGGTGGTGTCCGCCTCTCGAGACAAGGCGGCGGCGGAGCTGGTGCAGGATCTCTTTATGAATGAGCGGTTCCGTGTTTACGCCTCCGACGACGTAGTGGGTGTGGAATTGGGCGCTGCGTTAAAAAACGTCATCGCCCTCTGTGCCGGGATCTGTGACGGCATGGGCTTCGGCGACAATACCAAGGCCGCCCTGATGACCCGCGGCCTGACGGAGATCGCCCGCTTGGGCGTGGCCCTGGGCGGCCGCAGAGAAACCTTTGCGGGACTGTCCGGCGTGGGTGACCTGATCGTCACCTGTACCTCCATGCACTCCAGAAACCGCCGTTGCGGCATTCTGATCGGCCAAGGCACCCCTGCCGCTGAGGCGGTAAAGGAGATTGGCGCTGTGGTAGAGGGCTACTATGCGGCCGCCACCGCCCGCGCCCTGGCTCAGAAGGCGGGGGTTGAGATGCCCATCACAGAGGCGGCCTATCAGGTATTATACGGCGGACGGGATACCAGGGCCGTGATTAAGGAGTTGATGACCCGCGCCCGGAAGCACGAGCTGGAGGATAGCTGGGTCTAAAAAGGTTTTCGAAAAAAATCGAGAAAAATTGAAAAAAACACTTGCATCTTTTCGCAGGATGTGGTAATATAATCAAGCCGTCCGATGAGGGCGGCGACTTCCGGGTGTGGCGAAGTTTGGTATCGCGCTTGAATGGGGTTCAAGAGGCCGCTGGTTCGAATCCAGTCACTCGGACCAAACAATGATAATCCGAACTACATTATCCAAGTGGGTAATGTGTTCGGATTTATCATTTCTATTGAATATGTGCTTTGATGGACAAGGGCGGGACTATCACCCCGCCCTTGTTTTTTTAGATCTTTTCTGATATTTTGTGTCTGTCAGACAAATCAAAGATTTGCAATTGAAGATTATGCTTATTGTTTCACTGCAAGGCAATAATTCGTATTGTCAAAAGCACTCATTTGATTTTTAGGATTGGCCTCATTATAGAGCGCAAAGTATTGCTCTGTTATTCCCTGGGGCTCCAAGTGCTCATATATCAAAAATTCATGTGCTGAAAGCAATTGTTCGATATCAGAGTAGGAATAACATGCCAACATTTTTTCGTTTGCAACACCCGCCAGCATGAATTGCTTTTTTGTTCGTTCTCCGGCTTTTTCAGTATAGCTGTTTTCATCTGGATAATCAAATATAATGGAACTGCCTTTCGCCACAATACTACTTATAGAAGAAATTACCGATTCGAAGGATTCCTTTGAGAGATAATAGGCGACACCAAGAATGGAACAGTAACTTATTTTATCACTATTAAACGAGTTGTGATTTTGCATTTCTTTCTTCCGTGTTCCTTTTGTGAAGTCTGCTTCAATGTAGTGAACATTGTCGGGAATTACAATTCCGGCACTTTTCAGCCGCTCTTGTTTATCTCTTGCGGTAGCCGGATGGTCTACCTCAAAAATTTGCAATGCCTTTGCCCATAATGGTTGCCGATACGCAAAAGTGTCATATCCGGCTCCCCAAATTAAATACTGTTCTGTTCCCGTGCGAACAGCCCACTCAAGAGATTTTTCGGCAAAAGCCGCCCTGCCAAGTGGCGAGGGAGATAGTTGATTATCAACAACCCATCTTAATGCCTGTTCTGGTTCTCCAACAAATGATGGATTGAAAAATCCTATTCCATTCGACATATTCTTTGCTATTTGATTAAATTCTTCATCAGTCAGTAAATCTCTTGCCAAGCTGTCATTAAAAATTGTAACCTCATTGTTTAGCGCATGATACGCCCTTGAGAATGCGCTTATCAGTGCGGTTAAGCTTTTTTGCTCCATTAAAAACACCTCCTGTATACTTAATACATCCTTGATACAAAAAGCTCAAGACTTGAAATTTCCCTGATTTTGTGGTAATATAAAAGCACAAAAAGGGATAATTTTATGAATTTTATAGTAACGCCCAGAAATAAACTATGGTATAAGGCGGGAGCATCGTTGCTGATGTTCCCGCCTTATGTATTATGCCTGTTCTGTTGCGTTGGCGTCCCGCCGAGCCTTCCACTCTGCAAACTCCCGTTGCCCTTCCTCGCTCTCGAAAAGGCTTGAATTTCCGGGAGCAGGACACGGGCCAGGGCTTCCGATTCATGGAGGGGAACTCCCGTGCCCTAGTTAAGGCTTGCGTGAATCGCCCGGCCAGCTGTCCATTACCTCCCGAAGCTGGCTGTCCTGGCGGTGCGCCTTTTATCGCTATTCACGCGGGGGTTGTATCCGAAATACTGTGTATTCAGTTGTCAGTGGGAGGGGGACCCTCTTATCTATTAGGCGGATTTTAGGGCAAAGGTCCTCTCTTGCAGAGAATTTTTCAAACTATTTTAAATTTAGCAGACCCTGCTGATCCCCACGCCCTCGACCCTGGCAATTTTTTTACTGACGCTGAGAATGTAATAAGCATGAACGCGCCGGGCCTGGACAGGCGGGAGTTGGACGATGGCTGCATGGAGGGGGTCCCGATCTTCACCGGTCTCTAGAGGCTGCTCCGGGGACAGCGGCGGGTAGGGCATGTCGGCCTCAAAGCCGTGATCAGTGTCCATGGAACGCTCGCCATGATCCTGCTTGTGGCGCTTGTAGCTGTCACACAGGCGGCCACCAATGAAAGAGTCACGGTAATTTCGTCTGATGCCTCCAGAATGACGCGCTCGGTCAAATGGGGATAGTAATTGTTTAGAATGATAGTTTTCATTTTTAGTCTTTATTTCGGTGTTCAGCAGTTGACGGACTGGCAGATCGAAATGGAGGATGGCGGGGAGCGGCGCCCAGGCCAGCCGCCCCCACCTCTGGCCGCGATGGCCAGAGGTAGTCTGGTATAACAATGTCCGCACGGCGCAAGACCATGCGGACAGATATAACATGATTTTCTTTCGGGCACTGGCAGATTTCTGCTACAAGGCCAGACAGGGACACCGGCAGAAAACGACCATTTTCGCAGTTGACTGCGGAATGGCCCCCTAATAGGGCCGGACTTTCTTTGACGAATAACCATCAGTCAGCTTGCTGCATGGTAACAACATGGCAGTATCCTCCTATAATCCGCCGTATCCTGTGCATAAGTAAACGGCGGCTTATTGCTAAACCGCCGTTAGTACAAGAAATCCGAGCATGAGGGAATATGTGCCCAGCGGCGGTTTTTTCTTTCCTGCCGCTGAGCAGATAACTTTTGACGTATTTTTTACATAGCTGTCATCAGGCTAAATAGAATCCCCCTGTGAATTTTAGCTGTCATGCAGACCTTTACGAAATCTCTCGGATTAGGATGAAGGGGGTAAGCTGGCGGTCTTGGCCTGCGGGATTATCTACAATCAGAGCCAAAAGCTGAGAGTCGGGCCAATTCTGGAGCTGTTCACTTTTTCCCAGAAGTTCGACAGTCAAATCGTTGGCATCCACGACCATCATCACAATTCCGGTTTTTTGATATACCTCATCACAGACCTTATCCGGCTTACTGGGAATACGAATCCCAATATGCGCATACTCCGGGATGTCCCTCCCCCAAAAGCCGTCTAGTCCCCTCACCTCATCGTCCAGCATGTCGTAAAAAGTACCGTGGATGCCGCGGAGCTTATTAAGGCCGGCGCAGACAGCCGCCTTGAGGACCTTTCCCAAGCCGCAAAAGTTGATGGCAAACTGCATTTTAACAGGCAGGCCCATCCCGGGCCCAGCCGCCGTCTGATGGACAAAGCGTGAAAGAAACTTGGCCCAGAAGCTTGGCTTGACCTGTTCCTCAGTAACTACCCGCCCTTGGCATAGGGCAATGACTTTTTCGCTGGCGGAAAGAATATCTCCCGGTTGGTAGACTGGTATGACATATCTCTCCAGGAGGTCGATATAATTCTCGCCTACCTGGACGAAATGTGTTGTAATCGCATGGCGGGCATACGTCTTGCCGTTAGCTTGAATGGTAACGGACTTTCCTTCGTTGGCGTAAAAATCCATGGGAAAGATTCCTCCTATATAATACGTAAATTGAAATAAGTATTCTAGTACGTTGCCTCCTTACTCTCCGCGCTTTCTGGCGGGGTACAGTTTGGACCATTTTATAAGGCTTGAAATGCCCATAGATTGCTGATTTGCGGTTTCAAAGTATCATAATCCCACAGCATATTGCTCCGCTCCGTACTGTTGGGATCATTGACTGTAAACTGTCCGTCCTTTATGCCGGTAATCACAATAAAATGTCCGGTTGTTGTAAAATCTCCGGGCCGCATACTGCAAATGATGGGGCGGCCTTCCTTCAAGACACCCTCCATAATCGATTTTGTCAAGGGCAGTTCCTCCCCGATTACTCCGAAGTGCTTCGCTCCTTCGCTCATAAGTGTCCAGGCAGTCCCAGCGCCGGGAACAAAGTATCCCTGCTCACTGGCGTATTGGGCCACTACATACGGCGTAATGGTGTCATCGCCCGTTAAGCTGGTAATCACCATGGATAAGCAGGCTGGCCCGCATCCACTGACGGCAACGGAGCTGTTGCCATAGTCGCCGTAACCCCAGCGTTGATCGTATTGCAGAAGAAGCGGAACTTCTCCAACTTCAACCTCTCCGACAGTTTCAGCAAAAACCTGCCCTACTTTCTCTGGATACTCTAAAACAAAATTCAGCATATCCAGGTTTCTGGACAGCATTTTCAAAATATCCTCGGGATAGATTTCGCAGTTATCTATGACCTGCTGAACCCGCTGATCCCGGCTCACCAAGTCTTGCAGTTTCTGCCAGACCTCATGATCCATCGGCGCCTGGGTAACATCTGTATTTTTGCCTGCTATCGCCGTCCTGCACGCATCATGCCAGGATTGATTGGTGCCCGTGGAAGATGCGCCGCTATCATTCTGAAATAAGGTTCCTCTAAAAAGCCAGACTCCTGCGATGACAAACGCAAAAACAAATGCGCGCCAAAACATCACTACCCGCTGGTTGCGCTTGTGACTCCGCCTGGTTTTTTGGCCGAATGTTTCTTTCATAGGTATTCTCCTTTTCTAAAATGCAAAATAAACCACGCTCCTGACAGTTATCATTGTACTGAACAGGAGCGTGGCAAGTTTGAATATTCAGTTGTTTGTTTCTTGAGAAAAACTTGAGGAAGGATAGATGTTTTCTGAATCTGCCGCAGGCAGTTGAACCGTAAATGTGACCGTGTCATTTTCGCTCGATGCATGGATCGTACCGCCATGTAAAAGAATGATTTCCTTTGCAATTGCCAGCCCAAGCCCCGTGCCGCCTGTATCAGAGGCGCGGGATTCATCCAAGCGGTAGAACTTATCAAAGAGGGAGGACAACTTCTCAGCCGGGATTGTATTCCCCTTGTTTTGAAAAATGACGAAGACATGTCCTCTCACTTTCTCGGTAGAGATTCTGATTTCTGTATTCAGATAGCTGTATGCCGCCGCATTTTTTAATATATTGCTGAATACACGGGCCAACTGATCCGCATCCGCACAAACTGTTAAATCTTCATCAATTTCCAGTTTAATTGAGAGCCCGCGCTGAGAAAAGACCGGAGACAACTCATCGGATAATTGTATCAGCATATAGGAGAGGTCTATCGACTCTTTTATTAGCTTGATTTGCTGTGAATTGTACCTGGTGATTTCAAAGAATTCATTGATCATCTTTTCCAGCCGGTACGCTTTTTCCAATGTAATACGTACATGCTTCACACGCTGAGGGGCTGGCATATCCGGATCTTCGTGCAAAAGGCTCAAGTAGCCGATAACGGATGTGAGTGGGGTACGAATATCATGGGCCAGATACATTACCAACTCATTTTTCCGCTGTTCCGCAAGGGCCGTTTCCGCCTTTTGTCGCTCCAGTGTCTGCTTTACAGCATTTAATTTACTCTCAAATGGCAGCATTTCTGGTGATAGGCGGATCGCTTTTGAATCGTCCACCTGCAGAGCGTCAATTCCCTGATCGATCTCCTTGAAGTATTTGGTCATCCATCGGAATAGGCGCAGGAGCAAAAACGCAAAGACGAATGTAATTGCCGCTGCGAAGAACACTTCCCTGTAACTTCGAAAATAGTAGAAATAGATCATGTTCGCAGTTTCACGGTCTACTCCAAAAAAATGCATCAAAAAGTATGCAATTAGGTTTCCTCCTCGCTGTCTCCACAGCAACACATAAAGAACAATTACGATAAGGATCGATAACAAAGCGTTACCGCAAAAACGACGCGTGATTTTAGCCCGAAATGTAGCATAATCGTTGCTGAACTTAATCTTCAATTTTATAACCGACCCCCCATATCGTTCTGATATATTTTGGATTGTCCATCGTATCATTCAGTTTTTCTCTTAAATGGCGAATGTGGGACGTGATTGTGTTGTTCGTTTTACTGTAATATTCATCCGCCCAAATCCTGTAAAAAAGCTCCTCGGCGCTGACAACCGTTCCCTTGCTTTCTAAAAGGATCTGTAAGATCGAAAATTCAGTAGGCGTCAGCGTAAGTGATTTTCCATCCAACAAACACTGGTGTGCTTTTACATTCATCTCCAAACCGGCGTGGGTCATGACATCACCGGCCTCCGCTTCAGCTTGCGCGGGATTGTATTTTTTGTACCGCCGCAGCTGAGATTTCACCCTTGCAACTAATTCAAGCGGACGAAAAGGTTTTGTCATATAGTCGTCTGCACCAAGTGTCAGACCGTTGATTTTATCCGTTTCTCCGTCTTTGGCTGTCAGCATAATAATTGGATATGTGTGTCTTGTTCTGATTTTCTGGCATAGCGTATATCCATCTATATCCGGTAACATGACGTCCAGGATCGCAAGGTCAAGATTTGTTGTGTTGATACAATCGAGGGCTTCTTTTGCAGAATAGAATTTAAACACGCTATAATTTTCGTTGTTCAGATATACTTCAATCAAATCCGCAATCTCGACCTCATCATCGACGACTAGTATTTTGTCCGGCATGATACTTCGCTCCTCCTTTGCATTGTCCTCCACATATTGTAATAGAAAGGGATATTATAATTGTTGAGCCTTACATGAGAAAATATTAAGATTTTCCTCAGATTTCTATTGTGATTGGGGGAATCGTCAACTACTATTGTAGCAAAATCCTTGAATACATCAAGGATAGGAAGATAATTCGATTTTTTGCATTTCCGCAGGTTTGTGGGGTGCACGTTAGTATCAAGCAAGGCAAGTGTATAGACACTTGACGTTTTTGCACCGCAAAAATGCTTGTTGGGGTGCCCCCAAACCCTCTGGCACTTCTGGCCACGATGAAGCCGCTGACAAAGTCCCCAATTCGGACGTACTTGGGCTGGACCTCCTGGACCGGGTGCCGGACCACAGTACCGTCTCCCAGCTGCGGTGGAGGAAGCCCTCCTTCGGCAAGAGCTTCCGGCGGCTGTTTGAGGAAATAGTACGCCAGTGTGTCCCAAACGGCCCTGTGACCGGTCGGCTGGTGGGCACCGACTTTATGTGAAGGCCAATGCCTCCCGTGCCTCGGAGGAGCTGATGGAGCTCCAGGAGAGCCCAGGGAATTATTGAGACCGTCTGGACACCTACGGGGAGGAGGGGCTGGAGGAACCGGCCCGGTGGACCGGAAAACACCGTTCCAAACGAACCAAACAGCTCAAAAAGGATAGCTGCCACACCAGAAAGCGTGTGTGCCACACTGACCCGGAGGACGGCCATCTGAACCGCCCCGGCAGGCCCCGGGGGGCCCACTACTTGGGCCGCCAGACGGTGGACACCGACCACGGCGTTATCATCGGCGTCACGGGTTTAACCGTGCTTTTCATGCGTGCGAAAAAGTCCTTTGAATGGAGGACTTGCAAATCGGTGTCAAAGGGATTGTCATGGTGGGGCTCCGTGTCAGGCATTGGAGCGCCCCTGGAGATAGGAGCGGCGTGACCCTGCTTCCGGCGTTCATGTTGGATAGCCTAAGGGTGTATCAAATGGAAAACATTAGAGAAAATAAGAGGGACGACAAAATCATTTCCTGCCGCTTCACGGTCTGTCTTGGGCGGGACATAAAATAGAGGTTGGTCACATCGTCCCGCCCATGGCCGAGGAACCCGGCCACGGCCTTTTGGGCCGCATAGGGAGATGTTGGCTTCGTACCATTCGCCCGCGTAGGTGTGCCGGAGGCCGTGGGAGGCCGTGGGAGGCCATTGAGCGAGTGGCGTCCGGCTCCTGGGCGTAGGAACGAAAAGCCTGGAGGACCGTGATGTCCTGATGGGTGGGCACACCGTCCGGGATAAGGAGCTTGCATCCCTGTAGCGTCTGCTCGAGATGATACCGGAGGCGTGGCTCCAGGATGGGATTCAGTGAAACCGGCCGACCGCTCTTGCTTTTCAAAATCAAAAAAGGACGCAGTGCACCCAACGGCGCGGGCCGACTGTTTCTGGCAGATTTCCGCGGGAAACTGCCATCACAGTCAGCACCGGGAGCGGTAAACGCATTGAGGTGACTGGAATGAGAGGATGGAGGCCAGCCGGGCTCCCACAGCGGCCGCGTGTCCTTGGGTGAGGGGCAGATGATACTGCCGGCGTCCGTGGTCCGCCCCCGGCAGCAGGACGGAAAGATACACTGCATACTGGTGAAACCGGCATGGGGAGCGCTCCTCTGCGCCAGGTTTGTGTTATCCTTTTGGACAGAAAAAGGCCCGAAAACAATTCGTGCTTGTTTTCGGACCAGATGGGTGAATATTCCAAATGAAGGCCGGTCTGTTTTTAGCTCTGTCAAGTCTCCAGGGAGTTGGAATAAATCCACGGGTGAGAAATGCCACCTGATAACGGAATTAGCATAGCATAAAACAACACAGCCATATAGCTGCACTTTTTACTATCATTCTAATTATGATGATTAAAATAATTCGTCTTTACATAACCAGTAGATCAGGGCGCAATAAGCCCATTGCCGGCGTACAAACATTACAACGTGCACAACGCGGATCAAAGTCCGACGAACAGACGGCCAGCAATCCGGCGCATGCCCCGTGATTTCAGCGAGTGGTTACAAAAATCAATCACAGCTTTGATACCATAATATATCCTGCTTTTTAACCAGTAAATCTGTATGTAGTATCCGGATAGGGGCGCACTTATACAAGGTGATCTGCCAGTCCTCCTTAACTTACAAGTAAGGTTTACCACAGGAGCCTGAGGGATGTATAGGCGAAGCTTTTTCAACTGTTTAGAAGCTGCTTCTTGCATTTCCGGTCGGAACATTCCGTGTCCCACGCGGGCGGCATGTATTGTTGGAATGCCGAATAGGAGCCGTGGGAGTACCCGGCAAAGACGAGAAGTCCAGCGGCTAAGCGAGCATCCTGTAGGCCGAGAGAATCATTATCCCATGGCGTGAATACAGGTGGCGCTGATCTGCGGGGGGATGCTATGCGTCATTACTCCGTTGTAGTGGATGCATACTTGACAGCCAGGGCAAAAACAGAGAGCGTTACCGGCGTGCACAACGACAGCTTGATTGGTGCAATGGTCGCACACAAGAAGCTGTGAGGCGCAGGATCTGCATACCGTGGCGTACATGGTTACGGACTTATCTGGTTCCACAGTAGAACCTCCTCTCCCAAATACGGTAGAGTATCCTATGACCGCAACGGTTGAGTAGTTCGAAATGGTCCACAAAAAGCCGCCCCATGAAAGGGGCGGCTCAGGACTATAGATCTTCCAGATCAGCAGCAGGGAGGTCATTCTCCAAGTTATCCCGCGCCAGATCGGTGTCCAGCTCGGGGTATGCGTCAACGGGAATCGGACGCTCATGGTAAACCAGCATTGTGGGGCCGGAGGTGCCTGCCACAATGGGATTGGCCTTTTTCTTGGTGTGCTTCGCCTTGCCCTGGAGCTCGGGGACGGGGGGGGCGTCGTTGTGGGGTTGGG
>PPYE01357330.1_pt1 | contig 25285 bp, 23 predicted proteins | sample 1559881 | NCBI WGS metagenome assembly PPYE01 (sample SAMN08240022, study PRJNA423297) | Human gut metagenome, whole genome shotgun sequencing project. | reverse complement strand
TATTCAAATATACAAAATGTTCAGCGGTTTTCTTTTGTTCTATACTGAATTTATCACTCGAAATGTCGGATGAACCATAATTAAACCAATAAAAACCATTTAACAAACTAAAAACGATTTATTATGAAGAAAATTTTTACTCTTTTTTCGTTGCTGATGCTCACAGTCGTAGCTATGGCTGCCGACCTCACAACTGGCGTGACCTTCAAGGGTACATGGGCTGACACCGATGGCGGATACACACCGACAGAAGGTGAGATAAAGGTGACAAAGACTGACGACGGTCTGAAGTTCGAGGTGAAGAACCACGTATTCAACGGCTACGCATTCCCCGACTACACCGTAGACTACAAGATAGACGTAACTGAGGACGGTTCGTTCAACGACGAAAGCGGCTTCGCACACGCTGTGCTCGGCGGCAACGCTTCTACTGAAGGCAAAGCTATAATGAACGCATACTGGCAGATGCTCAAGGGCTCTGTAAACAACAAGTCGATTGACCTTTATATAAAGTATTTGGGTGCAAACATGGACGAGCTTATACATGTTACCTTCAAGGGCACAGCCGTTGAAACTACCGACCCAGACCCTGAGCCTGATCCGAAGCCTTCTAACGAGACTATGCTCAAGGAGAACTATCAGGCTGACGGCGCAGGCTTCACACTCAGCACTCCGATCAACTGGGAGAAGCAGAAGCTCGTTGCGTCTATCGACGTCACTTCTTGCACACGCGACGTTGAGGACCTCCTCTCTGTAGGTCTTGACGCTACTTCTTGGGCTGAGAACTTCCACATCTACTACACCGTGGCAGACAAGCAGCTGCAGGCTTACTACGAGGGTGAGGGTGCTGAGAGGACTAACTCTGGCAAGTTCGATACTGAGAACGAGGTAAACATCGAAATCGACAAGGAAACTGGTGTTACTGTTAACGGTCAGAACAAGGTAGACGCTAACAACATGGGCCTTTTCTTCACACGCACTGAGATTGTTATCGGTAGCGGTGAGGGCAGCAACCAGCAGTCGAACGCTCTCTACAAGTACATCAAGCTCGTGAACAAGGATGTTGTGGACGGCATCAAATCAGTTGACGCAGCTGACAACAGCACTATCACAGAGATCTACACTCTCGGTGGCGCTCGCGTCAACAGCCTCCAGAAGGGCATCAACATCGTACGTCTGGCTAACGGCAAGACTGTAAAGGTTATCAAGTAAACTGAAATATCGAATTAAGAACGAACTCCGTTCAGTCCGAATTAAAAGCGGATTAAACGGAGTTCGTTTTTTATTTGAACCAACTGCGGATTTTTAGGCTGCGTTGAATCGACAACGGATTTAACTTTGGGTGCCTTCAAGGGGGTGCACTTGTCTCAAGTGCACCGACCGAGCAAGCAATGCACCGACCGAGCAAGCAATACACCGACCGAGCAAGCAATGCACCGACCGAGCAAGCAATGCACCGACCGAGCAAATGAATACCATCAGCTTTGTCGGTGCACTTGAGACAAGTGCACCCCCTTGAAGGCACCCACCGAATCCGTTTAATCCGATTAATCCGTTGTTATTTTTACTTCAGCAAGGATGCAGATATTAATCCGCTTTTTAGATTAATCCGCAGTAAAAAATCAGAACAAAAAAAGTTGGAAACAGTGTCTCTATAAGCCGGGTTCTGTTTCTCGCGCCGCATTGCTGCGCCGCGAGCCTTCTGTCATTTATCTACTACGCAAGTCGCCCTGCGTCTCCAGCATTCTACCCTCCACCGTCGCTATGGTCGGACGGGACGCCCTCAAACGATGGTATACATGAACTTGCAGCCCCCAGATGGTACAGCCCGATGATCACCCACCGGCTGGTGGTCTCTTACACCACCTTCTCACCCTTACCACACACGAGGCGTGGCGGTTGTTTTCTTCTACCGACACCTGCCGTCGCCGACAGCTTCTACTTTCGGAAGTGGGGTTCCCTGTGCTGCCCGGACTTTCCTCTCCTGCGCCTATGCACAGCAGCGACAGAACCGAGACACTGTTTCCAACAGACTGCAAAGTTACTGAAAATTGTGCATTTTGAGCAATAATCGGTTGTTTTTTTTAAATACTATTCGACTTGATGCCTAATAGTAGCGGAGGTCTCCGGCCTCCGCAGCACCAAGTCAAATTACATACTCAGATTGCTGCGGAGGCCGGAGACCTCCGCTACTAATAGGCTACAAATGCACTATAAAATGTTAGAAATTCACACCCAAGCTGAGCGAGAGGCTGCGGTTGTGCGATGTATCGAACTCGTCGTGACAGATGTTAGAGAGTCCGACATCGTAGGTGAGGTCGGCGTAGAAGAGGTCGTACGTCACGCCACAACCGAAGCGCAGACCAGCGTCGAAGCGCTTGAAGTAATGGTGTGAGAAGGAGTTGGACACCTCGCGGTCGCCGAAGTTCTTAGCCTTGCCGCCCACGCCGAACGCAAAGTAGCCGCCGGCGAACGGCTGCACAGAGAAGTGCTCGTTGAGCTGTATGGCATACTTCACGACAATCGGTATCTCGAGATAGTGGAGACTGTAGGTCACCTTCTTGCCCTCATAGAGGTTCTTGCCGCCCTTCTCTACATACATCAGTCCACTCTCGATGAAGACGGGAGCCTTCGGCGAGAGCTGCATTCCGCCGAACACGCCGAGGTTGAGGCCGGTCTGCGTATTGCCTCCGTCGAGCGCCTTGTCGTCGGAGTCGACGGTGGTAAACGACGGACCGATGCGTATGCCCATATACACGCCGTCGATGCCGAAGCGATCGTAGCGATTGGCATACATGGAGTAGTCGCGGCGGCTGCCGTAGTTATGGTCTCTATAGTCCTGATAGCCCTGCGCCTGCACGCCGAGCACCGATGTAAGCAGCGCCAGGGCTGCCATTAAAAACTTCTTCATTGTTCTATGTGTTTTTGATTAATGTTGCGAATTTACGATAAATTCGACTAACGACAAGAGAAAATTCCCTATAAAATGTTATGAATATCCCTATTCTGCCACATTTTAAGAATTAAGGGAAAGATTTTTTTGCGGCATTCGCTTGATTTGCATCACGTTCTGCAACGTTAAACGTTTACATGTTGCAGTTATACCTTATTAATTGCGTAACTTTGCAGCGTAAAAAAGGATAACAAGTAATACATTTTATTTTTAGGATGCAAAACAAAGAATCTTTTACGAGATGGTTGCCCCTTGTAGGGCTTACCTTTGCCGTGTTCGTGTTCAACACCTCCGAGTTTATGCCTATCGGCCTGCTCACCGACATTGCCACCGACCTTAATATCAGCGAGGCGCGCGCCGGTCTGCTCATCTCGGTGTACGCCTGGGTGGTGGCTATAATGTCACTGCCACTGATGATTATGGTGTCGAAGATGGAGCTGAAGCGGCTTTTGCTCTCCATTATAGCCCTGTTTGTTGTGAGTCATGTAGCATCGGCATTTGCCGAAGGCTATTACACACTGATGCTCTCGCGCATCGGTGTGGCGTGCGCCCATTCCATATTTTGGTCGATAGCTCCGCCACTTGCCGTACGTACCGTGCCCGACGGAAAGCGTGCCTTAGGACTGAGCGCCATTGCCACTGGTTCGTCGGTAGCCATGGTCGTAGGTCTGCCGCTGGGTCGTGTGGTCGGACTGTACGTAGGCTGGCGAATGACGTTTCTGAGCATCGCCATCATCTCCGCCCTCATCTTCGTGTTCATACTCATGGTATTTCCCAAACTGCAGAGTCGCGGCAAGTTCGCCTTCAAGGAGCTTCCGGCGCTGCTGCACAACCGCGTGCTGCTGGGCGTGTTCATTATGTCGGTGCTCTTCGCTACAGCCCACTACACTGGTTATAGCTACATCGAGCCATTCCTGGGCAAGGTGGCAGCCATGGCGCCCGACACCGTGACGCTGGTGCTCATCGTGTTCGGCGGTTCGGGCATGTTCGGCAGCATAGCCTTCTCAAAATACTATATGTCTAACCGCCGCCGCTTCATGCTTGCCGTCACGTTAGGTCCTGCCTTGTGCATGCTTCTGCTGCAGGCTGCGGCTACGGGCATGGCGTACATCCTCGCCGTCTGCATCTTGTGGGGAGCCATGGCTACGGCGTTCAACATAGCCTTTCAGGACAATACCATACGCTTTGCGCCGGAGCACGCCACGTCCATCGCCATGTCTATCTTCTCGGGCATCTTCAACCTCGGCATAGGCAGCGGCGCATACATAGGCGGACTGGTGGTGAGCCGACTATCTATAGAATATATAGGTTATGCTGGCGGAGCTATCGGTATGATTGCTACACTTTACTTGACACTGCGCTATTTCCCCAACATGAGACGTAGGGAGGCGGCAGATATAAAACAAAAGTAAAAAACGAGCATTTGTTTTCTAACAGCCGTTAATATGTTAAATTGTAGTGTTAAAATGGGATAAAGATGCATGTCAATTTGTCAGATTAACAATTTTTGCGCCTAAATTTGCAACCACGAAAACAGAAACGCTGTTGTTTTAACACCGCTCGACCCACACGAACGGCAATATGTCAAACCGGACGACAGCGTTAAGTAGGTCGCAAACGATTAGAAAACAATAACAAACAAGAAAATAAACAGAACTATGAAAAAGTATTCTAAGTATTTTGTTGTGGCAATGAGCGCTCTTGCCTTTGCCTTCTCTACAGGAACATTACTAAAGGTGAACGCTACGCCGGCTACATCGGCTGCCGTGCCTGCCCAGCCCGTCGACTTGACGTACGCAGCAGAGAAGTCGCTGCCGTCGGTGGTGCATATCCTCAGCACAAAGAACTCGAAGGTGCAGACCGTAGAGGTGGAGAGCGACCCGTTCTCCGACTTCTTCTCTGACCCGTTCGGCTTCTTCGGCAACCCGCAGGGCAACGGCGGTAAGCAGAAGCGCAGCGTGCGCACACCGAAGCAGCAGGGATCTGGCTCGGGCGTCATCATCTCTACCGACGGCTACATCGTAACGAACAACCACGTGGTGGCTGACGCCGACGAACTAACCGTTACGCTCAACGACAACAAGGAATACTCGGCTCGCATCATCGGCACCGACAAGGCGTCTGACCTGGCACTCATCAAGATCGACGGCAAGAACCTGCCGGCTATCACCATCGCCAACAGCGACGACATCAAGGTGGGCGAATGGGTGCTCGCCGTGGGCAACCCGTTCAACCTTACCAACACCGTTACGGCGGGCATCGTGAGCGCTAAGGCTCGCTCGCTCTATCAGAACGGCGTAGAATCGTTCATACAGACCGACGCAGCCATCAACCCCGGTAACTCGGGTGGCGCACTCGTCAACACTCGCGGTGAGCTTATCGGCATCAACGCCATGCTCTACTCGCAGACAGGTTCGTTCAGCGGCTACGGCTTCGCTATTCCTACCTCTATCATGAATAAGGTGGTAGCCGACCTGAAGCAGTACGGCACCGTGCAGCGCGCGCTCATCGGCATACAGGGTCAGGACGTGAAGAACTATGTTGACGCAAAGAAGGACAAGGGCGAGGACGTAGACCTCGGCACAATGGAGGGCATCTACGTAGCCAAGGTTTCTGAGGAGAGTGCGGCTGAAGAGGCTGGCATGAAGGAAGGCGATGTCATCACTGCTATCGACGGCAAGCCGGTGGGCAAGATGGCAGAACTGCAGGAGGTGCTCGCAAAGAAGCGCCCGGGCGACAAGGTTACAGTCACTTATCTGCGCGACAAGAAGAAGGCTACAAAGACCATGACGCTGAAGAACGAGAAGGGCAACACGCAGGTCGTAAAGAAGGCTGACCTCGACGTGCTCGGTGGCAACTTCCGCGCCGTTACAGACGCCCAGAAGGAGCAGCTGAACATTGGCTACGGTCTGGAGGTACTGAAGGTGAACGCAGGCAAGCTGAAGAACGCCGGCATCACAAAGGGCTTCATCATCCAGCGCGTCAACGACAGCGCCGTGAAGACCATCGAGGATCTGCAGAACGCCGTAAAGGATGCTTCTACAAGCAAAGACCCCGTGCTCTACATCCAGGGCGTTTATCCTACCGGCAAGAAGGCTTACTTCGCAGTGCCGCTTGAGGACTAAACGATAGAAGCCTACGACAGGAATGTCGCAGGCTCCTAAGATACAAAGCGGAGGCCCTAAAGACCTCCGCTTTTTTGTTAATTGCACCCGCAACCGAAAATAAACAGATTAAAATTTGCGACAACCGAGAGAAATGGTTAAATTTGCAGAACGATGCGCCCAAAGCGCACCTACCCTTTTAACAATAAAATAATATCAAAAAAAGCAACACTTAATGAGACAACTTAAAATAACCAAATCGATTACAAATCGAGAGAACGCCTCGCTCGATAAGTATCTTCAGGAGATTGGCCACGAAGAGCTGATTTCCGCAGAAGAGGAAGTGGAGCTCGCCCACCGCATAAAGAACGGCGACCGCAAGGCTCTTGAGAAGCTGACAAAGGCGAATCTGCGTTTTGTTGTCTCCGTTGCAAAGCAATATCAGAACCAGGGTCTCTCGCTGCCCGACCTCATCAACGAGGGCAACATCGGACTGCTGAAGGCTGCAGAGAAGTTCGACGAGACACGCGGCTTCAAGTTCATCTCGTACGCCGTATGGTGGATCAGACAGAGCATTCTGCAGGCCATCGCAGAGCAGAGCCGCGTGGTGCGTCTGCCGCTCAATCAGGTGGGTAGCGTGAACAAGATAAAGCGCATACTGAACAAGTTTGAGCAGGAGAACGAACGCCGACCAAGCATCGACGAGATAGCCGAAAAGACCGATATGCCGCACGAAAAGATTGAGGACGTGCTGAAGGTGGACACACGACAGGTGAGCGTAGACGCGCCGATGACCGAGAGCGACGGAGCAAGCATGCTCGACTTCATGCCGAGCGAGAACGAGCCGTCTACCGACAGCCAGCTCGTGATAGAGTCGATGCGCGAGGAGATTGCGTTGGCCCTCTCCGTGCTCAACGAGCGCGAACGCAACGTGATAGAGGCTTTCTACGGCATCAACCAGCCCGAAAGTACGATGGAGGAAATCGGCAACAAGTACGGACTCACACGCGAACGTGTACGCCAGATAAGAGAGAAGGCTATACGCAAGCTGAAACAGAATACAAAGAACAAGCTGCTCAAGGCTTACCTTGGCAGATAAAGCTGCGACGCAACCACAACGGACAGCGCCGCTGAAACAACAGAAAACAAGGAAAGAAATGAAGATTCGCACATTACTGGCATTGGCACTGCTGCTCATGCCGTCGCTTATGTTCGCACTGCAGAAGCAGGAGCGACTCTACGTATACGGTGTAGCCACATCGTTCAACGACTCTACGGTGTACATCACAGAGATTCAGCAGCTCGATTCGGCTTGGGTAGACACCAAGACGGGCTTTCTCTACAGCCGCAACAACTACTCGTTCCAGTTGCGCGACCATCTGAAGGCTAACGGATTCGCCACCCCCACTTGCGTAACCTACTTCGCAAAGACACGCAAGGAGATAGAGAAGAAATACGTGGCTATAAAGAAGCGCTACGCTACAAGAGGACACTACAACGTGAAATACGTCACAAAGCACGACTTTACATACAGCTGTCTCGTACCAGACGATAGCGAGCGTGCCGATTTGCAGACAAAGAAGGCGAAGAAGAAATAATGGATATCATAGCAGACTATTGCATCGCAGAACATAACGTGAGGGTTGTCTTTGCAGAAAACGGAAAGAACAACACCGAACTGTTACCGTCGTTCGAGCCTTTCAAGAAGGAAGGCTCAAACGACGATTTTCTTTTTACGCTGCGCGTGGACGACACGCTGGCTCCCGTGGATAAGAACCGCCGCGAGCGCATCGACACGTTCGAAACGGGCAACGGCGACACCGTAGTAGACCTCCTCGACAACGGCGGCTACCAGTATATAGTGAAGGACATACACGGACGCAGCTGCTGTCTGCTGCAGACCAACAAGGACTTCAGCGAGGGTGTTTGTGCGCTGAACGGCGACTATCAGATGCGCCAGTTCGGACTGAACAACGCGCTGATGATGATCTACGCCTTCCGCGGCAGCTTCTTCGACACGTTGCTCATACACGCTTCGCTCGTGAGAAACGGCGGCTACGGCTATGCGTTCACCGCAAAGAGCGGCACGGGCAAAAGCACGCACACGCAGCTCTGGCTCGACAACATACCGGGTTCGGACTTGATGAACGACGACAACCCCGTGGTGCGCGTCATCGACGGCAAGGCGTACATCTACGGCAGTCCGTGGAGCGGCAAGACGCCGTGCTACCGCAATATTAAGGCACCGATCGGAGCCTTAACACAGATAGTGCGCGCGAAGGAGAACCGCGTGGAGCGTTTAGCACCTACAAAGGCGTTCACATACATTCTGCCTGCCTGCTCTACGATGAAGTGGGACAAAGTGGTGTTCCGCAACACATACAACGCCGTGATACGACTCATTGAGGCTGCACAGTACATCTATGCGCTGCACTGTCTGCCCAACAAGGAGGCAGCAGAGGTGAGCTTCAAGACGCTGACAGCACCCCATCAGTAAAATCACAACACATCTCACCACCTCAACACCTCACCACCCCAACATCTCACCACCACACCACCTCACCATCTCACCACCACCCTATCTCAACATGGAAAAAGAAATAAGACAGTACAACAATGCACAACTGATACCGTACTTCGTGGAGATGATAAACCAAGGGCACACCGTCACCTTCAAACTGAAAGGCTTCAGCATGCGCCCGTTCCTCGAAGACGGACGCGACAAAGCGATACTTGGCAAACACACCACCGTGCGTTGCGGCGACGCTGTGCTGGCAGAGATAAGTCCGAAGACGTACGTGCTGCACCGCATCGTGAATATCGACGGCGACAAGGTGACGCTGCGCGGCGACGGCAATCTCGGCACCGAGGAGTGTACGCTGGCAGACATACGCGGCATCGCTCTGGCGTTCTACCGCAAAGGACGCAGCACGCCCGACTATACCTCAGGACGCAAATGGCGCATCTATTCGGCTATCTGGACCCGACTGCTACCCATACGCCGCTACCTGCTGTACATATATAGAAAAGTAAACAGGTTGGAAAGGTAGAAAGTAAAAGAGTAAAAAGGTAAAAGAGTAAAAAGAATTAGCTAAGGCTTAGAAAGGCATAAAAAGGCTTAGAAAGGCATAAAAAGACCTGGCTCAGCTTAATAACACCAAGAAATATGAAGATAAAGAAAGGTTTCGTCCTGAAGGACATTTGCGGCGAGAGTATTATCGTTGCAGAAGGCAAAGAGAACATCGACTTCACAAAGATTATCAGCATGAACGAGAGTTCGGCTTTCCTCTGGGAAAGCGTTAAGGACAAGGAATTCGACGCTGAGACGCTGAAACGTCTGCTCTGCGAGGAATACGACGTCGACGACGCTACGGCAGAAAAAGACGCAAAGGCATTGCTCGACAGCTGGATAGAAGCAGAAATCGTTGAGTAAACAAAACACGCATAAACGGCATATCCCAAAAACAAGGATATGCCGTTTTTGCATTTTTTAAAGTCTTAGTATTTCAAGACTTTGGCAGCCACACGCTTGAACTGCGGCATTGCCTTTCCTATGGATGCGCCGATGTAAGTAGGGTCGCAAACTATGTATTTCTTTCCCTCTACGGTGACGAAATCGCCCGACACATTCTCGTTGAAGCATACCGCTGTGGCGATATGGTTAGGATAATCGAGCAACACGACATCGAGCTTCAGCAGGTTGCGCACCAGATATGAATAGAGCACCGCACGATCCTCGCAGTCGCAGTAGGGATAGTAGAATAGTTCCTCTACGAAGAACGGCTTCTCATATCCGAACTGTTCTTGATCGGTGGCGTACTTGAAGCCGGTCTGCACGAAGTTGATGAGCAGGTTGGCAGCTTCGGTCTCGCTCTTGCCCTCAACGATCGGAGCAAGCGACGAGAGCAATCTGTCGGCAACAGCCGGGTTCACCTTCGCATTCACATACACGCTATAGTCGCACTGCGGCATGCTCTTGTAGAACAGCATCAGCGACTTGGGAACATCGACAGATACCGCCACTGTGCCCGCACCATTCTTGTGTACGGAGTTGACCATTCCAGAATTGAGCAGCGGAGCGTTAGTTATCTGCATGTCGATACTGCTCTTTGCCTTCGGCGAATCCTCCTGACACATATAGAACTGGCAGGTATCGTCGCTTGTAAGGTTGTAATAGTTGAGTCCGTCCTTAGTGAAATAAGGACGACCATACATCTTACAGTCGGTCGCTACGAAGAGAAGCATCTGGTCGCGGTCGGCACGGCGCGCCATCTTCGACTTATATCCGAGTTCGTTGAGTAGGAATTGCTGCATTACAACAGACGCATTTGCATCGGCACAAAGGGCATTAGACACGTCGCGAACAAAGAGGAACACACCCCAATCGTTGAGCTTGAGGTCTTTCTTCAGCTGACGACAGTCGGCAAGCAACGGCTTGTAGTCGGCCTTGCACATCGCCTCGTAAGCATCGGCAACAGCCTTCTCGCGCATATTGCCTATAGAGCATACGCCCTTTAGCGACTTGTCTACGTAAATTCTCTGTCCGCAGTAGTTAATCATCTGCTTCTCTGACGACTCTTTATAGAGTGCGCTTGTAGGTGCAGAAGGCTTAGCGGTCGGCACCGGCACCACTGCTGGCGGAGTAGTTGGAGTTGTCGGGGTTGCTGGCTTGGCTGCAGGAGTCGTAGGCTTGGCAGTAGGACTTGCAGGCTTAGCTGTTGGAGTTGCGGGCTTGAGAGTAGGAGTCGTAGGCTTGAGAGCTGGAGTCGTAGGCTTAGCTGTCGGAGTTGCAGGCTTGGTAGCTGGAGTCGCAGGCTTAACTGTTGGAGTCGCAGGCTTAAGAGCTGGAGTCGTAGGCTTAGCTGTCGGAGTCGCAGGCTTGGTAGCTGGAGTTGCAGGCTTGGCTGTCGGAGTCGCAGGCTTAGGCTGCGGCTTTTCAAAGCCAACCTTCTCGCCGTCATTAATCTTGCCCTGCGGTCGCAGCTTGCTCTCGCCTGTAGACTGTCCGAGGATGTCCTCGATATCAAGTTCCACGGGTGGCGCCACCGGGTCCTTCTTCTCGTCGTATACAACCGGCTTCACCGGCTCCGGTTTGGTGCGCTTCTCCACCGGCTTCTTTGCCTCAAACTCCTTCCAAGGATTGCGCAGGAAACTGATGAACTGCTTGTTAGCATCGTCAATGAACTTGTCGAACGACTGCACCTCAGTCTTTATGAAGCTGTCGAAATCGTCGTCTACAACTTGTGCCTGAGTCCCCATACAACACGTTGCACCTAAAGCAAATAATATCAATCTTTTCATTTGTACGGGTTTCGTTTAGTTAATCATTGTCTAAAAAATCCGAAGAAGAGCAGACGAGTCTACCCTTCCCCGGATTGGATAAAACATCTCTAAGAAATTACTCGTCTGCCGGTACCGGCTCACCGATGAACTCCTCAACCTGCTCTGAAAGATCGTTGAGGGCTGCCTTCTTCTTAGCTTCTCTTGCAGCATCCTCACGAGCCTTCTTTGCAGCAGTCTCGTCGAGAGTCATGTAAACCTGGAACTCCTTAACGCCGTTCTTCTCGCGAACGAGCATGAAGTGAACCTTTACAAGACCAGAAATCTTTGTGTTGACGCCCGACTCGTAAGCAGCACCGAACTTGTCGATCTCCATACCCGACTGATCGCTTGCGTCAGCAGACATGATACTCTTCATCTTACCTACGACCTGAGCCTTTGCGCGGCTTGCATAGCTTGTGATGCCGTTCATCATGGCGTTATCGCGACCTATCTTCGGGTTCTTGCCTACAGCAAGACCTGTGAGCACGAGGTGGTTGTCAGGGTCAGCCTCAACGTATGTGCGATACTTTGTCAATGCGTACTCCATTGTAGAAGCTGTGGCATACAATGACCAACCTGCCTTCTTCCACTCTTTGCAGGTCTTCTTTACATCCTTTGCCAACGCTTTCGACTGAGCAAAAGCTACTGATGTGCCGCAGAACACAAGGGCTATAGCCAGTAATACATTAAAAATTCTCTGTTTCATAATAGTTCAGTTTAAATAATTATTAATTATTTTTGTTTAATTCTTTCACTCTTCAAATCTCTTGGTCTAAACTTTATTAAGACTAAATCTGAAACATTTTCAGACTAAGGTTTAGAACCCGAAAACTAGTCTACTCCCAATTTGTAGAATACTGCAACGCGACCTTGATAGGTTCGATAGCTCCGGTGTTGGGGTTTACGACCGTGAGCGTGCCGTTAACGAATGCGAAGTCGCCTTTTTTCACCTTACGCAGCGAGCAATCGCCCTTCGCCAGCATCTTTATCTGGATGAGTCCTTTTGTAGAATAGACGGCGTCTGCATTGTCGAAGATAAGCGGAACAGCGAGGTCGGGCACATTAAGTTCAAGACTCTTCACCGCAAACTTGCTGCCATTGCGGTTGTTGACAGTAAGGCGCACGGTGATGTCGGTCACTTCACGTGCGGCTGCGTCAACCATTGCAGCTGTCAGCATTACCTTTCCTTCAGGAACAAGCGAGAGCCTTTGGTCGGCATTGCCTGCGCCGGCTTCAGCCAGCGAGAACTTATGCGAAAGACGCTTACCGTCGAGGCGCAACTGCACATTGATGAAGTTTTCTTCGTCCTCAATGCAGTCGCTATCGTCGTATGTGATGACGAACTTGCCGTCGGCTGTAGGACGCACATTGAGCTGCGAAGCACAGTTCGACTTCAGTGTGGGCATCGTAGACACCTTGACAGGCATGCCCTTCAACAGTAGCTGGCAGTGGTATTCGCCATGCTTAACGAACTCTCCAGTGAGGCTGAGCGCATCATAAAGCTGACGATAGCGCTTCTTCAAGCCGTCAACCTGCTCCAAACGCACATCATCAAAGAAGTAAGCCTTAAGAGCGTCGAGCTCGGTGATGGCAGTCTTGATGTCTTCCACCGCTTCTATATTGTTCAACTTCTGTTCCAGCTGTTCGTACTTGGCAGTCATCTCCTTGTCGAGAGCCTCAAACTCAGCCTGAAGCGTGAGTTGCTCGCTGCGCGAGTAAGGATAGAGCACCGAATACTCGTAATAACCCTTGCCCGTCTTCTTGTTGAGCATACGCTGCCAATAGATGCCTGTAATCTTATTGGGCGAAATGCCCTTAAGGAAAGGCAGGTTAGCCGACTTTATCTTTGAAAGACGTGTGAACTCGTCGCGCGAATCGACGCTGCCGTTCTCCACAACCTCGCTCGACTCGTTGCGCTGCGACACACTAACATTGCTTGCCACCGAGAGAATGATGCGTTCTGTCACCTCCGTCATCGCCTTCACCTGAGCGTCGGCAAGAGAACTGGCAGTGACTGTAACTACAAACGCTCCATCGTTGGCTTGGTTAAGCCATTCGGGAGTCTTCTTTGCGCTACGCTCCACCACCTTGTCCTGTGCCAATGTCATGCAACACGCAGCAAGAAGCAGACACAAAGCCAATGATATTTTTTTCATATTATACTTAATTATTACCAGTTAACCTTCAAGTTGCGAATCTCCACTATACCATCGCGCACTTTGAGCTTCAGATAAGACACAGTCTCCATAGGATGGTCGTAGTTGATGATGTAGAAATCGTGCTTCAGCTTGACGCGTGCTGGCATGCTCACCCATTCGTATGACGAATCGTTAGAGGTAACAGCCATATTTTCACGAGTGAGTTCGCGTCCATTGTCGTCAATCACTACGTTCATTGCGATGTCGCCGTTAGAGATATTCGCATTATTATTGACGTATTCAGCCTTTATGGTGATGCGTTTCTGCGTAGGATTGCCCGTGCAACTGAGAATGCGGAAGTCGAGGTCGTTCTTAGAGATTGTTATCTCGCACTCTGGAGCGGCAGAAGCAGGCGCCGGAACGGGTTTCTCCACAACCTTCTCAACTACAACCGGCTTCTCCACAACCTTCTCCACCACAACCGGCTTCTCCACAACCTTTTCCACAACAACCGGTTTCTCTACGACCTTCTCCACTACCTTCTCTAGGACGACCGGCTCTGGAGTGTTGTCCATATTCTCAAGAATCTGCTTCTGCAAAGCCGCAGCCTGGTCGTAGCAAGGCACGTTGGCTGTAGCGGCAGACAGATAGCTCACAGCCTCCTGACAACGGTTTTGGTTATAAAGACTCTGAGCCTTCTGCAGAATGAAAGCGCAATTGTTAGCGTAATAGTCAGCAATCTTCTTGCGCGCCGTATTGATGAAGCGCGTGAAGGCTGGTGCAGTCACCTTTATGTTCTTCACCATCGAGAGCATAGCCTTCTCCTTGTTGCCTATAGCTTCGCCCTGAACTGGAATCGTCACGCTGTAATACTCTGCACCGTCGATGATGTTCTTGGCGATAAGCACCAGTTCGCCTTGAGCCAAAGACACGTTTCTCACCATGCCGCCGTCTGTAGACAGCACTTTGTCGAGAGACAACGACGGCGAAACAGCGAATACGTTGTACACATCGGCTGCAGCAGCACTGTTGCGGTTGAACACCTGGTGCAGCTTAAGGTCGAGCGCATCAACAACATCCTCAGACAAGCCCTTTGTCTCCGACTTCAATATGGTGAAGTGTATATCGCTTTGTGCATATCCTACCATTGCAACGAATAGAAATATGATCTGTAAGAATGTCTTTTTCATAAAACACCTTTATATAGAGTTATTGAATCATAATTTCGAGCTTCTGTCCCTGTGCCGTTACAGAAGCCTTATAGCCATCGCCCAACTGAGTCTTGAGGAATTTCTTCAAGTCGCTGCTGAAGTTAGACAACGTGTAAGAGCGTCCGCGCTCCACATTCCACAACGGGATGTTCACGGTCATGTGTATATACTTATCGGTGTTGTTGCTCATGTCATAAACGCTGTTCTGCGCATGGCTGCGCAACCACTCGTCGAGCACATCCTTGAAGTTGTCGCCGGTAGACGGACTATCCTGATCGAAGTCCCAATCGTCGATAGTGTTAGAGATTGTCATGTCTACATACACCTCTCTGCCCTGGCTCACCATAGCCTCAAACGATGTCTTTATCTGGTTGAAGAAGTCGGCCTTTATCTTCTTGAAGGCATAGTCGACGAGTTCCGACTCGCTCACATTGCCTTTATAGTATTTTCCGCTGGGGAATGTAGCAGAAGCAAGATTGCCGTTTGTCTGGCTCTCCACAGCGCTTATGCTCAACTGACACTCCATCTGGTTGTTTGCATCTGTAACAACCGCTGCATCAACGGTGACGATGATGTCGCCAGGCAGCTGCTGCACAATCATTGTATTGATGTCCGACTGGCTTTCCGTGCGCATCATCTCATCTTTCTTCGAGTTGCGCAGTTGCGATACGAAGTTACGAGTCTTGTAACCTTTCTTTGTAAACTCGCCAGTCATCTTGTCGAGAGCGTATTTCTTTGCCTCGCTTGCGTCAATGGCTTCAAGCATAGCCTGGAAGTCGGAGCCTTTGCTCGCCTTCAGACCAGGCACAATAACGATAGTAGGGTTGAGCGCCGATGTGCTTTTCTTTGCACCTGCCACGCCCCACGACGGAGATATCGACATGTTGTTATGCTGCAAGTCGGCGATAAGCGACTTCACGTTTATCGAGAGCTGTACCGTGACACGCACCTTGTTGCCTACCTTCTTGTCGCCAACGGTCTTTACCTCGCTTGTGATGTAGTTGATGTAGCGCGACTCCGAGAAAAAGCGATAGTCGTAGTCGTTACGCTCCACAGCAACCATAGGCGTGCCGTCCTTCACGCCTTCTATACCAGCATGAAACAGAGTATGAAAAGCCGACTTGGCAGCCAGCAGCGCAGCGTCCTTCTTCTTGTCGGCAACGGCAGAAGAACGTACTGTGATTATATTACCGTCCTGCGACACCAATGTAGCATCGGTAGAATAGACTTCTGCACTTAGATTTGTGCAGAAAAAGAGTCCGAATAAGAGAGATAAGATTATTCTGGTCATAGCTAAAAAGATAAAATATTTCTGTTTTCGTGCCGATATAAACTAATGACATGGCTCCATTTTTTCAATGAAGTCATGCCATTTTTATAAACAAAGTCTAATTAGATTACCTTCTTTAGATTGCCAAATATTGTTTCTTTATGGAACACCTCAACCTCAATCTTCTGCTGAGCGTCCATAGCAGCCTTTATCTCCTTGCCGCCCTTTACAACGTCGCAAAGTGTGAGGTCCTCGCCCTCAACAGCGCTCACCTTAAGCTCGCCGATCTCCTTGTGTGAGTTGCGGCCAGCAACAGTGCGAAGCTCGTATACCTTGAAACGTGCCTTGCTGCCTACACCATGAGCAGAACCGAGGCTGATGTACACCTGCTTAGCCTCATCACCCTTAGTAGCGCTGATTTCGAGGATTGTACCGTTGATTTTGAAAGCCTCATCAACCAAAGCGCGTACAGCCTTGCGTGCGAACTTGGCAACGTCTACAGCAGCAGCGTCCGGTGTGTCGCCAGTAGCCATTTCTGTTATGCTCTCGCCATGCTTGAATGTCTTTGAAGCAATAGTTGTGCCGTTCTTAGGATCAACAACCTTCAATGTATAGTTTACTACAGCAGCATACCACTCCGACTTGCCGTCGTCAGAACGCTTGTGGTCTACAGACAATGATGTGATTGTGCCCTGCAACAGATAGTTTGCACCGAGCTGTGTCATCACAGCGAGACGAGAAGCGTCGCCTGCTGCCGACAGCTCGCCATTCTGACGACGTGCTTTCTCTACTCTCAAAGCGTCTTCTGCATCAACATCAGTGATAAGAACGCGATTGGTCTCCTGGATGCCTTCGATCACTTTGCTGCGAAGAGCCTCAGCCCAAGAATCCTTCACGTTAGACGGATGAGCAAAATAATCTATGAATACTGATGACTTGCCTTCTGTCTGCTTCTGTGCAGACACTGTGATTGCTCCACATACGAACAACACTACAAATAAAACACGTAGAAATGATGATTTCATAATAAGTATGTTTAAAATTATTAATAAGTTACGTCTATTTCTGTTCGCAAATTTACAACTTTTATAGTACATACAAGTATAAGTTAAAAATTTTTCTTTCAGACGTTTCAAATTTACGTATTTTAACAAAATCAGCCCAATAATACACAATAACATCCATATTAAAACAATAATATACATCTATCATTATTCAACGGCTAAAGAAACAAAAAAAAGGTTGAAAACGCAACATATTATACAATATTGCGTTTTCAACCTTATTATATATATCTAACCCAGAAAGGTCTGACATTATATATATCTAACCCAGAAAAAGGTCAGACATTCTGTATCGGCTTACCGAATTACTCGATAACAACGAGCGGAGAGTCCTCAAGCACGCTCTCGCCAGTCTTCACGCAGATAGCAGTAACCTTTCCATCCTTCTCTGCCTCGAGGTTGTTAGCCATCTTCATAGCTTCGAGCACTACGACTACGTCGCCAGCCTTCACCTCGTCGCCTACAGCAACCTTGATTTCGGTTACGACGCCCGGCAGCGGAGCCTTGAGCGCGTTGGCTGTATTCACATTAGCAGCGCTTGCTGTCTCGCCTTCCTCTGCCTCAGCAGCCGGCTGACCGAGCACTACCTTCTTCTTCTCTGGCTCAGCCTCCTGCTCCATCTCGACCTTGAAAGCCTCACCGTTGACTGTTACGTCGGCGATGTTGCCCTCTACGTCCTCAATCTGCACCTTGTACTCTTTGCCGTCGATTGTATATTTAAATTCTTTCATTTCTTTTTATGGTTTTGCTGTTAAACTTAAGAACTTGGCGTTCCACATAGTCTGACGCGGCTGTATGGTGATGAAGCCCGGTTCTTTATCGTGTACGTTGTTGCCCTGATACTCGTATAGAGCCATGGCAATGGCAGCATATATATTCTTGTCCATACTTTGTAACCTGTTTACTTGTATAACCTTGTCTACTTGTTTTACCCGTCTACTTGTAAAACAAATTACATCGGCATACAACCATGCTTCTTAGCCGGCAACTGCTGACGCTTTGTAGCGAGCTGTGCCAGACCGCGGCAGATGCGGAAGCGTGTGTTGCGCGGTTCGATTACGTCGTCGATGTAGCCGTAAGAAGCAGCCTCGTACGGGTTGGCGAACTTCTCTGTGTACTCGTCTTCCTTCTCTGCGAGGAATGCCTTAACGTCTTCGCCAGCCTCCTTCTTAGCCTTAGCTTCCTTGCCGCAGAGGATTGCAACGGCACCGCTTGCACCCATAACCGCAATCTCTGAAGACGGCCATGCGAAGTTGAGGTCTGAACGCAGCTGCTTGCAGCCCATAACGATGTGCGAACCGCCGTAGCTCTTGCGCAGAGTGATTGTAATCTTAGGAACGGTAGCCTCGCCGTAAGCGTAGAGCAACTGTGCTCCGTGCTGGATAACGGCGTTGTACTCCTGACCTGTACCCGGCAGGAAGCCCGGCACGTCGACGAGCGACACGATAGGAATGTTGAATGCGTCGCAGAAGCGTACGAAGCGTGCAGCCTTGCGGCTTGCGTTAACGTCGAGAACGCCTGCGTATGCAGCCGGCTGGTTGGCCACGATACCAACGCTCTGACCGTTGAAGCGTGCGAAACCGATGATGATGTTCTTAGCGAACTTAGGCTGAATCTCGAAGAACTCGCCGTTATCGGTAATTGCGCCGATAACCTTGTACATATCGTAAGCCTTGTTCGGGTCGTCGGGGATAATCTCGTTGAGAGAGTCCTCCATGCGGTTAATCGGGTCGTTGCACTCTACGCGCGGAGCCTCTTCAGTGTTGTTGCTCGGGATGAACGAGAGCAGGCTCTTAATCATCTCGATAGCCTCTTCCTCTGTCTTTGCAGCGAAGTGTGTCACACCGCTCTTTGTAGCGTGAACCGATGCACCGCCGAGGTGCTCAGCGTCGATGTCCTCGCCCGTTACGGTCTTTACAACCTTCGGACCTGTGAGGAACATGTATGAAGTCTGCTCCTTCATGATGATGAAGTCGGTGAGAGCCGGCGAGTAAACCGCACCGCCTGCGCACGGACCCATGATAGCAGAGATCTGCGGGATGACGCCCGAAGCGAGGATGTTGCGCTCGAAGATCTCGCCGTAGCCAGCGAGAGCGCAGATGCCTTCCTGAATACGAGCACCGCCCGAGTCGTTCATGCAGATAACCGGTGCGCCCATAGTCATAGCCATGTCCATCACCTTGCAAATCTTCTGCGCCATTGTCTCAGAGAGCGAACCGCCGTTGACGGTGAAGTCCTGAGCATATACGTAAACCAAACGGCCGCCTATTGTAGCGCTACCAGCTACGACACCATCGCCATAGTAGTGCTTCTTCTCCATACCGAAGTTAGTACAACGATGCTTCTTGAACATGTCGTACTCCTCGAACGAGCCTTCGTCGACGAGCATCTCGATACGCTCGCGTGCTGTGTATTTGCCGCGTGCGTGCTGCTTCTCAATGGCTTTTTCGCCGCCACCGAGACGAGCCTGTTCGCGCTTAGCGACCAGTTCCTTGATTTTTTCTACTTGTTTGCTCATAATTTTATTTTGCTATTTCTTTGTTCTTTCTTTAATATAAAAATTGCGTATATTCTAATCCAGTGTGCAAAATTACTAAAAAAAGAACAAAGAAGGCTATATCATTGATATAAATTTTGTTACTACGTCTATTTCATGCTGTCGTCTACGAACGAGAAGGGCAGCAAGTCTTTAGCCGACTGCAGGCTGTAGACGCCTTTCTTGCCGTATAGCAGCACGCGTATAGGCTGCTTGTAGCGGTCTTCTACGCCGAGTATCACCTGGCGGCAAGCTCCGCAGGGGCTTACCGGCTCGTCGAGCAGTCCGTTTGCGTTGCGCGCTACGATGGCGAGTGTCGAAACGGGCTGGTCTGGATAGTTTGCCTGTGCGGCGAAGAGGGCTGTACGCTCGGCGCACAGACCTGAGGGGAAGGCTGCGTTCTCCTGGTTCGCGCCAGTCACGATGATGCCGTTGGCGAGGCGCAGCGCGGCTCCTACGTAGAAGTTGCTGTACGGGGCGTATGCGCCGTGGGTTGCTTTCAGCGCACGGTCTACAAGTTCGCGGTCAGCAGTGTCGAGTTCGTCGAGCTGATAGTGCTCAACGCGGATGTGAATGTCAATTTCTTTCATAGTTTAAAGGTGGTGAGATGGTGAGGTGGTGTTGTGATGATGGGATGAGATGGTGAAGATACTTACTTCTGCGGATTCGGTTCTTCCGTCTTTTCCTCCTTGAATTCGTATGCTCCGACGTCGGGTCGCTCATCGCGCGGCATGGCGTTGCGGTCGGTCTTTGTAGCCGTAGCTGGGTCGGCGCGGCCGATAGCCACCGATGTCTTGGCGAGTCTGAAGTCGTAGTCCTGCTTGTCGCCGTCCACCTTCTTGAAGTGGTTGGTGCATACCGAGTCGGCGTTCTCCTTCTCCTCGAACACCACGTTCACGAAGTGCGGCTTTTCTTCCTCCTTCGTCACCTCAGGTGTGCGTATCACGCAGTTCTCAAACTGATAGTTGAAGGCGTTAGGCTCTGCGGCGTCCTCGTTCGTAGCGTCCTTCACGGGCTTTCCGCCCATCATCTCGTCGGCGCTGTAGCCCGTGATGAGCGTGTTGCGACAGACAAACTGCTGCAGCGAGTGCTTCAGAGCCGAGAAGCTGAGCGCACTGGCGCGGTTTGAGTCGAACGGATAGAACTGTGCCAGCGTGCAGTTGTTCACCAGCACGTCGCCGCCTTCCACGCCCAAGCAGTTGTTGAGCGCATTCGTAAGCTGCGAGTTCTCTACCGTCACCTTCGAATTTTCTACATACAGCGCGTGTCCCTGACAGTTGTGTATGGTCGAATTGGCTATGGTGAGCGTCTGCCGAGCCACGTCCGACGAGTCGATGCGCACGCCGTTGAACGCGCTGTGCAAGTCGGTGAACTCCATCCGGTTGTCGTACGACTTCTCCATGAAGTGTACGCCGTTCCACAGTCCGCTCATGCGGTCGTAAGGCAGATAGTCGAACATATAGTCGAGTCGGTCGCCGCGCAGCGTTACGGGCTGTTCGGCTGTGCCCTTGCATACGAGTCGTCCCTTCACGTCGATGCCCGCTCCGTCGTGGAAGAAGAGCGTAGCGCCCGGCGCTATGGTGAGCGTGGCGCCCTCCTCTACGGTCATCGGTCCGTAGACCACGAGCGGCTTGCCGGCTGTTATGGTGTAGTCGGTCGTGATGGTCTTGTTGCGTGCGAAGTCGGCGTCCCACGACCATGCGTTGAGCACCACCTTCTGCTCCACTCCACTCTCGAGTGCGAACACGAGGCGGTCGTTCAGCTCCTTCGGTGCGTCACCGTGATTCACGGCGGTGGTCACTTCCACGAACACGCGTATGCTGTCCTTGTTGCGCACCTCTATGTAGTTCGCCTTATAGCCCTGTTCCGGACTCAGATATACGCCGTCAACGTTCACGCGGAATCCGTTCTGGTTGCCACCTTCGAGGCGCACCGACGTGCAGCGCAGTCCTTTTCCCGAGCGGTTGCTCACCCAGAAGTCGCGCGTCGACGACGGCACGGTAGAGAACACGGTGTCAATGCGCACCGTGTCGGTAGAGAACGTGAGCAGGTTGTTCGGCGATGTTGTGAAATCGTCGATATCGTCGCATGCGCTTAAGCCGAACACGCCCAGCACACACATTATTATATATATATGAATATGTTTCATCGTAATACTTATAACGCAGAAACTGCGGTTTTATTGTATCTCCAGACACAAAAAGCGGTTGCACGTGCCCGAAGGCTCATGCAACCGCTTCTTATATTTCGTTTTATTACTATTGTCTGAGCAAGCTCACTTTTATTTAGTGAGGTTGATCTTGTTGTTTACATTTACAGCCTCTGCAACGGCTGCACAACAAATTGCGAAGATAAATCCGAAAATCATCATAATCTTAATCCTTTCTTTAATTTTTTAATTGTTATCCTTACTGTGTTTTTCTGTGTTTCCCATCTTTACCTCTTTTCATAACCTTGCCCGAAGGCAGTCGGTTACTTATTGAGGCTGATTTTGTTGTTGACCTTTACCAGTTCAGCTATCGCTGCACAACAAATCGCAAAAATAAAACTGAAAATAACCATAATGTTACCCTTTCTTTAATTTTTACTTTGTTATCCCTAATTACCTATTCTCTTTTCTTGCCTTGCGGCAAACGTCAGCCACGCTTCCAGCGTAACCTCGTTCGTTATTTACTGATGCAAAGTTAATGCCTTTTGTGTTCGCACACAAGTATAACATCAATTATTTTCCTGCTTGTCTTATATTTTTGATGTTAGTCAAGTAGTTGTCGTAAATTTGTATCTCTGCGACAGATTTGCAATATGTTTGTAGCAAAAAATGGCAGAGTTAGTGGTGAAGAAGTGGCAGTTGGGCAGGGTTTTGACTGCCAAAAAACACGGAAAAAGCCACTTTTCACGTATCCAAAGCCACATTCTACGTATCCAAAGCCACAAGCAAGCGCATTACCGCGCACAGGTAACACGATTACCGCGATGCAAAAACAATATTACCGCAGCGCGGAAATGAAGTGCCCACGCTGCGGTAACTGGATAGTCTGCCTTTTTATAATTATAAATCGTGTTACCTTATTATATACAGCCTATCACTTTATTATATATAGCCTATCACTTTATGCGATACATTCTGAACGTCTTTGCCGGCAACTTGTCGCTGAGCACCGTGCCGCCCTTGCGACTCTGGCACGAAGCAGCCGACTCTACGGGGCGTACGGCGTCTGGGCGGTCGAGAGTGTTCTCGGCGTCCATGTCGTCGCTGTGCAGGGTTGTGAGCGTTGCCGAGTGCGAACCGCGCAGTCCGTTGAGGTTGAGCGTCAGGTCGTGCGCCTCGTCCGACGTGTTGACTACCTTGACGACGATTTCGCCCTTCTGTCGGTCAACGACCGCACTGGCGAAGAGTCCGTCCTGACCCTCCTGTCCTGCCACCGGCTTGCCGTTCATCGTGAGCGGCAGCACGTTGGTGCCCTTGTTGCAGGCGTACATCTGCTGCACATAATAGCTTGTGCTCTTGAACATGCGCGTGTTGTCGAACCATATCAGGTCGGGGCGCCACTGCCATCCGTCTACGTGCGCGAAGAGCGGAGCGTAGGTAGCCATCTCCACAATGTCGGCGTTGCGCTCGATGTCGGTCATGAAGGCAGCCTCGTAGAGCGAGGTCTCGAAGTGGTTCCACTTCTTGCCCTTTCCGTGGCATGCATACTCGCCGGCGAACACCTTCGGGCCCTTGCGGTCGTAGCCCTCGTAGCGCAGTCCGTGTGACAGGAACCACTGCTCGTTGCGGTAGAAATGCTCGTCGACGAGATCGGCCTTCATCTCCTTCATGGCTTTCCATCCCTTTTCGAACATCTCGCCCTCGGAGTCGGGGCCCGATGTGCCGATGAGGCGTATCTTAGGATACTTGGCGCGTATGGCTTTCACGAACGGGCGCAGACGCTCGTAGTAGAGGGTGTTCCACTGCTCGTTGCCCACAGCCAGATACTTCAGATTGAACGGCGCCGGGTGGCCCATCTCGGCACGCTTTCTGCCCCATGTGGTGCAGGTGTCGCCGTTGGCAAACTCGATGAGGTCGAGACAGTCCTGTATGTACGGCTGCAGCGAGTCGACGGGCACATGAGCCTTCGGGTTGTTCCAGTTCTGAAACTGGCACGCCATGCCCACGTTGAGCACGGGCAGCGGCTCGGCGCCGATGTCCTCGGCAAGCTGGAAATACTCGAAGAAGCCGAGTCCGTAGCTCTGATAGTAGTCGGGGAAGAGGCGGTGATGGAATGTCGACTGCCAGCGGTTGTTGTTCAACGGGCGGTTCTCGACGGGTCCGATGGTGTTCTTCCACTGGTAGCGGTGCTTCAGCGATTCGCCCTCGACGATGCAGCCGCCGGGGAAGCGCAGCACGCCGGGGTGCATGTCGTAGAGCGCCTGAGCGAGGTCGCGGCGCATGCCGTTCTCGCGGTTCTTGAACGTGTTGACGGGGAAAAGGCTCACGTGCTCGAGAGCCACGCTGCGTGTGCCGCTGAGCAGCACGCGCAGACAGCCCTTCTGTGCGGTCTTGCCGGGCGTGAGCACAGCTTCGTACTTCTTCCACTCGCTGCCGCTCACCTTTATCTGCGCCTTGGCGCGCTCCTGCGTTTCGTCCTGCGTGCTATGGTCGGCAAGCGAGACGTCGATTGTAGCGTCGCCGTCCAGCGCTCTTGCCCATACCGTGAAGCGGTAAGGCTCGTCTTTGACGAATCCGATGCCGAAGTAGCCCTCGTTCTGCAGACCCGTAGCGCAGTCCTTATGCCCCGTGAAGCCGAGCACTACGTAGTGGGGGCAGCGCTCGAAGGGTCCGTCCGCCTTCACCTCCACGTTGCCGAACGCCTGCCATCCGAGCAGCGCCTGCGGAAACTCGAACGAACGGTTCTTTACAAGCTCGCCGTACAGTCCGCCGTCGGCAGCATAGTTGATGTCCTCGAAGAAGATGCCGTACATGGTGGGGCTTACCGCTGCGCCAGCCTTACGGGTGTTGATGTCGAGCGTGTGCGTCTCGGCGAAGGCGCCGAATACCGACGATGCAGCCAGCATGCACGAAAGGATATATCTGTGTCTCATTTGTCCTGATATGTTTGTTTGGTGTTTTTTTGTATGTTCTGTCTCGGTGCGTTGCCTGGCGGTTAGTGCTTCAGATCGGTTGTAGAGAAGTGAGCCAGTCGGTCATCTTGTAGCCCTTGTCGGGGGGTGTGCCGTCGGTGGTGGAATAGATGTAATAGCGATTGGTAAGATTGCTGTACACAATCTCGGGGTCGGCATGGAAGCCGGGCAGAATCGGATTCTGCTGCGCCATGGTCGGCGACGGGCAGAGCGCAATGGCTGCAAGCACAAAGGAAAGGAATTTTAATCTCTTGTTCATTCTTTTAATTGAGGTTTTCTTTATAGGTTCACTACTGTCCCGTTAAAGTGGACTAATCGCTCTTTGAATTAATTGAAATACAGTCTTTTGCAAGAGAGTTTAAGGGTGCGACGATTTGAATTTGTACTTTTGCAGTTATCTATAATACTGCACGATGAACAAAGACAAATACGTTTTCGCCCAATTGATAGAATTTCTCGACAATAACAAGTTTCACCATTTGGTTGACAAGTATGATGGAAACCGCTATGTGAAGCATTTCACTTGTTGGAATCAGTTGCTTGCTATGATGTTTGGTCAACTGAGT
>PPYE01233196.1_pt1 | contig 25297 bp, 34 predicted proteins | sample 1559881 | NCBI WGS metagenome assembly PPYE01 (sample SAMN08240022, study PRJNA423297) | Human gut metagenome, whole genome shotgun sequencing project. | reverse complement strand
AATTGGTATTGCGCCCATTAGTATGATTATTCAGGCAAAATTCAGTTTTATACATTTTCCGTAGTGTGTTCAATACCAATAAAGCTGGACAACCAGATTACAGCAAAGGTATTGACATTGGATTACCATACACAGCAACAACGGACGGATACGTCATGGGCGGTATACGGGGGTCAGGTTCTGCTAACCGTGAAGTGTATATTTTTATAAATGGAAATACTGTTGGTTGGTTTTATTGTAGTACAGTTAATTTTGCGGCACCCGTTTTTGTGATGGTAAGAGCAGATGATAGGGTTACTGCCAGTTCTGGCAACTACGATGCACTGCATTTACGATTTGTACCATATGTAGTCTAAGAAAATGATTATTTTGCAAAAACGTATCTTGGTATAATGCGGTCTGGGCGGCTATTTGAAGTTGAAACCCCATATGTATCCACACGATAACATGTCCCAAAGTTTATAGATTGTCTTGTTATGGTGATACACCTATGTTCCATTTTGTTTTCGGTCGTAGCCGATATCATTGCAGGTATAGACCCATTTGGGTCACAAATGCTCAACGGATAATTGCATTGGTAGCAAGCTCTGAGGTCATCAGTGGGCAGATGGTTTGTAATTACAAGTATTTCCTGATATCCTGATAGGTCAATCTGGATAACTGTATTTGGGGCAAAGTTTGATGCTGGGGACGGATTAGTCCAAACCAGTTTCCACTCGCTCTTGGTATTGAGCACAGTATAAAGGTCCATCAATACCTTGCCTTGGGCGGCCGACAGCGGTAATTTAGCATTGTTGGTCACACAGTTATTCACTATCTGTCCAATCAAGCAGACGCCGGTCATCCAGTTCTTGGTATCACTGAAAAACTTCTTGACTTTCCCAAGGAAGGTTTTTGTACTTTCACCCGCCTCTGGGACCGGGAACTCCGTGGTTATGTCATCCAGTGTCTTTACCGTCATCCCAGATATATCCCCGCCGGAGGATTCCGCTTTCTTTTTCAGCGCCGCGTCTATCAAATCTGCATTGTCATTGAAATCCTGTATATCAACCGGGTCCGTGCCTTCCGGCTTTTTCAGATTATAGTTAGGTGTTAACTGCATATTCTATACCTCCTTTAATGTCCTTACATCATCCCAGGTCATGACCCCAAGACGGTTCCATATGTATGGATTCAGTTCGTTCCATGTGGTATACCGATATTCAAACCGATAGGCCAGATGTGCTGGCTTTATATCTTCCAGCATGGTGATAAACGCCTGCATGTTACGGGGGATGCCTTTGATGCCGACAAACTGTATAACAAAAAGGTGACTGGGGTTGTCCTCAATCACCTTCACTTCGCCGCCGCTAAATGCCGCAGCGGTATCCTCTATCATCTTCCGTGTTGTGGTCCCCTGGCCCCGGAGTTTTGCCATCAGTATTTCACGGCGCTGCTCATATGTCAGGGACATGTTCGTGGTCACACCAAACATCTTCTCCCATCTCGATAGTCCCCAGGTGGCCGTCACGATGTAACACTGGTCAATCAGGTCCTCCAGGTCATGCTGTAGTTGTCCTATCTCGTATCCTTGCGTCCGGTATATCTCTGCCATCTCCCGGATTTCTGCCAAGAATGGCGGCGCATACCGTGCCAGGTCCACAAAATATTCCTCCGGGACAATGCTGCTTGAACCTTCTTGGCTATATTTGCTACGGCCATACAATGTTTTCCCATACATGCCTTACACCCCCTTCAAGTCATTCCAAGTCAGTGCCCCTTTTTTCAGATAGACACTATCATGGTTATGGGATTTGGGCGCTGCATCCGTGATACCATATCCGGCCAGGGTAGTTGGATTTGTTCCGGCAGTCACATGGCCCTGCGCATTGACCGTGACACTCCGGTACGTTCCAGCTGTCACCCCACTGTCCGGATGGGTATATGCACTTGGCGGAGCTGCCCAAGTCCCATCCGCTCTTAAATATTTTGTCTGCGTCCCTGCATCTGGAGCCGGGACAAGACCAGTCCCGCCAGCGGTGCTTGCGGTTGCTGCCTTGAATACAGCATACGTGGTATTGTTATCTGTCCCCCACACCGCAGTCCCATCGGCACTCCATCGTAGTATCTGTCCACTAGCCCCGCCAGAAGGGATATGCTTATTCCCTGCTGTGGTAGGATGTACATACTTATTAGCCCCTTCTGCAATTCCCGCCAGCTTATCTAACATAGCTTGGGTAACCGTATCAAGAATGCCCTTGTTGCTGTGGGTATGCTTTTTGCTATTGGCATCATTCCAATTGGTCCGTTCCGTTGCTGCAATATGTTTCACCGTATCACTGATATGCGCGTACGCCGCGCTCCAGTGATCCAGCAGGGTCTGGGTAATCTTATCCAGGGTAGATTTGTTGCTATGGGTATGGCGCTTACTGTACGCATCATCATAGCCGGCCTTATCCTCCTTGCTGAGCAGCCCATCCACACTCTGGGTTGCCTTAGGGATTGCGTTGGCAGATATAGCAATCCAGGCAGCGCCGCTCCACCGGTATGTATAGTCCGTATCCTTGACATTTACAGTCCATCCGTCATCCGGATGGGGGTAGGCGGCAGACAGGTCCGCATAGGTATCAACTGCCTCTTTCCAGTCAACAGCGGTCTCCAGCGCAGAGAACTTATTATCCACCTCATTACGTGTGTACTTGTCATCCCAATTGGGCTTATTGGTACTGATAGTGTTCCGTATAGCTTCCTCAGCCGCCGCGGCCCTATCCACCTCGTCAGCCAGATTATTTGTAAGGGTTATCTCCGCACTTTTGGCCCGCTGCGTTTCCGCAGCAAGGTCATCCCTCAAGACCAGCTCTGCCCCCTGCGCCCTCCCGGACTCGGTATCGATTCTGCCATTCAGTCGGGATTCTTCCTGCATGGCACGGTTGGTTTCCGTCTGCATCCCATCCCTCAATACACCTTCGGCAGCCCATGCCCGTTCTTCTTCCGCGTTCAGCGCCTCTTGAGTCCCAACAATGGCCGCCTGTAGCCGGTTGATGTCGGCACCCTCAACGGTATCTCCATCAGTCTCATAGCTGATGTAGACCACCGGCACATCCGTATACACCCGGACAATCCGTTTCCACGGTGCCAGGCTGGGGGTGGAAAGGGTATAGGACTTCAGACGCTCCCCTGTCAGCTTCGGGCCGGTGAAAACAGCGAAGGTGGCCTCGTTGATGTTGTCGTGCTGCAATTCTGCCTCATAGACGCCATTGGTAAGATGAATTTTCTCCTCCACAACATAGATATTCCCATCAACCTTGTTCAGTTTCTCGCAGAATGTACTCACCTGCATCAGCCCACCTCCAATGTGACCGTACCGGTCACCGCAATCTCTTCTTCCGACAGGGCAACGTTGTTAGATAAACCGTTAAGCAACAGGTTGGAATAATCCTCCACTCCATCGGTCTCCAGTAGCAGGTTCCCGACCCTGGCCAGGCTCACATAGGACATGTCAAGCGCCTCCCTGTGCAGGTAGTCCGTCAGCGCCGTCTGGAACGTATTCTGGACACCCCCCAGGTTCATGCCTGCCTGCAGCTTGATTTCAGCCGACACATTGACGGCCTTTTCCACGGCAGATGCGACGGTCACATCCGCGCCGATGGGGCGCAACTCCTCGATATGGTCCCGTACCTTCTTCAGCAGGCCGGTGCCGGCAGCCGACATGTTGGCATCCGCTATGATGACCTTGACTGTCCCCGGGCCGCCAGCCAGTGGGAATACCTTGGCGGCCCCTACGCCCTCGCACTCCATGGCCCAGTTGTAATAGTCATACCGGTTGCCGCTAGTGGATGGCTTCTGTATCACATTCAACAGGCGTACCCTCAAAGCGTTGTCGCTTTCTTCTTCGGTGCCCGCCGAAAGAATTGTAGTTAACATTGCGGATGTTAGCCCTTGAGCATAGTCAATTGGGAGTAATTGTCCTGTATATCCATTTCCTATCTCCCCCTGTCTTTCGCATTCCATGTCATATGTATGTGAGCCGTCCAGGACTCCTATATATCCAACTGCCCTATATATGATGTGTTCTTCTTGTATCGCAGATACCCTAAAACCAATCGGAATCCGAACATTGAAAATCCCCTGCTTATGTGCATAGGTAGCGGGCTTGCGCGTAATGCCATATGCTTCAGCAATACGGTCAAGGCTATCACCCCCCGCTGTTCCTGCATAGACATTGGCCTGTAACCGCTGCATGTCCATATATACCCCTTCAAGATACCAACTTACTGGCCCAAGGGCTGTCTGGATGATGGAACCTTCCCTTTTGTCCAAATCATCAGACATCCTGGACAGTTGGTCTGATAATATATTTGCATACGTTTTTCCACTAAAATCTATCATACCGTTACCTCTGCCTGTACAGGACCAAAAATTGTATTTACTTCAAATGAACATTTCAGAATACTATGGCCTTGATTGGTATAAATAAAATTCCCTACGGACAACACCCTGCTGTCCATAAAAAATGCATCCTCTACCCGCCTTGCAATCTCACTGGTCACATAATCATATTCTTCACCAATCAGTTCCTCTAACTCAATCCCAAAATTAGGGCTGTATATCTGCCACCGGAACCGTTCCGTATTCAGGACGATATCCACCGCCTGCCGCATGGCAGCAAGCCCGGAATCCATTCCATTAATCCGCCTGGATTCCCAGTCAATCATAAATGTATTTGTAGGTCTGTCCACATACATCAATGAAGTGTCCAGTCCTACCCCCTCCGGTAATGTTGCCATATCGTGCCTCCTTATACCCTCGATAGAACGATGTATCTGTTCCCGCGTGAAACCCTAAGCATGACCACTTTATCGCCAACGGCCAATCCCTCACTAATCACGACAGTACCACCACCTCCCCCATGTACCTTAGCCGACCTGGCTTTCACATTTTCTGTCAGTACCAGTGCCACGTTTGGAATCGGCAGCATTGTGTCATCCAGCTTTATGGTTAGTGGGGTAATGGACGAGACCGTACCATATGCGATATCAGCGGGTTTATTGGCCTTTGTATTATCCTGCGCAATCATATTCAACACATCAATCAATTCAGACAATGCTTATCCCTCCCAGCTGTTGGAAATCCTTAAACTCGATACTCATGACATGGTCATCTGCCTCAAAGCTGTGTACAACCTTTTCGGTCAGTACCAGCCTAGACATGGATAAATCCTGAATCCTACTTATCCGGACAGGTACTATGGTCCCTGCCCGGATACCCGGAACCCCAATAACATCATCCATGGTCAACGTCTGCACTACCCGGTTATAATACTGGAGATACTGCTGGCACATCTGGTCAATCTGTGCCCCGTTCAGGTTTTCATCCACCTCATCGTAATACTGGAGCAGTCCCCATTTGGAAATGGTCTCCGAATCCTCATAGATGTAGGTATCTGCCTTCCCAGTCTCGCTATTTGGCCGTACCAGCTTCACTCGGTTATATGTATCTGAATCAATATCCCGGCTGTAGGTATATTCCGTCGCCAGACTCCTATCCCCTACTACCGTTGTGACGAACATGTCCTTTGCTTCAACCAATGTCAATGCTCCAGAATTATCATAAAAATTATATATCTTTCCTGTTTGGATGATTGTCTCAGACAATGCACCATAAATAATATCCAGGCATGATTCATTTTCCTTGATAAGGCAAGGGAAAGGATATCCTGTATCCACCATTTTCCCAACTGTCAATCCAAAATCAGCCGCTATCTGTTGGATTATCTGTGCCAAGGTCATATTAACGAAAGTATAACTTGCATTCGCTTTCAGATATCGTAGCTGGTCATATGCAGTGTATTCGGATTCCCCTAATTGATTTTCAGTAATCGTGAACACATATCCTTTGAACATCCTTATCCCATCTACCGTAAGTTCCACTGAACTTCCTTCCGAAATCAAAGGCGCATCAACACACGAGAACACCAGCTTCGCAGGAGAATCAAAACGGTTTGTGGTAAGTTCGGCTGATTCGATGATATTTGCATATTCCATAATTGTGGTCTGTGTGGCCCCTCCAGGGGCGGGACCAACGGTCTGGACCTGTAAAGAAAAACCATCCATGGTATCACCCCGTTATCTGCAGCTGGTCTGCGGCCAGCCAACCATATGAGCCAATATGTACCGGATAGGGATTACCTTCTACTATCCGGGTCACGGTTGTATTTAAGTTATTTGCCGTACCATAAGGCTTTGCCCCATAACTGTCACTCCAATACTTTCCATTGGCGATACAAGGGGCGCCTACACGCAACACTGGTGTTTCTACCTCCCGCGCTACCTCAGTAGTGGCTTCCGGGACATCAGCAAGTGGCGTGGCGGGAGTGGTGATGATTGACACCACCTCCGGCTCATAGTTTTTATATTCGGTCAATTCCACCTCATAGTAGATGTCATTCGGTTCACCACCCTTATCCTTTGTCTTAAAATCGCTGATGATGCATCGGATATTGGTGTCATAGAGCCCTGAACGGGATATGATTAGACGGCATTTCTCTTTTTTCTTTAATGCCTTCTCAAAATATCCAACATAGTCATCCGGATTCTTTGCATTACTGTTGACGTATGGGGCATCCGAGGAGGTAGAAAAGAAGCTTTCCCAAGAAACCACCTTTAGCGATGGCTTCCTGGGAACCACTATCTCACCAATCCCTATCACGGAATATGTCTTGTGGTCGGTTGGGTACTTGATTTCTATCTCTTCTGGATTTACAGGCAGTTTTACCTTCCTGCTTCCAAATTTTATATATATGGAGCATCCATTTTTGATTTTTGCCATGGTACGTATACTCCTATCTATCCATGTGATACCGATGTGTGCGCTGCGGCCTGCTGGATGAGCAATACCTTAAGCTTATCCGCGATATCCTTTGAAGTCAGATTTTTCGCGGCGGATTCTGGAATGGATACCGAAATCTGTGGGGCCAGTGTCTGAAGCTCCACGTTGTTCATGTATCGCCGTTCAGCCAGGTCACGATATAACTTTATATCCTCATCCGCCAGGTTGACATCCCCATCTATTTTTTTTACCCTGTCTACATTCCCCACATCCAAGTCACCAGCCGCAGGGATGGAAGATGCATCAAACCCTCCAAACGTATCCTTCAAGGAATCAAGACTGATATCCATATTATCCAGCTTAGAGCCTAAATCAGCGCCGTATTTTCCCCATTCAGCAGCAGTTGCACCTACATCCAGGTTTGCCATACGCTTAATTTGGATGGCATTTTCTCCGAATGTGTTGTCTACCCAGCTACCAAGGTTATCCCGGAATCCCGAAACGGCTCCCTGCAGGTTGCTCCCTGTCAAGGCATCAATGGCGCCAGCAACAGTCTCCACCATACTTAGAATGGCATCCAAGGCATCTGCAAACAGATGCGCGATTGCAGCTACTGGGTCATTAAATACATTGGCAAAAAACTCCGCAAAGGATGCAATGACATTCCAAAGCGTGGCAAATACATTGTATCCAACCGCGTAAATCATGCCGAATACCTGTCCTACCCAGCCGCCTACCTCTTGCATCCCAAAACCAAACTGTTGGGCCGCTATAAGGGCCCCTGCTAAAACTGCAACTAATAAAAGAATGGGCCAATGGGCCAGCATCCAGGCTCCCGCTGTTTTTAAAGCTCCTGCAATACTAATCAGAGCTGTTTTAATTGCCTGCGCACGTAAAATAGCATAGGCTACCCCAATGGCCGCCAGTATCGGAATAATGAAATCCAGGTTGTTCGATACCCAAAGTGCACCCTTCCCAATAATGCTCAAGGCCCCAACACCAATTTTGGCTGCCAGGGAAAAGAGATTAATTAGCCTTGTCATTGCCTGCTGTGCCTCATCTGTCTGCAAGTAATTACTCCATCCCTCAAAGCTGTCCTGTAGACTCTTTTGGATTTCATTTTTCCCCATTGTAAAGGCTTGACTTAGTGTCATAGGCATATCCCTGAAAGTTTTATCAATCTCATTCGTTGCACTCAGCATTGCATTTTTAACAATCTCAGCAGTGATAGCCCCGTCCGCAGCCAATTCCCGAATCTCTCCCACACTTACCCCCAGATAGTCTGCAATTGTGCGGATTATATTTGGGGCTGACTCAAATACGGCATTCAGTTCCTCGCCTCTGAGCACCCCGGCGCCCAACGCCTGCGTGAGCTGCAGGGATGCGGAAGCAATCTCCTGCTGACTTGCACCAGCAATGACAAACTGTTTATTAAGGTTTTCTGCGAATTGGATAAGTTCCGCATTGTTTGTAAATGCATCCTTGGCATTCTGTCCGATTTTCGCAACAACATTAGCAGTATCCAAATAAGAGGTCCGTGTCCTCTGGGCTGATGCGAAAATCATGTCCTGAAGGGCCTCCGTGGACTGGAGTCCATCGTTTATTAGGTCCAATTTTGCATTAATCTGTGATTGAGCATCAGCAGTTGACAAAAACATCTTTGTAAGGACCATGGCCCCTGTAGCTGCTGCAATTTGTTTTATTGTTGATAGAAGTCCTTTTGCTGATTTATTAGTATTTTCAATTTCTGTTGTTTGCTGCCTTTGACTGCTTATGGCCTTAAGTAATTCTTGGTTCTCCTGTTGTATCTGTGCTCCAAGCTGACGGATGCTTCCGATTACTGCACCAGAGGAACGCCCCATCGCCCGGCTAAGGTTCTGGTCCAGCATATAAGCTGACTGGTTTGCCTGCGTAAGCAGCTGGTTCGTTTTCTGGACAGCACTGCCTACATCCTGCACCGCGGCAACCGTGGCCCCAGAATTTTTGTTAAACAAATCGGTTACACTTTGGTCTAATGTGACAATACGATTTAATGCACGGTTTCCTGCAGCTTCAAATGTATTGAAGGTGGAGGAAAAATTATCTGTCAGGACAAAAGTTTCGTTTATCACACCCATTACTTAACCTTTACCTCCTTTGTTTCCTTCTTAATCAATTCCCACATCAAAAGCTTTTCCTTAAGACTCCTATCAAGGACCTCTGTGGGGTACACACCGTGCTGGCAAAGCATGTATTGACATAACCTTGAATCCAGTGTGTCCCCAGCAACTAGTTTTTTGCTTCTTCCTCTATTTCATTAAGTTCATTATCAGTTGATACGAAACCATTAAAGTTATTGATTTCCCGGACAAGCTTCCCATATTCCCCAGAAGAGAGCATTCTTCCAGGTACATCCAATGGGTCTGCTGTCTTATAGTAATCACACAATTCCGAATCCTTAAAATTAGGAGACACGACACAGGCATCCACCAGAAGCTTCCCGTATTTCACGTTATCCAATTCCCGGACAACCTGCCCGTTGATTCTCTCCCTCTTGGTTGCCTTCGTGGTCAGCTTATTATTGGTTTCCTGGTCAATAATCCTAATCACGAAAGGTACAACGTTCCCTTCCTCATCCTTGAAGCGTTCGGAAATAATCACCTCTTTTGTCTCGTTCATGATTGGCGGCTGTAAAAAAGCTTTAATATTTGACATGCTATCATCCTCCTAATTGTGTTGGGTCATTAAACCAGTTCAGGACCTCAATCCCTGTGAATGAGAATCCCACTTCCATCTCCAGAAAATCCGCATCTGCATCCAACATGGCCACAGGAAGCTTTTGAAGCTTCACATTGTAGAATACCACGGTTTGGGTCCCTACACTGGTTGTCGGGTCATCATTGGTTATCTGGATAGTAAAATATGGCAGCTTCCCGGTCTTTAAGTACTCCTGCAGGAGCCTTAAAAAATACGGACTCCCATAATAAATCGTCATGGACCCACTTAGGGAAACCCCGGTTGTTTTCTTCTGTACCAGAGTCGTCCCCACTACCTTAAAATCGCTCTCCTGAAATTCCGCATCGGACTGGAACTTCTTCAACCCAAACATTTCATGGTTTTCACCGTTGATGGTCATGAATCCGCTCCCGGATTTACCATTAAGGGCATCACGCTCTAATAAAAACATATCCTACCTCCTTAATCGGCAGTGTTTACGGATACCGTCACTGTCATATAAATCTTTTCTATGCTGTCTACCGGCTGGATTGCAACATCAATAAGCACGGAATCAACACTGCTCCCTGCCCTCACCTGTACATCATCTGCCACAAAGTTCTGGATGCCGTTGCCAGCCTGTAACTCGTTAAGGTAGCCTACAATCCATCCCTTCATAAGATTGCGCCCGGTTTCAGTATTATCAGTCTTTCCGATATAGTATAAGCTGAACTGTTTATATACATCATTGCAGAACTGATTAAGTACCCGCATTACCCGGTTCTTGGAAAATTCCTGACCTTTGTCCACACTGTAAGATGTCAGTGTGTTGATATCCGTACATACCTTAACGGAACCAAATGTGTCAATGAACACAATCTCACCAGACTGTATGGCTGCTGTTACCTGTGCATCTGTCAGTTTTGGGTTTGACTCAATCGCATCCGGGTATTGTGCATACGTCAATGACTGGTTATATCTTGCACCTGCCTCCGCACCTCCCAGCCACCATGTGGCCTGCTGTGCAGTCAATACCGTACCATCTGACAACTTAACCCCATTCTTTACGGATATTACCCACTCGCTGTTTACTGTATGTGCATTAGCCATTACGGCCTGGCATTTCTGACCAATGCTGTTGGATATACGTCTCACAAATGCCGCAATTGCCTGTATTGCAGTATTATCAGTGCCATCATAGACCAAGACATCAAATTGGTAGGGCTCAATTGCTGCCAGGAATGCGGCATAATCAGATGCGGATATAGAAGGGTCGGTTCCCCCTGTCAATGTGGCCCCAGCTGTTTCAGTTACATCAGTTCCCGTTCCATCAAAAGTTACCCATGTATTTGCTTTCAGGTCATCCAGCTTTTTAATAGCCTGTTCATCAACTATGGTTCCGTCTATCACCGTACTGACATCAAATGCCCCAGCTTGGTCTGCCTGTTCCTGCACAATAACAGAAATGTCATTTCCTCTGATACCTTCATACAACGCCGTGATGGTCAGGGTTCCCAATGTGACCGTTGCCTTCTTTCCGCCACTCCCCTTAGGCCTGTACAATAGAATTTTAATAGGCCCTGCACTGACATCGCTTCCTTTCATCATTTCCCGTAAAAACAAGGCCTTAGGATTTGTGATATCATAGCCAATATAAGGCTTTACATCTTCACCAGGCAATATTTCCTTAATGGTTTCCGTAGGCCCCCAGGAAAGGGGCTCTGCGATTGCCACAATGCCCTTATCTCCGATACTGGCAGTAACATTGCCTTTGGATTTGACATTGATGTATACGCCCGGCTGTACTTTGTTTTGGCTTGTCCATGTGCCTCCTGCCATGTCTACTTACCTCCTTTCAAAACTTTATCGAGGGCCGCTTTCGCGTCCTCTATGGTGTATTCCGATTCCTGCAGGATTGCCCTGGCAAAATCCGGCTGATATCCTGACAGGACCTTACTTCTCAGTAATTTGCCAGTCGGATATTTCTTAGGCGATTTCTGTTGCGATATCGCAATTGGTCTTTTAATTTTCTTTGATGCTGGCATTATTTTCCTCCATTATTTGCATCAGTTCATTGTTTCTTGGGATGCTCACCCGTTGCCGGATGTGGAATTGATAGTGCATCTCATCATCCTCTGTCTGCCATTGCCGCTCAAAGGTACGTATCTTGGATGTCCCTCCAATACTGCCTACATAATCAAACAATTCCAACGTTCCATCCAGGTACTCTGCTATGGCTTGTATCTCCGCATTTCCATTTACGATATTACGTTGCTGCACAAACACGATATCGACACCCAGGTCACGCAGAAACCTATCATTCATATGTTTTTCAATTTTGGAAGGCATGAAAAAAATAAAAAAGCAAGGGTAGTCTGTCCCCTGCTGGTTTGGGCTGGCATATACCGGATAATCCGGATACTGTGCTGTAAGTACTCCGGCCAGGCTGTTTATGACGTTCTCCAACGTGAATATCATTTGAACGCCTCCTTCACACGCCTACCCAGTTCCATACGGACCACATCACGGTACTTTCCAATGGCTGCCTCTTTCATGTATTTACCTTTTACATACTTTGTCCTGGTTCCAACGGTAATCCCGCCCATGGACGGATTTACTTTTTCCAGCATATTCCCGTTGATTATCAAACCCGGTACAAAATGCTGGTCCATCCGGTGTCCATCATTAACATAGGATGCGTACTGCATGTTATTGGCAAGCGTTGTCCTCACACTGGCACCCGAGATGACTGGTTTCGTCACACTGTCTGTTGACCAATGCTGTGCCAATTCACCAAAGCGGGTCCCGGTACCAGAAATAGGGACACCTCCGTTTGGAGGGGTCCCTTCCGTAGCCTTTTCCACTGCCGCAATCGTGCCCCCCTCTGCAACCTCCACCATAATCTTCGGTACATCCTGTCCAGCCTTATGCAGCTCTGCCAAGCGCTTACGCATCTGGCTTCCAAAGCTTGACATCCCATCACCTCACAATCTCATCCTTAAGCAATCCAACTGCCTGATGCTCCAGGCCTGTAAGCGCCCCTCCTACCGGGTCATAATATCTTTGCGGTCCACCGGCAAAATACCGCTCTGCCTGGTTTGTGTGCCCCAATTTCCCGCCACGGACAATCCTTAACTCGTCACCGGCCTGGATGTCCACTGACAGGTCACATGCCATCTTTTCTGTGGACCGTTCCTTTGCGGCCGTCCCTCCCATGATAGGACCATCCCGCTTAGAACTGTATACCCTGCACGGTATGGGGTCCGTGTTCTGCTTCTGACGCTCCGATTTCGTTATATTCCCGTCCTTGACCGGTACTACACGGTATATGTCAACCATATCCGTATACCATCCTCCAAATATCGGATTATCAAATAACATACATACCTCCCATCCCAATCATACGCGCCATAGAAATAAGCTGCTGCCCGTACTGGGTCGCGTTCCAGCTCCCCCACCTGGCCATGGCTAATGTCACGGCCTCATTGTCGTACTTTATGGATGTGTCACCCATGGACGCCTCGCTGATAAGACCTGTCTGCTGTCCGCTCCCCGCCGCCTCCGCAGCCGTGGTTGACCCGTCCGAATAGGTTTTCAGATACAGAGCACTAAAATGCGCCACGTAAAGCCCTGCTGCATATCTCCATGTCTCAAAGTAACGGCTTGGAAGGATTGAGCGGTTTGCATTCCCGATGAATATATTGAGGATCCCCTCTGGTACCAGGGGCTCCCTTGGCTTCATCCCAGCTTTTGAAAACTGTGGAAAATCCTCCAGGAACATTTCCACGGTATAAGCACCGATTTCACCATTTGCTGGTATATTAGCCGCTGCAGCTATCACTCCATTGAATTGCACTCCATCCATGCCGGTACCTCCTTATGATTTGTCTTTGCCTTTCCTAACGGGTTGTTCCTTGGGTTCTTCCGGGCGGATATCATATTCTTCTGCCTTCTCCCCTGCAACCGCATCCGCTGTTTCCAGCGCCTTATCCTCTGTATTGTCCGGCGTGGCGATAGATCCGTCATGAATGGCTGCCTGTACCATCCAGTGCTTTGATGCCCAATCAGGAATAGTACCGATAAAATTGCGGGGGATAACCAATTTCTGGTCTCCCTCGCAGATCTCAAAGCATTTTTTACTGTTTATGAACATATGGTTTCCCTCCCTTAGATTCCATCCACATAGCGCATGATGTTTTCGTAATACATCTGCACTTCGGATACATTGGCCAGGAATGCTGTGTCATAGCACACATTCTCTGCATTCGGCTGGGTCATAGCACGGCTAAGGGGCGCAAGTTCGTCCTCAGCAATATAGCGCTCCTTATTAATATAGACTACCATCCGGTCATTTCCGCCCGTGCCGGCACCCTTGCACCAGGAGCATCCTCCAATGTATAAATCACTGCCATTGGTCTTAGCAACGTTATTGTCCAGCAGGAACTGCAGGATTGTCTTCTCGGCCAGTTCCGTCACCTTCGTGGTGGCCAGATAGTTGATCTGCTCATATGGCATGATGATATGGTTCGGCACGGCATCACGATCATATTCAGCAGCTTCCCATACGGCCAGGATTGCATCATTAATATCCTGAAGAATCTGGTCCGGAGTCTTATCCTTAAACTTCGTAGAGCTTCCCGCACCGGTCCCCGCGGCATTTGCTATCACCACGTTAGGATTATTAATCAATCCTGTGGATCCGTACCGCTTGATTCCCACATAGGTGTTCGCATCCATATGCTTGTCATAGGTCATACGGATTCCATCGCGCAGAATACTCTCCAGGCTACGCCCGGTCAGCTTCTCACGCTGCATATCCACCCACATGATCCGCATCCCCACAGAGAAGACATGAGTTTTAAACAGTCCCTTGTCAAAGTTGGCATGAACCATAGGGATTCCATTTGCACCGCCAGCATGTACCGGCCCATCTTCGCTCCCACCTGTCACACCATATTCAACATTCATGGCGCTGATAAACTCAGCCCAGCCGCCGCCTACCCTCATGGGGATGTCACGACTGTACGTGAAACTGGTAAGCGGTTGGCGAATCGTATTATCTTTCTTTTCCAGCTCAGAGCTCAAGAAAGCTCCGCCATTGGCAATTGCCGCGTCATCCATGGTCTGGAACCGCCGGGGGGCTGCCGTGCCCGCAGAAGGAGACGTCACCACACCCCCGTCAAATGTTCCCATATTCTGAAATTTCATATCCTGTTTACCTCCTTATGCTCTGTTGCAGGATAAAATCCTGAGTTCTGCCACGCCATTGGCATCCTTTTCACCGCGCCACTGGCAATTAGTGAGTTCCACAGTTTTTCCTTCATCTGCAGACGCTTCAAAACCTCCGACAATGCCCGTGGGGATTGTCTCATTGGCCGCTGTACGGATATAAACCTTTCCGCTCAGTTTTGGTGTTCCTACATTGCAGAGCACATTAATGCAGCCACGCTTAAACACACTCACTGCCTCATCCGGCCTATATTCCCCAGCGGACTGAGAAAGATAGGAAGTTGCGCTCTTAAACTCACGGGATGCGATTCCTACAAAGTCAGCAGCAGTGCTGGAAGCGCCAAAGGCTACCACCTTACTCTCATCGTCATACACCAGGGGGATGCCAAACCGCACCGGCGCATCCCCTCCCAAGGGATGTGTGTCCACAATCATATCGGGCTGCCTAGCATAATCACCAGCGTATCCATGCATCATGTTCTTTCCAATAACCTGTCCTCTCATTCCGTCTTACCTCCATTCTGTTTGTGCGGGTTCATGGCATCATAGGCTGCCTGGTAGGCATCCAGGTCCATCTGTGGCTTCTGGTCAGCCATCTTTGCCGCATTATTTTGGGCCGCCTGAGCAATCTTCGTAATATCGCTTATCGCATTCTTATCGGTCAGACAGGACACCAGGGAATCTGTAACGGCCTTCCTTGTATCCTCATCCTTAATCCCCGCAATAACCGGCCTGAGCTGCTTTACGACAGCTGCCATGACTGCCCTATCAGCTGCACATGCTGATTTGTCCAGTTCTTCTGCGGGAACCACCTTTGCCTCGGATGTTGATGCCGGTGCTTCCCCACCTTCTCCCGTCAGTTCCTTTACCAGGCTGTCTAAGGGATCTGCAGCTGGTTTCTGGACAGGTTCACTGGGCTGCGCAAGCCCCTTAATCATATCCATGAGCATATCCAGTTTTCCATCCAGTCCGGATGAATCCTGGGTACTTTCCTTTGCAGGCTCCTCTTTGGCAGCCGCAGGCGGTCCCTGGGCTACCGGTTCCTCATCCAGTGCTGCAGCCGCATCCGCAGCCATGGTCTCCAGTTCCTCCGGGGATGCATCTTTGGCGGCCCTGGCAAATAACTTGAAAAATAAACTGTTTTTCTTCATTGTCACATTCCTTTCCGGCCGCTTCACGGCCTCTACCTTTTTCTTTGAATCTAAAATCGCAACATGCTTTCCGGCTCTTCCCCGTGTCACCACGGCGATATGATTCCCCCGGATATCATGTTGCGAATAGGTTCCATCTTCATTTTCAGTGTAGCTGCACTCGTACCCGCAGCTAATCTCTCTTTTACCGTTCTGCACTGCCTGGATTAGTTCTTCATCCTGGATGTGAAGATCCGCAATCACATGTCCATCCCACTCCCCCTCACCCTTTCGGATATTCTGTGCATGTCCCTTGGAATATTGAGTACACGTGTCTGGAGTGAGCAATTCCGGTGGGTGCTCATCCGTAATCGGCTTTCCTTCAAAGCTTGACAAGGCTGCCTCCGAAAACACCTCATCCGGAGACCGGCATACTGTCACTATCTTTGAGCTGCTCCCATCCGGCCTTAATTCACTTTCCAGGTATTCCATTTCCCCTGTCCGGGCTATAGGCACATTCCGGCAAATTAAAAAGCCCTCAACCGTCTCTAACTGGTTGGGGCTTATGGTATAGCCATAATATGCAAGCATCTTATTCAGTTCCTTTCTGTTGCAATATCGTAACAAAAAACACCATCAACAATCAAGTCAATGGTATTAGAATATTTTATTAATATCCTCTTCTGCCAAAAGTTCTCCGCTCCCATTATCATAGCGGACAGATGCGACCATTATATCACTGTCATCATTATCTGACTTATTGGCAAAAGTCAGCATCTCAAATCGGCAAGTTACTTTTCTGCCATCTGAAAGTAATATGGTGACATTCTCCTTTTTTTCCCCTTTAGCGAGCAACTGTCCTAACTTTGGCGGTATTTGCGGCCTATTTGACATCTCTACACCTCCTTAACAGGATGCAAATGAATCCCTTTTGATGAATAGCGGATTGCAAATCGTTTCGTGTCTTCGTATTGCCCAGTTCCAAGGTTGAAACTTTTTCCAATCACTGAATCAGCCGTCACATACTCAATCGGATACTGTTGTCCCTTCCGAAACTGCATTGTACCACTTCCCATACTTTTATTTGCCAACTCCTGAATGTCCACATCTGCATTAAACATATCCGGCGCAGTCCCTTTTAAAGCAAGGTCTTCACGGACTCTCTGTTTCCACTTTTTTGTACCACGGATATGTTCCTGCTGTTTTACCTTTTTAACTGCTGTATTTATCTCCCCATCATGAATTTGCTTCAGGAACCTATCTGTTTTCTTCCTGTTTAGGGCCTGTTGACGAAGCGTTTCAAATCCATCACCATTATTATACTTCAATTCCCTGAACTTTTCAAAGTCTTTCGGGACCTCATTCCCAAGAATCTTCCGGTATTCCTGGTGCTGCTTATAATCACGTAGAAGGCGTTGCCGGTTCCGTATCTTTTCTTGATATGCTTCGCGCTGTTTTTTCGTTCTTGGGTCCACCGTGATTGGATTTTTCTCAAAACTGGAGAAGTCCTTATCCTTTTGGATCTGCTTATCCGTTTTACCCATGGTCGTATATTTGACCAGAGAGTGCAGACAGTTTGGGTGGATATTGAGATAGGTGTTTGTCAGGTCATCCCCTCCAGCCGGATCGATCTTCCCAAATGCTCTTGCAAGTGACGGATAATCCGGGTTTCCCCCAGATCGGCTATATACCCGGCCTTCCAGCGGAGCGCATACCGGGCATGTGCTTCCGATCTTCACAATCTTATACAGGTCATGCTCCGGGTCTGCTGTCAATATAGCTGATACTTCTGCCTGTCTGGCGGTCGTCCTGGTTGCCATGTTACAATAATCCTGCAAGGACCATTTACGCCCTGCCTTATCCACGAAGGATGTTACTCCATTACGCTCCAATTCCTGAATCATACTGGTTGCTGCCTTGCTAGTCCCATGTCCTGCTGCCTGCTGCTCTGCCACTGCTTGCAGGGCAGTCTTACGTAATTCTCCCGCTTGTAACCTGCCGACCTGAAACACTTCTCCTATAGTCTTTTGTGCTGTTTCCGATGCCTCTACTATCTCCATAAGTAGATTATTGGACAGCTGCTCCACAATCCCCATCTGCGTAGCCGTAAGCCCGGCTGCGTTGGCATACCCATTGGCCGCGGCCTCTGACCGGTAGAAGATGGACTCTATCATCGATGGTACATATGCCCAGCTCTCATCCACCATCTCCTGCAGTATCTGCTGGGTGCGTTTGAGAGCTGCCACTTCTGCGTAGTCTACATACCCACTGGTACGTTTACGGTTAATCTCGGCAATCAGACGCCGCTCCGTACGCAGGAACAGCATCCGCAGGAACCTGGTCTTATCATCTTTGTCCGGTGGCCGTATAAGTGTCGGCATTATCCATCATCCTCCCCGGTGCCAAAGGCTCCCGGCAATGTCAGCCCAGCCAGCGGGTCCTGCATAGCCTTATAATCCGAATATGTCCTGCCCTTCGCCTGTTCAATTGCTTCGTCTGATATGGTATTGTACATTCCTGTCTCGTCAGCCAGCGCTTTAAGTTCCTTCTGGGCCGTGGCCGCGTCAATCAGGTCGCTCTGATAGACGGACAATACCGCCTGCGTTTTCTTTTCCGTGATATCCGCGACCTCATTGGAATCCGGGGTCTGGAGCGGCGGGAAATCTACGTCCAGATCATCAGGGACCGTCCCCCAGGCAGAGAGGGCCATGATTGGTAACAGGCGCTCCATGATTGGCCGCAGCTGGTTCTCCCGCAGACCGTCTATATAATCATAATAGTTGTTCATATCACTCTCACCCGTAGCGTTCATGCCAGCTGGCGACCGTCCAAACAGTTTCGTGACGGGAGTCTTTGCTGCCCCAGCTACATCCATCATCACCCGGTCATACACCTCTGGCAGGCCCGTGAACGTGTACTGGGTATTATGCATGACATCCCCCTTGTTGACCAGGCGCGTACCGAAGTTGCTTTCAATCACGCTCTGGGCCTGGAGGGTGTGCCAGAACCGGCGCTGGGCCTCCGCATTGCTGGTTGCAAGCATCTGGTCCAGGCTGTCCGTCTCCATGTAATTGACATTGGCTCGGAAGGTCAGGGATGCTATGTTGGCGGATACATTGTCCCGCTTCACCAGTTCGCTGTATATGGCTTCCAGTTCTGATTCGCCCCAGTAATTCTCTGCTATCTTCTCATTGTACGGAAGTTCCCGGCCTGTAAAGCGCAGGACCCTGCTGTGGTGTACCCTGGAAATCAGCGTGCCGCTCTCTTCATCTCTGATGGTATAGTATTCCGGGAGACCGAAGTCCTGGTCCGATGGGTCCGTCACTTGTCCCAATTCCGGATAGATGCCGCTCCATCTGTCCAGTATCATGAGCCCCAGAAAGCATCCTGGAAGTACCAGGCCATAGTCCAATGGTAATGAAAGGTCATCCTGACCGCGTATCAAGATAATGCCGGCCGCGCCTCCGTACAGCCTCCCCCAATACATCCCTTCAAGAAGGGATTTGCGCAGATGCACCTTGCGTTCCAGCCGCTGCATGGCATCTATGTATTCAGGGGCGACATTGCTTTGGATGGTATACCACTTACGGACCATGTCTCCTGGTATCGTCTCAATGATGTTCTGGACAATCCAGTTCTCGCGATACAGGCTGGTCAGCAGCTGGTAATTCTGGGTCATACGGGTAAGCGGGTATTGCGTGGCCTGCAGGAGATCCTGCGTGCCATATCCCAACCGTGCTATGGGATTGGTAAAGGCATCCATTGTTGTGACGGGCACCTGCCTTGTATCAGCCCGAACACGGCGGGTGGTTCTTCGTCTTGACATATCCTATCTCCCTCTCATTAATGGACCTGTTTGCGTGCACTTCCTGAAAAAACAGGATAGTGACATTGCTATATCCTTTTTTCGTCCTTATGCCTTCCGCTACGGCATCCAGGTCTTTCGTATCCTCTATCCTGTGGTTTATTTCAAAGCTACTGTTTCCAAATCCCCATACGCCATCCTTTACAAATGAGAAGCTGGCTATGTATTTTATCATTTTAGTCTGCACCCCTTCCATTTCTTGACGGCTGAAGCAGAGCCCTCATGTAGATTTGTGTCTGCACTCTTGCCCCCTCATTATCTCCATCTAATAGTTCCAGGAATTTCTGGTATGCTTTTGCCTGCATTTCAGCACACTGAAACACACTTAAAATCAACTCCGAATTTAAAAAACTCATTTCATTCCTCTCCTCCATTCTGGTAGCTTTGTCATGCAATAGTACCTAAGGGCATCCGGCCCGTGGTCCATCTGCTTCACTGGTTTCTCTTCCCCGCGCTCCCTGGCCTTGTCATCCCAAACATAGGACCGCATCTCTGTAATCAGGCCTGCACACCTCTCATGTATCCGTATCTTGCCCCGATAGAGCATGGATGACACTGCCCTGATTCCATCTTCCACCTCATTATCAGCCGGTTTTACGATATATCCACGGCCTCGCAGTTCAGTAATGAAGCTGGCCGCCGATGGGTCAGCTATGATGTCAGCCATCAAATCAGGATTATCACCCATAAAATCTGCCATATCCTCACCATATTGACTGTCCGTTTTTTGGTCCTTCTCCACGCGGCTGTCCCATCGGTATTCCCGGTCCACCCAGATGATATCTCCGTCATCATAGATGTCCAGATACACACATGGATTGGTCGTTCCATAGTCCAGGGCAACCGTCCGAACACTCAAGTATTCCAGCCCTTTAGGTCTCGTATCGTCATTATAGATATTGGCATTTGTAAACATGGTATATATCAGGCCCTCGGCAACTGCCCACAGGCCCCTGATGTAACGCAAAAAAAAGACACCAGCGTACATGCTCCGGTATCGTTTCTTGATTTCCTCGTCCAGAGAAAGGTTATCATCCATGGTAAAATGCAGATACAGCAGCTTCTTGACTTCCTGTCCCTTTCCCTTAAGCTCTGCCGCTCTCTGTTTTCCAATGAATCCAATCGCCCGGTCAATCCAACCAACCTTAAACCAATGCATCGGCCCTGCCGGATTGCAGTTGAACCAGAACTTACTTCCAGCCACGGAACACCGGCCTGTGGCCTGGTTGACAAAGGACTCCGGCATAAGCGCTACCTCATCAAAGAATGCGCCTGCTGCCGTAATACCCTGAACCAGTTCCTGGGAGCCCTCGTCCTTGCCCCCAAAGATATAAAAGTAGTTGGTAACTCCCTTCCGGGTTACCTCCAGCATGTTAGGGGTCTCGCCAGACAGATGATGAATGCACCTGTATCCCCGGCTCCGCAGCATTACCTTAAGATTAGTCAGCACATTACGTTGGAAGGAGCTGATTGTCTTTCCGGCCATGATGAAGTTCTGTCCGTCAAACATGCACATGGCCCAAAAGATGAAGGCCAGTGACATGGCCACAGTCTTTCCAGATCGGATGGCTCCATCTGCTATGATGCCGTCATAATCCTTGACTGGGCTGTTGTCCATCCACCAGTTGAGGACCATCCTCTGTTTCTTTGAGAACGGCTTGAACTTAAATATCGGCCGTTTCTTCCTCGTCATCGGACCATCCCTCCTCCATATCGTCTCCACTCCAGTCATCCTCCGCAGAGCTTCTTAATGCGTCCAGGAACCCATCATCTTCCTGATCTTCCTCGTTATCAACGCCCATCTTGGCCTTGGTGGCTGCCATACGCACCTTCTGTTCCTCCAGGTCCGTTTCTGATTTTGAGGTCTGGCCAAGGACATCCTTAATAGCCGTAAACGCTTTGACATTCCCGTTCATGGCCTCCCTGACCATGGCTGCACTGATGACCGTTTCCAGCGTACTGTCTAATCCTAATGCCTCCAAAATCGGGGTCCATTCCGGGATGTCTACATCAGATGTAAGGATGGCATTCATGGTTTGACGAAGATTCGCTTTACGGCGCCTAGCCTCCCCCGACGCTTTTCCTGCCTTTGAGGCATTTCTTCGGCGTTCGTCTGGCGTTGAACTCCGATATTGCATTAGGTTCCTTTCGTTAGCCATCACCTCACCTTCCTATCTGGCCATATTAAAATCAAAAGAGCCACAGACCTATGACAGTCCGCAGCCCTGGAGAGTGCGTTAATAATTTTTTATAATCAATTCTTTGTATTTCCTACTACTCTTTTGGCTGGAAAGATTATCTGTCCTCTCTGTTTCGATAATCGTAAATCCATTATATAAGTTTCTGATTTCCTGGCAATCGTTATAGGACAGAAGGAATCTCCCTTTAATATGTTCCAGAATCTTTTTAAGGAGCATATGGTCCTTTACCTGGAATCTATCAGGGTAATACTTTTCGGCATCATAATATGGTGGGTCAAGATAAAATAAAGTCCTTGGCCTGTCATACTTCTTAATCAAATGTTCAAAGTCCAAATGTTCAATAACCACTCGATTGAGCCTTACAGATGCCTCTTGCAGTAATTCAATCGCTTTAATCATATCTCTTCCATTTGCTCTGAACGAATGGCAGTTTACCCCAAAACTTTCTCTGATTACTACCCAAAAATGTGCAGCTCTCTGGATATCAGTGAGTCCACTTGTAACCTGAAGCGCATCAAAAAACTGTTCTCTGGACATCAATATCCAATCAAGCTCCTTTTGCAACGCGTCCGGGTGGTATTTAACTATTCGGAACAGATTGACTAATTCTCCATTGATATCATTATATACCTCCATCTTAGCATGGCTATCCCTGGAAAATAAAAGCCAGGCGGCGCCGCCGAATACCTCTATGTATCGGTCAAATGTGCCGGCCTCTGGGAACTGCTCCAGAATTGCCTTGCGCAGCAGCTTCTTGCCGCCAATCCAACTGATAAAACTATTCATATTGTCACCTTTCCTCCATAAAACATCCTCGTAGGAAAGTCCTGTCGGGTAAATGACCATAAAAAGAAAGCACCCAGCCATGACTGAATGCTTAAATAGCGAGAATGGGATTTGAACCCATGACCTCCGGGTTATGGGCCCGGCGAGCTACCAGACTGCTCTACCCCGCATTAGGCCCGGATGGGGGAACCGGGCGAAATCTATTTATGGGGAGGAGGAAGTGGCTCTTTACACCACTTCCAGTCTACACTATAACACATCAAAAACGGACATTGTGGACAAAGCGGACAAACTTTATTTTTCTTCTAAGAAGCGCTCGAATTCCTTCCTCACGCTGTCCGCTGTAGCTTTTCTTCCTAATTTAGCCGCCACTTCTCCCCACGAAAATTTCCGAAATATTGCATACCGAATAATACGCTGCATCCTCTGAGGAATTACATTCATCCAAGTCTCCACCTGCACCTTGATTCTTTCCGCATCCGCTTTTCGCTCCTCTAACAGATGCTCGTAGGCCTCCAGCTCCCCTGGATCGCTCACGACAGAATATGCCATCCCCTGTATCTTAAAGCTCTGGGCCGTATAAGGAAACTCCTTCATGGACCCGTGCACCCGGTCCTGCAAAATAGTCTTACGCTGCCGCTTAATCCTCCGTATATCCTCTTCAGTTTCCTTTATCAGCTCGCAGGCATCTATGTATTGGCTCAAAATATTCTTGTCCATCGGCATCACCTCCTCCCGCGTCCAGATACGGACACGCCCAGCATCCGTACCGTATCCTTCCCTTGTTGTTGCGCTGGCCATCACACCCGTGACGCCCGTTGTCTATGTAGCACTGTCTCATAATACCGTATCACTCCCTTCGGCGGCTGGCGCAGCTCCGGAACCGGACAGGCTGCCGTGTATGTAAAGGGCGGCATTCTGGCCGACCATGTATCCGGTAGCGGCTCCCGGATAGCTGACTCTGCCGAAGCTGCTACAGCTGATGCCCGTAAAGCTTTGTTGGCCTTAGCCTGCTTACTGTCTGCTTTCTTCTTCAATCAGACACCTCCCATTTACGCATGCGGGATGGGTATACCAACTCGGTCCATATCCTTCCCCTGCTGCTGGCCTGGGGCCTCTGACTTACCTGTGACCATCTCACGTATGTATTTGTACGGAACATTACAATTCACTGCATTCATTACAATCTCGGCCTTGGTACTCTCCTGCATAAGCCTATAGAAATCTGAAAAAGTCACTTCCACTCTGTCCTCTTTTGCAAATGCATCTAAAATAGTTCCCATATAATTTTCCTTCCTTTCTCTGTTTTACAAAATATCAGTTTTGCTTACAGCGTATTCTCCGAAGATTCATTTGAAACAAATTTGACTCATATAAATTTAAACTTACATACAACTGCGAAAGTTCATCTTCATCGTCTGTAATACACATCCGATTTTTACACCCATTCAACATATCCGCCACATTTGAAATACGTTGTTTTAAAATCTTTCCTTCTTCGTCCATATTTCCTCCTTCAAATGTTAATTTTAGGCAAGTAATCGATACCACCTAGTTTTCATTTCAGCGGGTATCTCCTGCCCCTTGTTTCGCTCCCCTGTCCAATGTGTTCCGCCAGCTTCTCCGTCACACAAGAAGCCGCTGGCCTTCAAACTGGTTCCCGGCTCACTCTGCAAAATATAAGTGATAATCTTTCGATACCCCATATCTTTTGCAATCCGGCAGCACGCCCCATATAACATGCTGCACGCATTGTATGTACCATCAGTACATAATCTATTGATTTCGCAAGTCAGACCATCATCAAGATACCTACTCACCGGGCGGCCACATACAGCGCAGCCTATAATTTTTTTCCCTTCATATAGACCGACCGAAAATTTATGTCCAACTGTGGCCTTGTGATGGCGATGGTTCCGATTAATAAAGTCACTGGCTTGTCGGAATGTTATCGGTTTGATTTCCGTATCACTCACTCCCTTCTTACGGAAAATGTTAATTCTGGTTACAACCTTTTTTCACCTTCTGAATCTCTTTCAGTTTCTCAATCAATAATCCCCGGTTCGTCTCACAATCTCGAAAGAACTTCCCTTCCCGCAGCAGATAGTACTCGTGCCGGCCGTAACCATCATGATATTGGGCCTCATAGCTCCCATCCTTGTACCCATCAAATATCCTTGCGTGGTATACCTTGACCACCATGCTGGTCCCGTCCTCCAGGTCATACCGATAGTACCGCTCTCCGGTCTGTTTCGTCTCAATCCATAACGGCCAGGTCTCATATGCATCCACGAAGGACGCCCGTTGGTCATTGTTCTTAAGCACCGGCAGTTCCGGCTTCGGCGGCGGATTCACGATGTCATCCAAATCGCACACATAGCTGGCCAGGGCACAAACCTTTATTTTCAGCCGGCGGATATGGATGTCGTTTTCGTCCACCCCACATCCCAGCCCGGCATTAAGCAGTTTTTTTGCACGTTCCAGTTCTTCCTGGGCAATCTGCAGCTCGGTCATGGGTTCCTCCGGGTCCCGGATGTCCTCCTCCGTTTCTGGAATCTCCGTGAATTCACCATCAATCACGGTAT
>PPYE01170651.1_pt1 | contig 25323 bp, 23 predicted proteins | sample 1559881 | NCBI WGS metagenome assembly PPYE01 (sample SAMN08240022, study PRJNA423297) | Human gut metagenome, whole genome shotgun sequencing project. | reverse complement strand
TGACCTTTGCCTCGGATCAGGATCTGATGGACATGCTTGGCCTGATCCCCGGCGCGGTAACGCCTCTGGGCCTGCTCAATGACCAGGAACATAAGGTAACCTTCTGGCTGGATAAGTCCTTTCTGGCGGGCTCCGGTCTGATCGGTGTACACCCCAATGACAATACTGCCACCGTATGGCTCAAAACCCAGGACCTGCTCCGGCTCCTGGAAGAGAACAGCACGCAGATCACTTTGTTTGATGCCTGACAGAGCGGTGAGATTTGTCGCCCGCCAAGCGACCGCTAAATACGAAAATTCCCCTATACTGTGCTTGTAAACCAAACAATACAGTATAGGGGGATTTTTTATGAAACAGAATTTGACGGAACTGGTGTTCATCCTGGACCGCAGCGGCTCCATGCAGGGGCTGGAGGGCGACACCATCGGCGGCTTCAACGCCATGATCGAAAAGCAGAAGAAGGAGCCGGGAGAGGCCTTCGTTTCCACCGTCCTCTTTGACGATCAGACCGAGGTACTTCACGACCGGGTAAAGGTAGGCGAGGTCTGGCCTATTACGGAAAAAGAGTACTATGTCCGGGGCTGCACCGCCCTGCTGGATGCCGTCGGCGGGGCCATCCACCATATCGGCAACATCCATAAGTATGCCCGGCCCGAGGATGTGCCGGAACACACTCTTTTTGTCATCACCACCGATGGCATGGAGAATGCCAGCCGCCGCTATTCGGCTCGGCGGGTGAAAGAAATGATCCAGCGGCAGAAGGAAAAGTACGGCTGGGAGTTTCTCTTCCTGGGGGCCAATATCGACGCGGTGGAGACGGCGGGCAACCTTGGCATTGCCCCCGACCGGGCGGTGAACTACCACTGCGACAGTGAGGGTACCCGCCTCAACTATGAGGTAGTGGGGCAGGCTGTGGCTGCCGTCCGGTGTAGCGCACCTCTGGATGAGCACTGGAAAGACGCCATTGAGAAGGACTTCCGTAAGCGGCAGAAACGGCGCTGACAGGAGTTTCCCTGTGCCGCCGGATGTGGTATACTCGAAAGCAAAGATACGGCATGGAAGGAGGCATTCCAATGAACTTCGACTCAACTCTTTTGGAAACATACCGCACTCTTTTGCAGACCACTGATCTGCAGAATGCCTATCAGGAGTTCATTCGCCTGTTCCGCTTTTTGAGAAACGAACTGGAACGGCAGATGCCGGATTTCCGTTTTCAGAGCAGCATTACGGAAAACGCCATGGACTATGCCTACTTTTCCTTTACCGACCCTGGTTTGAAAGAAAAGGGTCTAAAACTGGTTGTGGTTTTCGACCACAAGAACTTCCGACTGGAGGTGTGGCTCTCCGGAGTCAACCGAACTGCTCAGTGCCGCTGGGCTAAGCATTGGAGAGCCTGTCCTTCGCCCATGGAACTTACGCAGGAACCCAATCGCACCGACTTTGTAGTGCGCCTGCCAGTGGAAACAGATCTATCCGATGGAGAGAAAACGGTTGCTGCGGTCAAAGAGGCGGCAGTCCAACTGCTGCAGCTTCTTCCTTGAACAAAACAGTTCAAGCTATGAGAACTTTCCAAGCCCATTTTCTGTTCTATGTATGCCGTCATCGATGTTACGGACAAATATGGCTGTCGTCACCGGCGTGATGGATGGGTGTTGTGTCATCACTCTGACCCATCAATGGCAGGCCGCCAGACGGACATTGACAGGCGGCGGCACATGGTATAGTATTTACAATAGTAAAGCGAGGTGAGCACGATGTTATTCGGAAAATTCTGCATTGATTTCGGCTCCGTACAAATGGATACCACAAAACATTGTGCGGAGCCTTTTCGGACTGTCAAGTTGTAAAAACGGGAGGCCAGGGCAGAAAATCGCTGCCTTTGGTTTTTGTACCCTTTTGCAGACTGACAGGGCAAGATAGTTTATTTTGGGCCGCGGACGATGTTTTGTCCGCGGCCTTTTGTTATGCCCATTTCAGGGGCGATGGAGTAGAGGGCGCACAGCATTGTGCTGCCCTCTTTCGTTTTGAAAGGAAGATATTATATGATCCAAGAACAAGATTTATTGACCGGGAGCGTGCCAAAAAAACTGATTTGGTTCGCCTTCCCGCTGTTTCTGGCCAACCTGCTGCAGGCCCTCTACAATGTGGTGGATATGTTGGTGGTGGGGAAAATTGTGGGTGAGATCGGCCTGGCTGCCATCAACAACGCCTCCATGCTGTGCTTCATCATCAACTCCCTCTGTATCGGCCTGACCATGGGCGGGAGCGTTTTGGTGGCCCAGTACAAGGGGGCGGGCGACCAAAAGGGACAGCGTGACACCACCGGAATGCTGTTCCTCCTGTCGCTGGCGGCCTCCGTTGTGGTTACCATGCTCAGTCTTGCCGTCTATGAGTCGCTGTTCCGAGCGCTGGATGTTCCGGCGGAGGCCTATCCGGACGCCTGCGGCTATATGGAGATCATCTGCTGGGGAACCGTATTCGTCTTTGGCTATAACACGGTCTGCTCCATTCTGAAAGGCCTGGGCGATTCTAAAACGCCGCTCTTTTTCGTGGGGGCCGCCACGATTCTCAACGTCTTGTTGGATGTACTGCTGGTAGGGCCGTGTTCCATGGGCACCGCCGGTGCGGCCTGGGCCACGATCACTGCCCAAGGCATTTCCTTTGCGGGTTCGCTGGTCTATCTGCGGCGGCGTCAATGGAGTTTTTCCCACGGAAAAATGGAACTTCGCCGGGAAATCCTACTGGCTATTTTGAAGGTGGGCCTACCAACCGCAACCCAGATGGTGGTGGTAAACACGGCCTATATGCTGGTGACGGGAATGCTCAATCCCTTCGGCACCGCGGTGGCCGCCGCCTCCGGCGTGGGACTGAAGATCAACACCTTTGCCGGGATGCACTGCTGGGCTATTGGGCAGGCCATCACCGCCATGGTGGGCCAGTGCGTGGGAGCCGGTCAGATCCGGAGGGCCCGCCAGGTGGTGCGATCCGGTCTGCTGCTAAACCTCGCCGTCACAGCGGCGGTAGTGGTAACGGTTCAGTTTCTGGCAGAACCTCTCATCCGCCTGTTTGACAGCACCAGTCCGGGAATGATCCGGGTGGGCGTGTTATACCTGCGCTTGTGCTGTGGAGTAAACAGCCTGGTCTATGCCGCCATGTACACGCTGGATTCCTTTGCCATCGGCGTGGGCGCAGCCCATGTGGCCATGGTCAATGCCCTGTTGGACGCGGTGGTCGTTCGTTTGCCAGTAGGGTGGCTGCTGGCCTTTCCCCTCTCCATGGGCTTTCCCGGAATCTATCTGGGCCAGGCCCTTTCGCCTATCCTGCCCGCTCTGGTTGGGTTCATCTACTTCAAAAGCAGAGTCTGGGAAAGAAAAACGCTGGTGCGTGAGCATTTGGGAGAGGTCAGCCGAAACAAATAAGAGGAGGAAAAGAATATGAATCCATCCAATATCTATCCCCGGACAGGAGATACACAGACTGTCTATCTCAACCAAGTCGTGACAGATCCCAGCATCCTTGTGGGGGACTACACCATGTATAACGACTTTGTCAATGACCCCATTGACTTTGAAAAGAACAATGTGCTGTATCACTATCCTGTCAACCATGACCGGCTGGTGATCGGCAAGTTCTGCTCCATCGCTTGTGGGGCAAAGTTCCTGTTCAACAGCGCCAACCACAGCCTGCAATCCCTCTCCACCTATCCCTTTCCCATCTTCTTCGAGGAGTGGGGACTGGATCGGAGTCAGGTGGCCAAAGCCTGGGACAACAAGGGTGATATTGTCATCGGAAATGATGTGTGGATCGGCTACGAGGCGGTCATCCTGGCGGGGGTGACGGTTGGTGACGGAGCCATTATCGGTGCCCGGGCCGTCGTAACAAAAGATGTACCGCCCTATACCATTGTGGGAGGTATTCCGGCAAAGCCGATCCGAAAGCGGTTTTCCGAGGACACAATTGCCGCGCTGCTGGAGTTGCGGTGGTGGGACTGGCCGGAGGAGCGGATCCGGGCCAATCTGGATGCCATTCAATCAGGACAACTGGATCAAATCAGATGACCTGTTTTGTCGTAAAGTTCGGGCTGTCCCTATCCTAATGACACAATAAAAAATACATACCTCTGGAAACCACAGATTCCAGAGGTATGTATTTACATCTCGGGCTGTTTCCAGTGGTTCAGCTTTGGCAGCTGAGCTTCAAAGTAGGCTCTGACCTGCTCCGGGGGCCAGGCTTCATTAGACATATGACTTTCCAGAAAATTCAGCAGTTCCTCAAGACTCGTGTAAACGAATTTCCCGTCGGCATAGCACCACTTGCAGTACTCCTCGTTGAAGGAACCGCCTGGCTCCCGGCTGATATTGGCGTCCTCCAGGGGCATGCCGCAGCACTGGCAGATCAACTGCCTGGGGGAACCCAGCAGGGTGTTGATGGAGACATCAAACAGCCTGGAGAGAAGTTTCAGCGTCTCTGTGTTGGGCACTGTTTCGCCGGTCTCCCAGCGGGAAACTGCCTGACGGGTCACATGCACTTGTTCCGCCAGTTGCTCCTGGGAGAGTCCGCGCTTGGTGCGCAGTCCCAGAAGGACTTCTTTGGTATCCATGTTGATCACCACCTTGCTCGGATTGTATCACAGCGGGAGCAAAAAGCAAAGCAACTGTCTGTTGCCCCAATTCTGTTTCATGCACACATCAGGCATATCAGTTTTTAATATGCATATACAAAGAATAGTGCCCGCTGAAATCTGTGGATGTTCAGCGGGCACTATTTCTTTCAGGTGTCCTGTTCGGGGTACTTGCCATAAGCGCATGTCCAGGGCTCCGCCACGTTCAAAAAGGCGGCGTGGCCGTGGGCGCGAATGTACTCCAGCGCCTGCTTGTATTTGCCGTATTTGTAGCCGGGGTGGTTGAGGAAGGACTGGATGATCTCGCAGCGGTCGTATTCTTCACAGTCCCCGCAGGTGATGTTACCTCTGGTCAGGCAGCACTTTTTCATCCTGCACTTTGCCCGGCTCAACTCCCGGGAGCCGTCCAGATACCCCGGCTTGCAACCCTTGCAGGTTTTCAAATACTCCCGGCAGGTCCCGCAGTAGGCGCCGCAGCAGCCGATCTCCTCGGTGCCGTTCATCGGGGTGCGCCCCCTTCAAAATGGCAGATCTCCATAAAAGCGTGGATGCTTGCCTCTACCGCACGGAGGGACGATTCATCGCCGTATTTGATGTTGATGCATCGTTTTCCCTTTTTACAGGCAGGCAAACTCTCCGCCAAGCGGTTAAGAAACTCCTCGTCGGAAAAATGGATAGAGAAATGGGCTTTCGCAGCAGAAATTGCTACATATCCCTCGTACATCTTCTTCCCCAGCAGCCACATGGGCATGGAAAAGGAGATTTTAGGAGTCAACTGCGGGTATTCCGCACTCATAAAGTCAATGAATGCGCTGACATGCCGCCGCTGCTCTTCATTTAACGATGTCACATACTCGGAAACAGAAGCTACACCCATATCATACCTCCAACTGCCTATTGGGACTGCTGCCGGTCCCACTCTTTTTTCAGGATGGCATACTGCACCGTGTTTTCATACCTGGGGGTTCCGTCGGGATTGTTCACAAAGGAGATGAATTCCAGGAACACGCCTTCCCGTCGCATGCCCAGTTTCTCGCACAGATGCTGACTTGCGAGGTTATAGTCCTCAGTGTAGGCGTAGATGCGCCTTGCGCCCTTTTGGGAGAAGAGATAGTCGAAAAAGGCTTGGGCCGCCTCAAAGGCGTACCCTTTGCCCTGATAGGCCTCGTTGAGCATCCAGCAAGGGCTGAAAGTGTCCCGCACGGCATCCTCGCCTGCGTGGGGCTCGCCCGCCTCCGGATATGCGTCGATCTCTCCGATCACCTTGCCGCCGTCCTTCAGGGTGATGGCGAAATAGTACTCCGTCTCGCCGAGCCGTTTTTTCATTTCCGCTTTTGCCTCGTCCAGGGAGTGCAGTTTCATGCTGGCAAAGCAGTTGACCGCTGGCTCTTTCAGATATTCGTAAACATCCGCCGCGTCACCTTCTAAAAAGGGGCGCAGGATCAGCCGGTTTGTCTCTATTACCATATTTCGGCACCTCAAGAAAAGCAAAAATAGATAGTGAAATTTAATGGGGTGGTTTTGCTGTAAAAGTTAAGAAAAATCCGCCAAAATCACAAGATTTTGACGGATTTTGGTCCGAGTGGGGAGACTCGAACTCCCGGCATCTTGCTCCCAAACTTATCGAGAACACTTTTTCTACTCGTTTATAGCGGTTTTTAGCCATTTCCTATTTGTTTTACTTACTCTTTGACGCTCTTATCTCCGCTGTTTCCGAGTGTTCCAGAGCCGTATGTGGTAATCTATGTGGTCAAAAACGCTTCCCGCCCGGTTTTCGGTGAAGATTCACCGGTGCCGGATGGGAAGCGTTTTGTGTTTCAGGGCGTCTGCATTGTAACTCTGAGGAGGCTGTTATGCAAGAGGTTTCTGCGAGGGTGGCAGCTCAGCAGTTGCAGCGCTATAGACAAAGAATACTATCACGCATTTGCTCTCTAAAGGTGAAACTCGCTTTCCCTCAATAACTATCGCATTCCCGTAATTTGAGGGACATTTTAAGGGAAAGTATATTGAAATACGAGAATGCGCTTGTTCATGTGAGCGTCGGTTTTTACACTGCCTTACCCAAAAAAATACTGCTTCATATCTGAGGTGCCACCATCCTTGTCGCAGAACCATTCGTAATCAGCGAGACAGTTTCTGCAGTGGGCAATTACATCAAATCCACCGGGTGAATGCCAGCTGTCGGCAATGCTCATGATTTCCAAAGGTTTCCCACAGGCCGGGCAAGGTCGGATTTTTCTTGCTTCACGAGTGGCACGCGCTCGCTGTTCAGTCTCAAGTACGCCTAAAAGACTCTGCCAAAGATTCGAATTTGGCTCATGCTCTGCGTAGTCTTCAAGGTATCGCCTGATATCATCGGCAGCCAGAACGAGAAACTTATCATCCAGAAGACGAATGTGACGCTTGATATAATCGGAAACCACCACGGGCATACATGTGTTTTTGCCCATCGCATACCGCATTGCTGACAGCAGGATCAAGCGAAAGTCGGAATCGCAGATCGGAGCGAGCAGGTCTTGAGGGAACAGCAGAAACTCTTTGCCATTATTCATGCATACGCGCAGCGGTCGCTGTTCTTCCGTTACCAGATTCAGTAGACTGTTAGCTTGATCCTTCAGTTCGCCAATGGTGATTGATTCGTAGTTCTGAAATGACTTTACTTCATGATTCATCATTTGACCTCCAATCAGTTTGCCCTCGTGATGAGGTGTTGGCATTGTAGCTCTGACTGTCCGGAGGTTCAACCGTTTCTTTCGCACTTGAAAAGAAATTGAATAGAGTCGGAATTCGTGCGGATTTATCATTTTCTTGCTTTTCCTGCCCAAATGTGCTATCATTATAAACAACACTGTCAAGTGTTGGAATAGGCCTTGGCAGTATGGCTGCAATAGACCGAATGCTCTGCCAAGCGGCAGAGCATTTTTTGTATATCGGTACGGAGGAGATATTTATGTCTGTGAGTTATAAAAAACTCTGGAAGCTGCTCATCGATAAGGACATGAAGAAAAAGGACCTGTGTGAAAAGGCAGGTATTAGCCCAGCATCCGTCACCAAGATGGGGCGGAACGGACATGTTACCACGGAGATACTCGTGAAGATTTGCGCTGCGCTGGATTGTAGAATCGAGGATATTGTGGAGATCGTGCCGGATAAAAAGTAATCTTTGGCGCTTGCTGGTGATATTGGAACTAAATCATTACAAAGCTCTAATTATTGAGGTGGGTAAATGCAAATCATCGATAATATCAATCATATCGTCAAGAACGACCTGCAAGAAAGCATTCGGACAGGGAGTAAACTATCTATCGCTGCGGCATGCTTTTCGATTTATGCATACCAAGAGTTGAAGAAGCAGCTTGAAAGCATCGATGAGCTGCGTTTCATTTTTACCTCCCCAACTTTTGTAACTGAAAAAACACCTAAAGCACAGCGGGAATTCTACATTCCCCGCATTTCAAGAGAACGTAGTTTATATGGCACAGAGTTTGAAGTAAAACTCCGCAATGAGCTGACACAAAAGGCGGTTGCAAAAGAATGCGCAGACTGGATCAGGCGCAAAGCCATTTTTAAGTCGAATGTCACGCAGGAGCAGATGATGGGCTTTATGACAGTCGATGAAAGTACCTATATGCCGATCAACGGTTTTACTACTGTTGACCTCGGCTGTGAGCGCGGCAACAACGCTTATTATCCGGTACAGAAAACCGAAAGCTATGAGAATGCCAATTATTTTCTCAAACTTTTTGAACAACTTTGGAATGATAAAAATAGACTACAAGAAGTTACAGACGTTGTGATTGAAAACATTTCTGCTGCATACCGCGAAAACGCACCTGAATACATCTATTTTGTTGCGCTTTATAATATTTTCAACGAATTTCTTGATGATATATCTGAAGACGAATTGCCTAACGAGGCAACGGGTTTTAAGGAAAGTAAAATCTGGGGGATGCTTTATAACTTCCAGCGCGACGCAGTTCTTGCCATCATCAGCAAACTTGAGAAATTCAACGGCTGTATTCTGGCAGACAGCGTTGGTCTCGGCAAGACATTTACTGCGCTTGCAGTGATCAAGTATTATGAGAACCGCAACAAATCTGTGCTTGTCCTTTGCCCGAAAAAGCTCTCTGAGAACTGGAATACATACAAGGGCAACTATATCAACAATCCCATTGCAGCAGACCGGTTGAGGTACGACGTCCTCTATCATACGGATCTTTCCCGCGAGCATGGACAGTCGAACGGAATTGATCTTGACCGCTTGAATTGGGGCAACTATGACCTTGTTGTCATTGATGAGAGCCACAACTTCCGTAACGGCGGTGAGGTGTCCGGTGAGGATGCAAAGGAAAACCGTTATCTGAAACTACTCAATAAAGTAGTTCGTGCCGGTGTAAAAACGAAGGTACTTATGCTCTCGGCAACGCCAGTCAACAACAAGTTTATCGATCTCAAAAATCAGCTTGCACTTGCCTATGAGGGTGATGCCTCACAGATGAGCAAAAAGCTCGACACAACCAAAAGCATTGATGAAATTTTCCGTCAGGCACAGAAGGCCTTCAACGCATGGAGCAAGCTCCCTGCCGAAGAACGCACGACGGACGAACTTCTTCGGACGCTGGATTTTGATTTCTTTGAATTGCTGGACAGCGTGACGATTGCGCGCTCAAGAAAGCACATCGAAAAGTATTACAATACTTCTGACATCGGCAAATTCCCGGAACGTCTGCCGCCGATTTCTCTACGTCCCTGCTTGACCGATTTGAATGATGCGATCAACTATAACGATATTTACAATCTGCTTATGTCGTTGAGCCTGACGATCTATACGCCGTCGAATTATATCATGCCGTCGAAACTGGCAAAGTACATCGACATGACGCATCACAAGGGAAACAGCCTGACCCAGCAAGGACGTGAAGAAGGCATTCGCCGCCTTATGAGCATCAACCTCCTCAAGCGCCTGGAAAGCTCGGTGGCTTCTTTCCGCCTGACGATTGACCGTATTAAAAAGCTGATTGACGATACGATTGGGACGATAAAAAATTATCAGTCTGGGGACTGTGTCCTGAATCTGACTGAGATTTCCGACACAGAAGATTTTGATTACGATGATCAGAACACTGACTTCTTCTCTGTCGGCAAGAAGGTTAAAATTGATCTCGCTGATATGGACTATGTTTCATGGATGCGCGAGCTGGAAAAGGACGCAGATAATCTGGAACTCCTGTCCCTCATGATTGCCGACATCACGCCGGAGCATGACACGAAGCTGCAAACATTATTTGGTTTAATCCAGAAGAAAATCGAGCATCCAATCAATCCTGGTAATAAGAAGATCATCATTTTCACAGCGTTCTCTGATACCGCAGACTATCTCTTTGCGAACGTCAGTAAATTTGCAAAAGAGAATTTCGGGCTGGAAACGGCAGAGATCACCGGCACGGTTGACGGAAAGACCACCATTCCAAAGCTTCGGGCAGACCTCAACACAGTGCTGACCTGTTTCTCGCCTGTTTCCAAAGGAAAATCCGTACTTCTGCCCGGAAGCACTGATGAGCTTGATATTCTGATTGCAACCGACTGTATTTCCGAAGGTCAGAACTTGCAGGACTGCGACTACCTCATCAACTATGACATTCATTGGAACCCTGTGCGCATTATCCAGCGGTTCGGACGAATTGACCGTATCGGAAGCAGAAACGACCATATCCAGCTCGTAAACTTCTGGCCGGATATGGACCTCGACGAGTATATCAACCTGAAAAGCCGTGTGGAAACCCGCATGAAGATTTCGGTCATGACCTCCACCGGCGACGATGATCTGATCAATGCCGAAGAAAAAGGCGATCTTGAATACCGCCGCGCACAGCTCAAGCGGCTGCAAGAGGAAGTCGTGGACATTGAAGACATGACCAGCGGCATTTCCATCATGGATTTGGGACTTAACGAGTTCCGGCTTGATCTGCTCGAATACATGAAGCAGCACGAGGACATCGAAACCGCACCAAAGGGGCTACACACCGTTGTCGGGCAGACGGAGGATTCTCCAGCCGGTGTGATTTTCGTCCTCAGAAATATCAATGACAGCGTGAACATTGACAACCGGAACCGCATTCACCCCTTCTACATGGTTTACATCAGTGAAGAGGGCGAAATTGTCTGCGATTACCTGAACCCGAAGAAATTGCTCGACACGATGCGTCTGCTCTGCCGTGGCAAGGGTGAGCCTTGTGCGGAGCTTTGTAAGCGATTCAATGATGAGACGGATGACGGACGCAAAATGGGTGAAATCTCTGAGCTACTGAGCGAGGCGATCAATTCCATCATTGACGCAAAAGAAGAAAACGATATTGACAGTCTGTTCAAGAGCGGCGGCACATCTGCGCTGCTCAGTGCGGTTTCGGGGCTGGATGATTTTGAGCTGATTTGCTTCTTAGTCGTGAAATAAGGATGGTTATATGAAGAATATTGTTGATTTTTTGAAGTTGCCCCCGCGCATACTTGGTGCTTTGTCGGTTGCAAGCGGATTACTGCTTTTTCTTCCGAATGCAATAATAGAGAAACTGTATATGACAAGCTTCCGTGACAAATACGGATTTGCAATTGGAATTGTATTTGTTGTATCGACATCAATTCTGGTAGTGTTTTTAGTTGTAATCATCGCAAAAAAGATCAAGGACAAATATTATAATAAGCGGCTGAAAAAAGCTCGGATTGCTTATTTAAAACGAATTGACGGCAATAAAGTAGAACTAATAAGGTATCTCCTTAATGAGTCTACTCATACAGCGATGCTTCCGATGCACGATGGAGTGGTTTTAGAATTGCAACATTTTTATGTTATTTTGCCTGCAGGATCAACCCATGCAGTAAATATGGCGAACCCGCAAATAAATTATTTTTTGCAGCCGTGGGTGATTGAACAGATAGATGGTGATCCGGAACTAAAAGCTAAGTTTGGCAGGTGACTTTAAAAGTGGTAGGTTTTCCTCAAGCGACTGAATTTAACAAAAGAATACCGAAGCAGAAATTCTATGAGAATCTTGACATTTCCCCTGCTTTGCGCCGTGTGTTTGTCGATCAGATCCGGCTGGTCTACTGGCGAAACAAGCTGGCAGCGTCTACGCTGAACATCGCTGCGGGCGAAGCAGTGGCCGAGATTGAAGTGTTCGAGGTGCGGCTGAACGAGCCGCAGCTTGATGAAGCTGTGCTAAAACAAATCGACAAGGAAATCCCGTACCATATCCTCTTTATTCTGACCTGTGACGGCAAGGCTCAGGCGTGGATCGGCTACAAGGAGGCTGCTGCGTCCGGCAGCAACGCCTTCAAGGTCAGCCGCTATTATCACACCGACTGGATGCTGGAAGACGAACTGCATCTCAGCATCGACGGCTTGAATATGGATGCCGTCTATGAAAGCCTTGTCCGCCAGATTGCCGGGGACAAGCTGCAAATAGATTCCGGCGAGAGCCTGAAAGAATCTGTCGAGCGTGATGAAAAGAAGAAGCAGCTTGAAAAGCAGATTTCCGTGCTGGAAAACAAAATGCGGCGAGAGAAGCAGCTAAATCGGCGGATGGAAATGAACGCGGAGTTAAAACAATTACAGAGAGAATGGAGGAAATGAAGTGATTCAAGAATATCTTTTTACGTCTGACCAATACAAAGCTGATTTGGAGAACCTGAGCATTTCCCCAAAGGTTACTAAAGAGATTACAACGATTGAGAATAGTAAATGCTGGACTCTGTTGATAAGTGTTCCTGGCGTAAGTATGGAAGCGGCAAAAATTCTTGACCCGCTCAACAGGAAAGTGTGCGAAAATTACAGACCTACAGTTCTCGCAAACGAATGCTCCGCTTATTTTAACAAAGCATTGTATCCAATAGTAAATGAATTCGAACGAAAACTGCGAAAGCTTCTGTATCTTGCAAGTTCACTGCATGGCGATGAAAATTCTCAAAAAGTAATTGTGGGATTGGAAGAACAGGAGCTTGGGAACATTTTTGAAACGCTCTTTTCGGATGCGGCATTTGTCAAAAAGGCAAAAGAAACGATTAACAAAACATTGTCATGGCAGTTTACGCGAGCTGAACTGCTGGATGCTATCAACAAATTAGATGAAAATAGATTGTGGACGCTTCTTCTGGGAGATGACTGCGTAGAGACACTTTGCAGCTCATTTTCTGAAATTCGCAACTACAGAAACGATGTAATGCATGCTCACAATATAGACTATGAGCAGTTTAACAAGGCACACAAGCTTTTTAAGAAAGTGAATACAGAACTGGATTCAGCCATTGGAAAACTAATTGGTGCGAAAGAAACAAACACCGAAGTTACATCCACAGATTTTAATAACACACTAAGTTCAGCTTTGGCAGCTTTACATTCTCCGATTGACACAAGTGGCTTGCTTGTCGTATCCGAAGCATTAAAAAGCATTACATCAAATCAGCCAATTATTAGTCCGGAAGTCTCAAAAACCTTGTCGCAGATTGGACGGTTTGCAACAGGTGAATGCACTTTGAAGCCCGAAGTAATTGCCGCCATTGCCAACCTTGGTAAAATTGCCGCTTTGCAAAGCGAAATAGCCCCAGCGACAAGAGCCATGAGTGAAATAGCAAAGCAGCTTGCATCATATAAAATTGACATTCCCCCGGCTGTAACAGAATTGCAGCAACGGCTATCTGAGATTGACTTTAGCATGTTGCCAAATAGCAATAATACTCAACAAGAAGATGAGGAGAAAAATCCTAATGAACCACATGAAATTTGAATCGCCGGATATGACGGCGCAGAATATAGACCGCATTGCTGCACTGTTTCCCAACTGCATCACGGAGATGCTGGATGAGGAACACAGCACGCCGGAGAAGAAGGTGTACAAGCGGGCGGTCAATTTTGAGTTGCTTAAACAGATGCTTTCGCCGGATGTGGTGGATGGCGACGAGGCATACGAGTTCACATGGGTCGGCAAGAAGGCAGCTATCGTAGAAGCCAACAAGCCGATCCGTAAGACGCTGCGCCCGTGTGTGGCAGAGAGCAAGGATTGGGACACCACCGAAAACCTCTACATCGAGGGCGACAATCTGGAAGTTCTCAAGCTCTTGCAGGAAAGCTATCTCGGCAAGGTCAAGATGATCTATATCGACCCGCCGTACAACACCGGCAACGACTTCATCTACGCCGACGATTTTATGCGCTCGCAGGAAGAAGAAAACGAGCAGATGGGAATGTACGACGAGGACGAAAACCGCCTGTTCAAGAATACAGACACCAACGGACGGTTCCATTCCGACTGGTGCAGCATGATTTATTCTCGACTGCTGTTGGCGAGGAATCTGCTGACGGAGGATGGTGCAATTGCCATTTCAATTGATGATAATGAAATTGATAATTTAGGGGAAATATGTGATGAGGTATTTGGTAGTCAAAACTTTGTGTCAAAAATAATCGTTCAGAATAATCCAAGAGGGCGCCAATCTGACAGTTTTGTCGCAACTGTACACGAATATTTGCTGTGCTACGCTAAAGACTCTACAAAATGTCTTGTAAATGGTATGCCCTTAACAGAAGATCAAAAAGCTGAATACTGTTATTCTGATGGAAACGGTGCGTATCGCTTATTAGGACTTCGTCAACGAGGCGTAGCTTCTCTTCGAGAAGATAGACCTGATATGTTTTTCCCCATATATGTCGATCCTACAACACAGGAAGTGTCCCTTGATTTTCATGACGGCTGGCTAACTGTTGTGCCTAAAAAGTCTGATGGCAGAGATGGGCGATGGATGTGGGGAAAGCAAAAGTGCATAGCAGATAAATCTCGGTTAGTAGCACGGATGATTGAGCGTAGAAGTGAGTATGATATTTTCGTCAAGGACTACCTTGTTCGTGAAAACGGGCAGAGGACAAGAAAGTATAAAACAATTTGGGATGATAAGTGCATTAACAATCAAGTTGGAACGCAGGAAGTAAAAAAGCTACTTGATGGCGAATATATGTCATTTCCTAAATCCTGTGCGTATATTCAAATGATATGCCAAATGCTATCTTCCAGCTCAGGAATAGTTCTCGACTTTTTCTCTGGTTCCGCTACCACCGCTCACGCTGTCATGCAGCTCAACGCCGAGGACGGCGGACATCGCAAATTCATCATGGTACAGCTTCCCGAGCCATGTGACGAAGCAAGCGAAGCCTACAAGGCGGGCTACAAAAACATCTGCGAAATAGGCAAGGAGCGCATCCGCCGCGCTGGGGATAAGATCAAGTCGGAAAGCCCCATGACCACGCAAGACCTCGACATCGGTTTCCGCGTTCTCAAGCTGGACGATAGCAACATGAAGGATGTCTACTATGCGCCGGATGACTACGATCAGGGGATGCTCGCGGGGCTGGAATCCAACATCAAGGATGACCGCACCGACCTCGACCTGCTGTTTGGCTGCCTGATCGATTGGGGTCTGCCGCTGTCCCTGCCGTACAAGTCCGAGCAGTTGGACGGCTGTACCGTCCACACCTACAACGACGGCGACCTCATCGCTTGCTTTGACGCGAATATTCCCGAAAGCGTGGTCAAGGAGATCGCACAGCGTAAGCCGCTCCGTGCTGTCTTCCGCGATTCCGGCTTTGCATCCAGCCCGGAGAAGATCAACGTGTTCGAGATTTTCAAGCTCTATATGCCGGAAGATGCAAACGATATTTCCAAGCGCGTGAGGGTGATCTGAGGAGGTGCGGAAATGGACAATAACAGCTTAATACCAAAGACTCCGGATACTCTTGCAGTCAACTTGAATGCTTTGTGCCGCAACTCCATTGAACTGATTCAGCACGCTCGAAAAATTGCAGTCAATCAGGTCAATCACGTTCAGCTTATGACGTACTATGCGCTGGGCTATTGGATCGTGGAAGAGCAACAGTCTGGGAAAGACCGCGCCGGATACGGCAAAAAGGTCATTCAGACACTCTCCGATGCGCTGAATACAGAGTTCGGCAAGGGATTTTCGGTTGATACTCTTGAAAACGCAAGAAAATTTTACCTAAACTATCAGGATCGAATTTCCGAAGCAGTGTTTCGGAAATTCGTTGAAGGAAAATCCGACACGCTGTTTCGGATTTCGGACGAGCCTGCTCCGTTTACGCTTTCATGGTCGCATTATCTGCAACTCATGCGAATCAAAAACCCGGATGAACGCAGCTTTTATGAAATTGAAGCGACAAAATCTGCATGGAGCTTACGAACACTGCAACGGCAGTACAATTCGAGCCTGTACGAGCGGCTGGCACTCAGCCGGAACAAGGGCGAAGTCATGCGTCTTGCGCGTGAAGGCAACGTGATTGAAAAGCCTACGGATATTGTCAAGCAGCCGACTGTTCTTGAATTTTTAGGGCTTGAAGAACAGGCGAAGTATTCCGAAACAGACCTTGAATCCGCAATTATTGACAAGCTGCAAAAGTTTTTGCTTGAATTGGGCAAAGGCTATCTCTTTGAAGCGCGTCAGAAGCGATTTACCTACGAAGAGGAAAACTTCTATGTTGACCTTGTTTTCTATAACCGTCTGCTCCGCTGCTATGTGCTGATCGATCTGAAAATCGACAAGCTTACCCATCAGGACTTGGGACAGATGCAGATGTATGTCAACTACTATGACCGCTGCCAGAAGCTCTCTGACGAAAACCCGACCATCGGCATTTTGCTCTGCAAGGAAAAGAACGACGCAGTAGTTCAGATGACCTTACCTGAAAACAGCAACATCTTTGCATCAGAGTACAGCCTGTATCTGCCGGACAAGAAGATGCTGCAAAAGAAACTGCAAGAGTGGATCGATGAGGAAACCGGAGGTGAAGACGATTGAAGCTGCAATTCAAACATCAAAAATTTCAAGCGGATGCGGCAAAAGCGGTTGTTGACGTTTTCGCCGGACAGCCATACCTCACACCCACCTATATGATGGATCGTGGTCTTGAAGATGGTGAGCAGCAAGCAATCGCAACGATGGACGATTTTACCGGCTGGCGGAATGAACGCATTGTGCCGGAGCTTTCCGACAAGCTGATTTTGGAGCATCTGCAAAAGGTGCAGCGCACCAATCAGATCAAGCCGTCGGAAAAGTTGGAAGGACGCTACAATTTGACCATTGAGATGGAAACAGGCGTCGGCAAGACCTACACCTACATCAAGACCATGTATGAGCTGAACAAGCATTATGGTTGGAGCAAATTCATCGTGGTCGTGCCGAGCATTGCCATCCGTGAAGGCGTCTATAAGTCTTTTCAGGTGACACAGGAGCATTTCGCGGAGGAATACGGCAAGAAAATCCGGTTCTTCATCTATAATTCTGCCCAGCTCACAGAAATTGACCGCTTTGCGTCGGATAGCTCCATAAATGTTATGATTATCAACTCTCAGGCGTTCAATGCCAAGGGTAAGGACGCGCGGCGTATTTACATGAAGCTGGACGAGTTCCGTTCCCGTCGTCCGATTGATATTATTGCAAAAACGAACCCGATTCTGATTATCGACGAGCCGCAGTCAGTCGAGGGCAAGCAGACAAAAGAACGGCTAAAAGAGTTTTGCCCGCTGCTGACGCTGCGCTACTCCGCGACCCACAAGGCAGACAGCATTTATAACATGGTCTACCGCCTTGATGCGATGGAAGCGTACAACAAGCGGCTGGTCAAGAAGATTGCCGTTAAAGGCATCACGGAGTCCGGCAGCACAGCAACCGAAGGCTTTGTCTATCTGGAAAGCATCAATCTTTCCAAAGCAGACCCGACAGCAACCATTCAGTTTGACTACATTGGAGCAAAGGGACTTCGCAAGAAAACCGCCACGGTCGGTATTGGCTACAACCTCTATGACAACTCCGGCGAGTCTGGCAAGCTCGACGAGTATAAGGAAGGCTTTGTGGTCAAGTCTATCGACGGACGCGATAACTCCGTGGAGTTCCTAAATGGTATCAAAATCTTTGCCGGTGACGTGATCGGCAAGGTCAGTGAAGACCAGCTTCACCGCATTCAGATCCGCGAAACGATTCTGTCTCACTTGGAACGGGAACGTCAGCTTTTCCATAAGGGCATTAAGGTTCTGTCCCTATTCTTCATCGACAAAGTTGCAAAGTACAAGCAATATGATGAGGCTGGGCATCCGTTCAATGGCATCTATGCGGATATGTTTGAAGAAGAGTACAACGATATTCTCAGCTCCATGCAGCGGGAAATCGGAGACGAGGACTACATACGGTATCTGGATGCGATTTCTGCCCACGATACCCATGCCGGTTACTTCTCCGTTGACAAAAAGGGCAAGATGACTGACAGTAAGCTCTCCGACAAAAAAGAAGGCACATCTGACGATATTGACGCCTATGACCTGATCATGAAGAACAAGGAGCTGCTTCTGGATCGTGATCCGAAAAAGTCCCCAGTGCGCTTCATTTTCTCGCACTCCGCACTGCGCGAAGGCTGGGACAACCCGAATGTGTTCCAGATTTGTACACTGAAACAAAGCAGCAGCGAGGTTCGCAAGCGGCAAGAGGTCGGTCGCGGTCTGCGCCTGTGTGTCAATCAGGACGGTGAGCGCATGGATGCCAACGTACTTGGAAACGATGTGCAGTCCATCAATGTTCTGACAGTCATCGCCAGTGAGAGCTATGACAGCTTCGCAAAGGGCTTGCAGACTGAGCTTGCTGATGCAGTTGCCGGACGCCCTGTGTCTGTTACCGCTGATCTGTTCAAGGGTAAGGTCATTGTGGATGCCAGAGGCAACGAACAGGTTGTGGACGGCGATACGGCGCAAGCAATCTTCGAGGATTTGATCTCCAACGGATATGTCAAGCGCGGCGTACTGACTGACAAATATTATGCCGACAAAGCAAACGGCGCGATTCAGGTTGCCGATGAAGTTGCCGATAGCCGTGATGCTGTGATCAAGATTCTCGATTCCGTCTATGACAGCCGCGCCATGCAGCCGGAGAACGCCCGTGACAAGAATGTGGAGCTGCAAGTTGATCCCGACAAGCTTGCCATGCCGGAGTTCAAGGCTCTCTGGAAGCGCATCAGCCCGAAATCTGTGTATGTGGTGGACTTTGATACGGATGAGCTTGTGAAGAAAGCCATCGCATCGCTCAACCAGAATCTTCATGTGCCGAAGATATTCTTCAAGGTTGAAACCGGCGCAATGGACGAGATCAAGTCGAGGGATTCTCTCCTTGTCGGGAGTGCATTCTCGAAATCAAAGTCGTCTACTTATGACAGCAGCAAGCAAATCCGTGCCAACAGCAGTGTGAAGTATGATCTGATTGGCAAGCTGGTCGGAGAGACCGGTTTGACACGAAAAGCAGTCGTTGCAATTCTGACCGGCATTGAGAAATCCGTTTTTGAGCAGTTCAAATTCAATCCAGAAGAGTTCATTATCAAAGCAGCCGCTTTGATCAATGACGAAAAGGCAACTGCAATTATTCAGCATATTACCTACAACGTGCTGGATGAGCATTACGATACGGACATCTTTACCGAACCGACCATCAAGGGCAAACTCGGTACAAATGCAATGAAAGCGCAGCGGCATCTATATGATCATATCATGTACGATTCCACGAACGAGCGTGATTTTGCAGCCGACCTGGACACCAACACAGATGTTGCGGTTTATGTGAAGCTGCCGGACAGCTTTTATATCGCAACACCAGTCGGACATTATAATCCGGACTGGGCGATTGCTTTCTATGAAGGCACCGTCAAACACATCTATTTTGTTGCCGAAACAAAAGGCTCTATGTCCTCTATGCAGCTCCGGCTCATTGAGGAATCCAAAATCCACTGCGCAAGAGAACATTTCAAAGCAATAAGTAACGGAAATGTGGTTTATGATGTCGTGGACAGCTATCAGACGCTTCTTGAGCGAGTGATGAAATAACTCGCAACTTATGAGTTGAGAGTTGAATTGATGGGGAGATGCCTATGGACGCACGAAAGCACTTAATCATCATAAAGGGAAAAGACCAGACGGACTCGGTCGCGAGCTTTCAGTTCCATGACGGGAAGTGCGAGGTCGTCTATACCAGTGCGCCCAATAAGTCGTACAGCTTTCAGAGCAGCAATGTGGAGATCCTACCCCTGCAAAAGAAGATCGCCCCTGCGCAGGTGATTGTCACCGTAAACGGGCAAACCATCAGCGGAATTGATGAGATTCTCGACTTCGGTGGGTATTATCGTATTGTCCGCAACGGAAAGAGAGATTTTTCATTTCGTAGGAATGAAGTGCAGTTCCAGCAGAATTGCCTGACAGACGGTACAAATCAAGAAATATTCCAGTATTTCAAAGAAACTGCCGCGGCAATTAGCCTTGAGGTGGAAGGCATCAACATCCTAAGCATGCAGTACGATAAGATCAAGCAGGTCAGCGAGGATACCGTGCTGGCAAGCTATCTTGCACCGCAGAAGGAAGTCAAAGTACCACAGATGCCGGAGGCGGTGATCTATCCGTTTGGCCTGAACCAGAGCCAGAAGCTGGCGGTGGAGCGGGCGCTTTCCTCCAAAATCAGCATCATTCAGGGACCTCCAGGGACAGGAAAGACGCAGACGATCCTAAATATCATTGCCAATGTGGTTCGGAGCGGGAAAACCGTGGCGGTCGTATCTAACAACAACTCTGCAACGCACAATGTGGCGGAAAAGCTGGAAAAGAAGAATGTTGACTTTCTGACTGCGTTTCTCGGCAGCCTTGCCACCAAGGAGAGGTTTCTGGATGCACAGACAGGCGCCTACCCGAATATGAGCGATTGGGAAATGCCGCCGGAGGAGCAACAGCAATTAGACTGGGAAACGACTGCGCTTTCCAAAGAACTGAACGAAATGCTCAATGCTAAAAACCGCATTGCGGAAATTGAGCAGGAGTTCTTGCGGCTAAACCCGGAGCAGCATTATTTTGAGGAATATTACGCAAGTTACAGTGATGTGCCAATGGAGAGCCTGGACAAGCTGTCCTCACAGAAGCTTCTTGCGCTTTGGATGGAGTTTGAACAGCACGCGGAACACGAAACTCGACTGGGTCTTTTGCAAAAGCTCTCCATCATGTTCCGCTTCAATCGTAATGCACTCAAATTATTCCTTCATTCTCCGGAACTGGTCATTCCCTATTTGCAGAGTCAGTTCTATTCTGTAAAGAGGCGGGAACTGGAAGTCGAAAAGCAGGAATTGAGCCGAAAGCTGGAGCGCTACGCTTTCGATGCGAAGATGGATGAGCTCACACAGAAGTCCCTGCGGTTGTTCCGGGCGGAGCTGACAACACGGTATCATTGGCGGAATAATAGACGATGCTTTGAAAAGAACGATTTCCGCCGGAATTCCGAAGAGTTTACCCGCGAGTATCCGGTGGTGCTCAGTACGACCTATTCCATTAAGGGGACGCTGAGCATTGAACATATCTATGATTACTTGATCGTGGATGAAGCCTCACAGGTCGATTTAGCTACTGGCGTTTTGGCCTTATCCTGCGCAAGGAATATCGTGATTGTTGGGGACTTGAAGCAGCTCCCCAATGTGCTGACGGAGGATGACATTCGCACCAGCGATGCCATTTGGCAGAAGTATTCCTTGGATGAGCGTTATCGCTTTTCTACCCACAGTTTGCTGTCCTCTGCATTGGAAATATGGCAGGATGCGCCTGTTACGCTGCTGCGGGAGCACTACCGTTGCCACCCGAAGATTATCAACTTCTGCAACCAGAAGTTCTACCACGGACAGCTGATCGTCATGACGAAGGACCACGACGAGCCAAATGTATTGACAATGTACCGGACGACTGCCGGTAACCACGCCCGTGGGCATCTCAACCAGAGACAGATCGATGTTATCCAGCAGGAGGTGCTTCCGCGGCTGCATCAGCAGAATTTCCAGAGCATCGGGATTATCACGCCGTATCGGGACCAGGTGACAGCCATCCGCAAGCAGCTGGGAGATACTTACGAGGTGGACACCGTCCACAAGTTTCAGGGGCGGGAACAGGATGCCATCATTCTAACTTCGGTCGACAATGTCATCACAGATTTCGTGGATGATCCTCATATGCTGAATGTGGCGGTTTCCCGCGCGGTTCATTCGCTGGCGGTGGTCACATCGCAGGACCCACGCAATGACCAAACCAACTATGGCGACCTAACGCGGTACATCGAATATAACAATTTTGAGGTTATCCAGAGCCAGGTCTACTCCGTATTCGATATGCTCTATCAGGGCTATGCCGAGCAGCGCAGGGCATATCTGCAAAAACATAAGCGGGTATCGGAATACGATTCCGAGAATCTCATGTACTCTGTGATTCAAGAGGTGTTGTCTGAGGAGGCGTTTTCCTCTATCGGTTGTGCAGTGCATGTTTCTCTTGCGACACTGGTGAAAGACTATGAACCGCTGACAGAGGAAGAACGCCAATATGCCCGCAATCTGTTGACCCATGTGGATTTTCTGCTGTTCAATCAGATGGATAAGCAGCCCGTGCTGGCAATCGAAGTGGACGGAACTGGTTTCCATGAGGCCGGGAGTAAGCAGGCAGAGCGAGATATGAAGAAGAACTCCGTTTTGGAGAAGTGCGCTGTTCCGTTCCTGCGTCTCCGTACAGACGGCAGTGGAGAAAAAGAAAAGATTCGGGCTGTACTAAAGGGAGAATGATTATGCCGAGAATTATCAAGAACGCGATCAGATGCAAAAAGTGCGGAGATGTCATCGAGAGTAAAACCGTCCATGATTTCAAGTTTTGCAGCTGTGGTTCGTGCGCCGTGGACGGCGGCCACGATTACCTTCGCAGATGCGGGAATCGTGAGGATTGGGAAGAACTGTCCGAAGCAGAAAAAGTAGAGAATAACGGCGCGTTGACTTGATCATGCCTTGCGGAAATTGGTGGTGCCAGGATATCGCTTATCATCATTCGCAATGTCACCACGAATTGCCCAGGGCTGTCATCGTCATAAAAACTCTTAGCATGGATGCAAACAGAAGTAAAAATTGCTTAGGGGTATAGTTAACCTGCGAGAGCAAGTCACCGGCAAAGCAACCCGCAATCTCATCCTCGCATCTCAAAAGTAAATATCTTGGAAACCCGGTAAAATCAAGGGTTTCGGCTCCATGGGGGTATAGCTCAGCTGGGAGCCCGCACCACGAGTACCCCGCATCGCAAATAGCGGCTGAAACACAATGTTCCAGCCGCTATTTTTCTTAAAAGTTTCAGTAGCTGTTTCCGTCGAACTGTGGTATATGTTTGTGCTGCAAGGAGGCGAGTGCATGAAATACAAGCTGCTGAAAGACCTATATGACTGCTTTTATACCCCACCTGAACTCCCGGCGCAGAAACAGGAAATTGAGAAATGCCACCAAGCACTTAGCGAGGTGCTGGGCAAACCGGAGCGTCGGCTGGTACTCCAGATCATCGACGCAAAAGACCGTATTGCGGAGGATACCTCCATCGACAGCTTTATCGCCGGATTTGAGCTGGCGTGGAAGCTGTCCATAGAACTGAATCACTACGAAAATGAGCGCTCAGTCTCCTGCCGAACGGCAATGGGATTGAGGGCTCGTTTTGCATCTGAAAGGGAGGAAGAAAAATGAAGAAACTCATCATAGTGGCCCTGATTACCACCTGTGTCGCCTTGTGTGCCGCCGTGTGGCCGCATAACAATGCAACCGAGCAAACACCCGTCCCAGCCGCAGAAACCGCTGTGAGCGCCAAGGAAGCGACCGTTGCGGAAATTGAGAAACCCGCAGCACTGGCAGAGAAGGAAAAAGGAACGATTCCGCGACAAGAATCGCCCCAAGAAGAGCAACCTGAACCGGAGATAGGGCCTATTGAAATACCCACAGCTTCCGAACTCCAGCCTTCCACGGGGCAGACACCTACTAAAAATCCCGTGCCAGAGCAGACTCCGCCCCAGGCACCCAAAGAACTGCAGCCCGGCGATAAAGTTTATGTGGCGGGCTTTGGCTGGGTGGAGTACGAGGGGCCCAATCATTGTGAAGACGGCGCGGATATTTAGGAAAACGGCAACAAAATTGGGATCATGGGGTGAAATGTGTAGTTACCCATTGCATTCGCTTCCCATTCATGTTATCATGATAGCGCTAAATTGTTGGACTGTCCTGAACTTTGATCGTTCGTAGCATGAGAGTACGAATCATATTGAACGGCAGTGACATAGACAATGAAGCGAGTAAAAAATATGTAAATCCTCGAAACTATTGATTCCAATCAAATTCTCATTGTGGAATTGAGAAAGCAGTTTGCTGGTTGACTGTCGTTGTCCCCCTGTTGTTTCGATGCTTTGCACCACAAAATCGAACCGGAGAAAGTGTTCTTTTGTCGGGTTTGTTTTGTTGCGTGCAAAGCGGTCTTCCGGATGATCGCAGTCCACGCACGAAGCAAAGTGCGTGGGCTTTTTTCGGTTCAGAAAGGAGGTTGATTATGGGAAAGGTATCAGGAAAAACACATACCAAAGCACAACTGGATCACTGGGCAAATCTGCATAATCCCAATAACAAGGCATATCAAGCTGACGCTGACAATCGGGCCAATCAGATGAATCCGAACCACAGATCGCACCAGAGAATTCACAATGCGAACCGCAGAAATAAAGCATATTGGGTACCCGACTGGGCACCTGACTATCCGGAATACGATGATTAAAATTGGAGGTGCACGGTATGTCAAAGTACATTTTCGATTACGATGACGGAGATTTCACCATGAGCATTTCTGACAGCATGGCGATGGACTCCGATGGGAATCTCATGATGCGCATGGGAGATCACATGGCGATGGACATGGACACAGGCGATATTCACATGACCTCCTCGTGGTCTGATGATGACGAGGAGTAGAGCATAGGCAGCAGCTCAACGGTTGAGCCGCCATAGACAAGGAAAACGCTCTCAATCCGGGCAGAGAAAGCAGCGGGACAGGCCGTAAAGGCTTGTCCCGCTGTCTGTGTCTTATGGCAGATATTCTTCCGTGACCCGATACCGGCTGATGCCGAAGGCGCTGCTCCGCTCCATGATCTCCGGCGGGATCTTGGGCAGGTACTTCTTGCTGAAGCTGGTGTCCCCGAAGTAGGCGTCAAAGCTTGCCACCGGCAGGACGGCCCATTCGCAATCATCCTGCCGGTTGGCAAGGTAATAGCGGATCAGCGTACAGACAACCTCGGCTGGAATTTCCTTCGGAAGCGCCGCTTTCACTTTCTCTGCCAGTTCAGGCGGCAGCTCCGGCCCCTCTCTGCGCAGCGGGCCAAGCTCCAACGCATCGGCAAGGATATCGTCAAAGCGCAGTGTCCAGGCGCCCTTGGTTTGGGGAGCAAAAATTGGGATCTGATATTGCAGCACCTTGCTTCGCCATGTGGCAGCAAACTTGGACTGAATGACCTCCGCATACTTGAGTGAGGTGCTGCGCACCTTTTCCGGGTGCGTCAGCATGAAGTCAGCAGCGCGGAGGACATGGCGGAGGAACCAGCCGGTCCCGTCCGCATCTACCAGCTCCGGAAACTCCGTATGCAGCTCCGAGAAATCCGTCTGGAATTGCCATTCCTTGTTCGGCGCACGCTTTCCGTCCTCCGGCACACTGCACCAGGCGCAGAGCGCACGGCGGGCGTAGTCGATCCGATCATGCGGATCACCCGAAATAACCGCGCCGTCCTTGCTGTGAAACAGGTATCCGCGGGCCAGG
>PPYE01680637.1_pt1 | contig 25325 bp, 16 predicted proteins | sample 1559881 | NCBI WGS metagenome assembly PPYE01 (sample SAMN08240022, study PRJNA423297) | Human gut metagenome, whole genome shotgun sequencing project. | reverse complement strand
CCCTGGGGCTCGGCGGGAACGGGCTCGGCGGGAACGGGCTCGGCGGTCGCATCGGCAACGAGCTCGGCGTCGGCCGGCACATCGCCCTCGTCAGCGCCCTCGTCCTCGGCAGCATCTTCGCCGTTCGCAGCGGCGACGGCCTCGTGCGGATCCTTGCCCTCGGCCTCGGCACGCATGCCCAAAACCAGGTTGCGCAGGCCCGCGACCGTACCGTCCACGTCGGGCGCAGGCTGGTCGGCATGCAGGTAGGCCCAATCCATCATGAAGGTGGCAGATGACAGCGCGCCGATGGCCAGCGCATCGTCGGGACACGAAAGCTCAATCTCAAAGACGCGCTCGTCGTGCTCGCTCACGCGGGTGCGGCCGCACGAGATGCTGCCGGCAAGACCGGTCTCGTTCATGAGCTCGACCGACACGTGCTCCAGCAGGTGGCAGAGCTCGGTCTGGCCCATGCAATCCTGGAACTCGCGGCCGGAATCGCCCAGGCACAGATGCTTGGCAATCGCCGGCACCAGATAGTACACGCGCGCCGTGGCCTCGATATCCTCCGAGGTCATGAGCGGCATGCCGGGGTTCACCAGCACGTGCGCGCAGATCTTGTCCTCGCTGACGGTGACCTTAAGGATGTTGAACAGGCCTGCCATAACTCTCCCCTACTCTTCCTTGTCCTACTCGTCGCCGTCGTGCGGAATCGCAGCATCCGCACCCGACGCCGCCGGCTCGTCCGCCGCAGACTCGGAATCCTTCTTATCGGTTTCGGCCGGAGCGATCACGCGAATGAGCGAGATGCGCTGGCCACGCATCGACTGTACCTTGAACTTGTACCCTGCAACCTCAAACACCTCTCCGATGTCGGGCACCGAGTCGCAAAGCTCCAAAATCCAGCCGGCGATGGTCTCATAATCATCGCTTTCCTCGAGCGGCCAACCAAGCTCAATCGCATCATCGCACGAAAAACGCCCATCGACGAGCCACTCGCGGCGCGAGAGGCGCGTGAGGTACTTGTTGTCGGGGTCGAACTCGTCCTCGATCTCGCCCACGATCTCCTCGACGATGTCCTCGATGGTGATGATGCCAGCTGTGCCGCCGTACTCGTCCACAACGACCACGATCTGGTCGTGCGAAGTCTGCATCTCGGACAGCAGCGGCAGGATGTCCTTGGTGTCGGGCACAAAGGTGGCGTCACGCAAAAAGTCGGCGATGGGCTGGTCACCCTTGCCGTCGAGCGCGGGCTGGATCAGGTCCTTAATGTGCGCGATGCCCGCCACGTTGTCGGGATCCTCGTGGTAGACGGGGATGCGGCTAAAGCCGGTCTGGCGCATGGTGGACAGCACGTCGGCGACCGTCTCGTCGTCCTCGCACATGGTGGTGTCCACGCGCGGCACCATGACCTCGCGAGCGACGGTGTCGCCCAGGTCGAAGATCTCGTGGATCATGCGCTTTTCCTCGTCAAGCAGATCGTCCTGCTCCGAGACCATGTACTTGATCTCTTCCTCCGAGACGTTCTGGCGGTCGTCGGCGCTCTTGATGCGCAGGATGCGGGCCAGGCCGTCGGAGCAGGCACCGGTCAGCCACACGAGCGGGCGGGCAATCTTCTGGAACACGGAGAGCGGCCCCACGACCTGCTTGGACACGCCCTCGGCGTTGGCCAGGCCGATACGCTTGGGCACGAGCTCGCCGATCACGATGGACACGAAGGCAACGGCGACGGTAATGATGACCGGCGCCAGACCGCGTGCGATGGCGGAGAGCGGCGCGATGCCAAAGCTCATGAGCCACGTGGCGAGCGGGTCGGACAGGCTCGTCGAGGCAACGGCAGACGAGGCGAAGCCCACGAGCGTGATGGCGACCTGGATGGTGGCCAGCAGCTGGTCGGAGTCGGCAGCCAGCTTAATGGCGTGCTCGGCGCGCTTGTCGCCCTCCTCGGCATCGTGCTCCAGCACGGCGCGCTTGGCCGTGGTGAGGGCCATCTCGGACATAGAGAAGTAGCCGTTGATGAGGGTCAGAACGAGCGTGGTAATAAGAGAGATGGTTATGTCCATCGGGAGTTTCTCGAACCTCCAAGATTCGGGACGTTGGCAGGAGACGTAGGTGGCGGATAGGGCAATTGCACCCAGCGGCCATCTGGATGGATCCGTGGGCGCAGGCGCGATCGCTAGATTACGAAGAGGATCACCGCCATGAACTGGAAGATACTGCCGGCGAGCACCCACAGATGAAACACGCTGTGCAGGTAGCGCACGTTTTTGGCGATGTAGAACGGCACGCCCACGGTGTAGCACACGCCGCCGACGGCGAGCAGCGCCAACGCGACGGGGTTCAGCAGTGCCACGAGCGCGGGCAGCTTAAAGACGACGAGCCAGCCCATCAGCAGGTAGACCAAGCCGCTTACCCAGTGCGGCTGGCGCTCGCGCAAAAAGCACTCGAGGGCAATACCGATAATGGCGATGGCCCACACGGCAAAGAACAACACAGGGCCACCGTCGTTTGCGAGCGTAATGAGGCAAAACGGCGTGTAGCTGCCCGCAATGAGCAGGTAGATGCAGCTGTGGTCGATGATGCGGAACACGCGCTTGGCACCCGCGGGCTGAATCGCGTGGTAGAGCGTGGAGGCCAGATATTCGAGAATGATGCTGACACCGTAGACGATGGCCGCGGCCATGTGTGACGGCCCGCCGCCGCGCAGGGCGGCAAATACGATCAGAAGCACCAGGCCTGCGATACCCAGCAGGCATCCGACACCATGGGTGACGGAGTTCATGATCTCCTCGCCCACCGTGTACTGCGGAACGGCCGCGGCCTTAGGTCGCGGCTTGGAACTGTCGCTCGAATCGGACATGCCGGTTACATCCTCCAACGTAAATAGTTCTCAACACTATATCAAAGCGTCAGGGTACGTGCGAAATTTGCACTATACGTGACCTTCTGTTTACCCATTCTTTGCTTGTTGACGCATCAACGGCGAACATCCATAATGCGCTTGCAATAAATGTTGACATATAAACATCTTATAGGAGAGCGATTATGGCTCAAAATACACGCCCACACCGAGGGCTCAAGACCGGTCTGACCGTTGCCGTGGTGCTCGTTGTCGCCCTGCTGGGGTTTGCCGGCAATTTCCTGTTCGACTTTGCCCTGAACCCCCAGGCGCCCTACACCATGAAGATGATGCAGGACAGCAAGAACGCCGAAAAGGGCGAGCAGATGGATACCGAGGAGACCGAAGCGCGGGCCTGGTTTAAGCAGAACCGCGAGAGCAGCAGTCTCACTGCGGATGACGGGTGTGAACTTGCTGCTTGGTATTTCGCTGCACCGGAGAGCACGCACGATTACGCCGTCTGCCTGCATGGATATACGAACGAACCCATCGGTATGGCCCGATACGTCAAGCGCTTCCACGACCGCGGCATGAACGTGCTCGCGCCCGCCGCGCGTGCCCATGAGCGCTCCGGCGGTGACTACATCGGCATGGGCTGGCCTGAGCGACTCGATGTCGTCGCGTGGATTGAGCGGATCGTTGCGGCCGATCCCGAGGCGCGCATCCTCGTCTTTGGCGAGTCGATGGGCGCGGCAACCGCCATGAACGTGGCGGGGGAATCTCTGCCCGCAAACGTGAAGTGCATCATCGAGGACTGCGGCTATACGAGTGTTTGGGACGAGTTTTCCCTGCAGCTCAAGGATGTATTTGGCCTGCCTAGTTTTCCCTTGCTCGATGTAGCCAACCTGGTGTGCAACGTGCGCGCGGGCTACGACTTTCATAAGGCGAGCAGCGTGGAGCAGCTCAAGCACGCAACGGTTCCCATGCTGTTTATCCACGGTGACCAGGACACCTTTGTGCCGTACAGCATGCTCGGCCAGAACTACGAGGCGTGTGCCAGCAAGGTCAAGCAAAAGCTCACCGTCCACGGCGCCACCCACGCCAAGAGCGCACAGGTCGACCCCGAGCTCTACTGGAACACGGTTAACGACTTCCTCGACGCGAACTTTTAGGAAAAAAGCCGCGTCTGCGACCCTTCATGGCCCCATGATTTCGGAAGTGCGGGGAAAATCTCGGGAAGCTCGACCAGACCGCAGTTTTACCAACAATTTATCAGGGGTTTTGTTGCTAAAAAACGCCGTGTGGTCGGCGGTATTCGATTTTTCCCCGCACTTCCGAAAAACCGCCTGTGAGCACTGCGCTCACAGGCGGTTTTAGTTTACGTTACGCAACAAAAGCGCGTGATTTGTCCAATAGCCTAGCGCTACTTGACCTCGATGAGCTCGTACTCGCTCGTGCCCAGGCCGATCTTCTCGGCGTGCGCGATGCACGCGCGCCAATCGGTGTCGGGATGCGTGATGCAGAAGGGGTCGCGCGCCCGCTCGCCCTCCAGATGCTCGTGATTGTGCTCCATCTTGGCAGCGCTGTCGGTGAGCTCGGTGTTGGGCAGCGGCTCGGATGCCATGACGGCATCGGCGCAGGCCTGGTCGATGGCGACCGGGTCAAAGCTCGCGAACATGCCGATATCGTTGACGATGGGCGTGTCGTTCTCGGGATGGCAATCGCAGTTGGGACTAATGTCCATAGCGAGCGAGATGTGGAAACTCGGGCGGCCGTCGACGACAGCCTTCGTGTACTCGGCGATCTTGTAGTTGAGCACATCAGCCGCGGCGTCATAGTCGGGCTTGATGCAATCCTGGTTGCACGCCGCAATGCAGCGTCCGCAACCCACGCAGCGGTCGTGGTCGATAGCGGCCACGTGCACCGTGCGGGTGCTGCCATTGGCAAGTTCACGCTCGCGGGTGTCGTCAAACGAGATGGCATTGTGCGCGCAGATCTTTTCGCAGGCGCGGCAGCCCACGCAGTGCTCGGTCGCGACGCTCGGCTTGCCGGCAGCATGCTGCTCCATCTTGCCAGCGCGGCTGCCGCCACCCATACCCAGGTTCTTCATGGCGCCGCCAAAACCGGCCTGCTCATGGCCCTTAAAGTGGGTGAGGCTGATCACGATGTCGGCGTCCATGAGCGCCTGGCCGATCTTGGCCTCGTGCACGTACTCGCCGCCCTCGACCGGGACGAGCGCCTCGTCGGTGCCCTTGAGGCCGTCGGCGATGATGATCTGACAGCCCGTGGCATACGGGGTAAAGCCGTTCTGGTAGGCGGTGTCGATGTGCTCGAGCGCGTTTTTGCGGCTGCCGACATAGAGCGTGTTGCAGTCGGTGAGGAAGGGCTTACCGCCCAGCTCCTTCACAACGTCCGCGACGGCGCGGGCGTAGTTGGGGCGCAAAAAGCTCAGGTTGCCCAGCTCGCCAAAGTGAATCTTGATAGCAACGAACTTGTTCTCAAAGTCGATCTGCTCAATACCGGCGCGGCGGATGAGGCGCTTGAGCTTGTCGAGCTGGCTCTCGCGAGCATGCGTGCGCAGGTTGGTAAAGTACACCTTGGCGGGTGCGGCGGGTGCAGTTGCGGTCATAGATCTATCCCCTCGGTCTATATGGCGTTACAGACATAGAGGATGGTACCCGGTGAAGTGGGGTTGAAGTCAAGCGCAACGCCGAGTCGTTAGGCACTCATTGGGGACAGACTTAAATGAGTGCCGCCAGGGACAGTCCTTGCCAGTCCGGCCGGCGAGCCGGCGAATCGGCAAAGACTGTCCCCAGTGACTAGTCATTTAAGAACGTCCCCGATGACTACTCTTGGACTTTGAGGGCTTCGGCCAGGCCGACGCGCTTGATAGAGCGCGTGTGTAGCAGCGCCACGACCAGGTAGGTCGCAAAGCCAATGCCGACGCATGCAGCCATGGACCAAGCGGGCACGTAGATCTCGATATTGCCGTTGTAGGCGAGCAGCATCGAGCGGAAGATGGCCGTGAGCGAGCCAATAATGACCGGCAGGCTCAGCACGAGCGACGCCGCCACGCACAGCGTGATCGAGCGGATGTACAGATGCGAGATCTCGCTATCTCGATAGCCAAAGACCTTCATGTAGCTAATCGACCGGGCGCTATGGTCGATAACAGCCTTGGTCAGCAGGTACATAAACAGCAGGAAGATAAACACCGCGAGGCCAACCATCATGCCGATCATTTTGCTCATCATGCCGATGAACTGGTCGCCCACGGCGCGCATGTCGTCGGGCGTGGTGTCGCCGGCAAAGTAACGAGCATCGAGGTCGAGCTTCTCGTCGCTCACATAGCCGTTAAAGTAGGCAGCGTCGTTGCCGAACAGCTCGTTAAAGTCGTCGATACTCATATAGATATTCATGTCCGACTTGGAGCCCCAGGCACAGTCCTTGCCCGCGTACTCAAGGGAATAATTCTTGCCCTCGTACTTGTCGCGAAGCTTAACCTCCTGCCCCTCGTTCCAGCCAAACTTGTCGAGTAGGCCGCCGCCAAAGACGACACGGCCGTCGCCGACGTTGAGGTCTTTCCAATAGCGCGAATTGGATGAAATGCCGTAGACGGAAATCGTCTCCTCGCCATTTCCATCGCCGCGATCGTATTGCAGCTGGTAGATGGCGTATTTCTCGGCCTGTGCAATTGCGCCCGCGCCGTTGTCGGTCGTATTGACCGGGTGGATATCGTCGTTGTCGGTGTCGATCTTAGAGGCCTTGTCGATCAGGTCGATGGCCTCATCGCGGTTGCAGCCGAGGGCATCGGCAAGATCGTCAAGGCGCGCGTAGAGCGCATCCTTCTTGTCCTGGACGTTTGCAAGCGCATCCTGCGCCGCAGTCAGGCTCTCGGCAGACGGAGATGCGGTCGCGGCATCGGCTGCCGTCTGCGCCGCATTGGCCGCGTCGTCAAGCTCGTCATCGGCATCCTGGGCGGCAGAAAGCAGCGCGCCGTCAACCGACTGCAAGCGCTCGAGTGCCGACCACTGCTCGCGCTCCTCGGCGGTGCCCTCGAGCTCCAGCGGCGCCTTGAGCGTGTACTGGTGCTCGGCGACCAGGCTCGTCTCGAGGTTGTCCGCATAGTGCGTCATCGTGGGCAGAATCGCCAGGCCAAAGAGCAGTAGCAGCGACGCAAACGCGATGCCCACGAAGAGCGTGGCGAAGTTGCCCAAATTGCGCAGGAAGATGCGCAGGCGGAAGCGCGAGACAAAGCCCATGCGCTCCGACAGCTGCAGACCGCGCTTGGTACCCGACTTGCCGCTCGCCTCGTGACGAAGGAACTGCAACGGCGTCTTGCCCATTTTGCGAAGCAGACCCACCAGCGTGATGAGGATGAGCGCGGCGGCGGGAACCACGGCGCACTTCACAAAGATCTCCCAGCTCCAGTACACCTGGAAGGGCGGCAGGCTGTACGACCCGTAATAGAGGCTGCGCATGGGCTCGGTAAAGAACACAACGCCGAGCGCAGTGCCCAAAAGCGCCGCGACCACGCCCACGATGGCGGGAAGTGCCAGGTAGTGCAGCACGATCTCGCGTCGACGATAGCCGCTGGCGAGCAGCGTGCCGATGATGGCGCTCTCCTCCTCGATGGTGGCATCGGTAAGGACCACAAAGACAAACGCCATGATCACGATGATGATGTCGAGCAACGTCATCCACATCATAGAGTCGCCGTCCACGTCATCGCGCGCATAGCCAATGCCCTGATTGGAATCGGAGTCGATCAGATCGTCCACGCGCGCATCGGCGTCGGTCAGTGCCTCGACCATATCTTGCTCAGCGTCGATGCGGTCCGCGGTGGGGAGGTTGCGATCGGTAAAGGTGAAGGAGTAGGTGTAGGTGTAGGCGGGTGCGCCGCCGGCATCTTCGAGCGCGGCAAAGCCGCCATCGGCGACCTCGGCCACGCCATACGTGATGGTGTTCACCGTAAAGTCCGAATTGTTGAGGAGCAGCGCCTGGCTATCGGGCTGAGTCATGATGCCGCAGATGATGTAGGTGCGGCCCTCGAGCTCGACTTTATCGCCCACGGACAGGTTGTTATTGGTGGCAAAGACACGGTCGATGGCCACCTCGTCGTCCGCCTTGGGTTCCTTGCCCTCACAGTAGGACGCAATGTCCACCTTAGCACGGTGTGCATAGGTGCGCAGCGTGCGCTTGGTGCCATCGTCGCCGGCGGTCTTTTTGATGATGGCGTCGATGGAGAAATTCTTGTAGAGCGTGACGCCGCCGACGTCGCCGGCTGCATCCTCGGCGGCCTTGAGTTGATCGTCGGTAACCTCGAAGGAGGTGGTCACGCGGCCGTCCTCAATCGTGTACGCATCGCGCATGTCGTCGATAAGGCAGCCGATGGAATGCGCTGCGAGCAAAAAGCCCGAGGTGAGGGCGATGCTTCCGCACATAAGAAGAAAGATGCCCAGGTACTTGCCGATATTGCGGCGCAGCTCGCGCGGGAGACGTTTTGCGAGAGGCGTCATGGCGCCGCCTACCAATCGAGCTCGGCGGCCGCGACGGGCGACTCGTTGAGCTCATCCTCGACGATGCGTCCGTCGCGCAGGCGCAGCACGCGGTTGGCCATGCGGGCGATGGCGGCGTTGTGCGTGACGATGATGATGGTGCAGCCGTAGGTGCGGTTGACATCCTCCATGAGCTGCAAGATTTCCTTGGACGTCTTATAGTCGAGCGCACCGGTGGGCTCGTCGCACAGCAGCAGGCCCGGGTTTTTGACGAGCGCACGGCCGATGGCGCAGCGCTGCTGCTGGCCGCCCGAAACCTGGCGCGGGAACTTGTTGCGGTGCTCGTAGAGACCCAGCGAACGCAGCAGGTCGTCGATGTTGAGCGGCTTTTTGGACAGGTGTGCCGTGACCTCGATGTTTTCCTTGATGGTGAGATCGGGCACCAGGTTGTAGAACTGGAAGACAAAGCCCAGCTCACGGCGGCGATACTCGCCCAGGTCGGTAGGTTTGAGCACCGTGAGGTCGCAGCCGTCCACCAAAATAGAGCCAGCGTCGGCATCCTCCAGGCCGCCGATCAGGTTAAGAAACGTCGACTTGCCCGAGCCCGAGGGCCCCAGCATGACGCAGATCTCGCCTCGGTTGATGGACGTGTCGATGCCATCGAGTACCGTCAGGCGCGCATCACCGTCGCCGTAGTGCTTTTTGAGATCCTTAACCTGGACGTAGGCTTCCTGCGTTGCCATGGTATCCCCCATTGTTAGCCTAGTACTACTTTATGAACGTAATAGTAAACCTTGGCGAACTATTTTGGGGCGAGAGTGGGGATTTGTTTCAGACTAGTCATTGGGGACGTTCTTAAATGACCAGTCACAAGGGACGCTCTTTCGCCACCCGGCAGTTGGGGACGCTCCTTATCTGCCCCCGATGGCTAGTCATTTAAGTCTGTCCCCAATGAATACTTTTGGTCGTTTAAGTCTGTCCCCAATGAGTAGGTGTCTAGGCGTGGGATTTGTTGTGGGCGAGGGCTAGGCCTACGGCGGCGATGGCCGCGGCAAAGAGCACTGTGACGCCCAGATCGCAAGCGATGTCGCCCAGCACGGTGGACGTCAGGTCCGCGGCGAGCGCCTTGCCAATCGCGTCGTTCACCCAATACGTCGGCACAAAATGCGCCGCGGTCTGCACGGCTGGGCCCATCAGCGACAGCGGCATCCAGGCGCCGCCCAAAAACGTCATGAGCATGCCGAGCAGGTTGCCCACACCGTTGAGCAGCTCCTCACGCGCACCCAGGCTCGAAAGGGCAAAGCCAACGGCCAGAGGCGTGCACGCCAGGGCAAACGTCGCCGCCAGCGCCAGGCACACACGACCCACGCCGACCTCGGCAACCGCGCCGGCAAAGCCCACGACGCCCATCATGCTCGACACAAACCAGATGCAGACGGTGATCACAGTGGCGGCCGCAAACACGGCGAGCGAACGCCGGCGCTCGGAGATTGGGCCGGCATCCATACGACGCACGCGCTCGGGCTCGTTCATGCCCGAGAACACCAGCCCCACCGATACGATGACCGACGAGATAATCGCGTACGCGCCAAAGTTGAAATACGACTTGAGCATGGCGGCGGCAGTCGAACCAACCTTGACCTGCTCGATCCCGACCTCGGCACGCTCGGTGGCCGCGTGTTCGGCAGCCTTGGCGACGTCACCGCTGGAGGCAGCAGGCTCAAGTGCGGCCGCAGCGCCCGCGAGCGAGATCCAGCGCGAGGCCTCGGCAGACGAAAGCGCCGCCGCCATGGTGCCGGCACCGTAGGTCACATCGAGCTTGGGCAGGGACTCCCCCACGCGGGCGGCTGCAACAAGGTCGCCCTCAAACCCCTCCGGGATAAAGAACACGCAATCGGCGCTACCCTTGGCGCTGTTGCTCTTGGAGAGCGCGTCCGCGAGGTCGTAGGTGCCGTCGCCGACGCCCGTGACCAGCTCAAAACGCGAACCCAGATGCTTGGTAAGCGCACGCGAAAGGTCGCTGTCGTCGCGGTCGACCACGATCACGTTGGCATCGTAGGGCTTGTACTCGGTGAGCTGCGACGAGTTCCAGCTCACCGAGGCCGCGATGAATACGCCCATGAGCGAGATGAACACCGTATAGATGAGCAGGTAGAACGGGTGCGCCAGCGCCATGCGAAGCGCGGTCTTAAAGGTGCTCATAGCGGCTCCTTCCAAAGATCAGCGTGGCGGCGGCAACGAACAGCAGGGACATGAGGACGAGCGCGCCGGCGCGGACGGCAAAGGGGCCCAGGTCCTCAAAGAAATACAGGCGGTTGAACATGTCGCAGATGAGCTTGACGGGGTTGAGCCAGCACTCAACCGGGCAGGCACGGGCGACGTCGTCGGCAAGCGCCATCGCCGGCTCGCCGTAAAGGCCGGCGAACAGGGCGCACGTGGTGGCGAAGCCCGTGAGGATGCCCGACTTGGACGCCTTGCCGCCCTTAACGGGCAGCGTGCCCACAAAGAGCCCCAGGCTCGTGGCGGCAAGTGCGGATGCAGCGCCGCCTACCAGGCACAGTCCCTCGCGACCGCCAAAGTCGACGCCGACGACCAGGCGCACGTAGCCGATCGCGACCGCCATCGAGGCAAAGGAAACAAGCCACGAGCCGATAAAGATACCGGCCAGAGACGCCGTCTTGGAAAGGCCGCCCACGCAGCGGCGCGCGCCAAGGCCGGACAGATTGGGTTGCAAATCGACGACGCTCAAGGCGGCAAACTCGGCAGACATCATCGCTACCAGGCCAAAGAGCGCGTAATAGTAGATGACCGTGCTGTCAGGCGTGGTGCGCGTCAGGCTTACGCGGCGGGTGCCACCCTCGAGCGACAGGGCGCGCGCAACCGCCTCCGGGTCGGCGAGCGCCGCCGGATTGTCCTGGGCAATCTGGCGCATGAGCTCGGCATTTTGTGTATACGAGCTTGCCACCGTCTCCAGAATGCTGCGGTCGGTGAGCACCGACGTCGCACGCGAGCTGTCATAGCTCGAAAGCAACGTGAGTTTGGGCGTGCCCGCGTCGTCGACCGTATAGATGCCCGCGACCTCGCCGGCCTTGAGAGCACGGTTCGCGTCGGCTGCATCGTCGCACTCGTGGATCTCGAGCAGCTGATCGTCGCCTTCCTTAGCAAGCGAAGCCGCCACGTCCTTGAAAGTCGAATCGTCCCAGGCCTCATCGGCGGCAACGGCCACCGGCACCGGGTCGACCGTGCCGTCGGAGCTGAGGTTCGCAAACATAAACATGAACATCGTGGAAAGCGCGATGGGAAAGACCGCGCCCCAGACCCATGTGCTCGGCCGACGCAGCAGCGTCTTGAGCGTGGTGATGATGGTGCTGAACATGGCCGCCCCCTAGTCGCGCAGCTCGCGGCCGGTGATCTCGAGGAACACGTCGTTGAGGGTCGGCGGTTCGCTCCACACGCGGCCGAGCGCCACGTCGGCGGCGCGCAGCGTGTCGAGGATGTCGACCAAATTGTGCGGGCTCGCTTCGCAGGTGCAGACGAGCTCGCCGCCGGACAGCTCAACCGAAAGCACATGCTCGAGGGCGCGCAACCGCTCGACTGTGGCAGGCTCGACGGCGCCGACCTCGACGGTCACGCGCTCGCCCATCTGAATCATGCGCTTGAGCTCGTCGTTGGTGCCCTGCGCCAGCACGCGCCCGCCGTCCATGATCATGATGCGGCTGCAGATTTGCTCGACTTCCTCCATGTAATGGCTGGTATACACCACTGTGGCGCCCTCGTCGCGCAAGCGGCAGATGCCCTCCAGGATGGCGTTGCGGCTCTGTGGGTCGACCGCCACCGTGGGCTCGTCAAAGAAGATGAGCTCGGGCTTGTGCGCGATGCCGCAGGCGATGTTGAGTCGACGCGCCAGGCCGCCCGAGAGCTTGCCGGGGCGGAACTTGGCAAAGTCGCCCAGCCCGACAAAGTCGATCGCCTCGTTCACCAGCGCGCGACGGTGCTTGCGGTCGTTGACGTAGAGGCTGCAGAAATAGTCGATGTTCTCGCGCACCGTGAGCTCGTCAAACACCGCCACCTGCTGCGGCACCACGCCGATGCGGCGCTTGAGGTCGTAGCGGGCGGGCGTCATGGGCTCGCCGAACAGCTCGATGGTGCCTTTGTCGTAGGCGAGCAGCTGCAGAATGCAGTTGATGGACGTGGTCTTGCCCGAGCCGTTGGGGCCCAGCAGGCCAAAGATCTCGCCGGGGGCGATGCTCAGGCCAAAGTGGTCGAGCGCGATAAGGTCGTCGTAGCGCTTGACGAGGTTTTCGACGTGGACGATGTCTGTCATGAGGCGGCCCTTCTGTTGATTGCGGCCCGGTACGATTGCATCATCGCAGGAGCGAGCGGCGCGCACCAGTGAGCTTTGTCACGAGTGCGGAGCTTGGCCGTGCGGCCTGCCGACGTCCCCGCTTTGCCGCGTGGGAGGAATGTCACGGTTGCGCAGGCGGTCCCTCCACCACGCGCGGCTTCGCGTACAATACCCGTATGAACAGGCTTTTCGACAAATCGATCGTGCTGGCGTGCTGTATCGCGGCCGCTCTGGGCCTTGCTGTGGACGCTCGTCTGGTTGCGGCGTTTTGCCTTGGCGTTATTGCCACCTCGCTGGCCGAGGTCGCACAGGGAAACCGCGCCCGCCGTGCGAGCGAGGCCGCGAGTTACGCTTACATCATTGTTGCCATCTTCGTGCCGCCGTTTGTGCCGTTTGCACCTCTCGCTCTCTATGACATCGCGCGATGCGTGCGCCGTGAACGCATCTGGCCCGCGCTGGCGATTGGCGCCGTGTTTGTCTGCGCGCTTGTCGCGGACCTTCGCGGCGGCGCGCTCACCACCCGAACGCTCCTGCTGACCGCCATCCTTTCGGTCGCCGCCACCTTGCTATCGCTACGCACCGCTCAGTTGGAGCGCGAACAGGAACGCATGCGTCGCACCCGCGACAAGCTGCAAGAACGAGCCCTCGCGCTCGAGGCACGCAACCGCGACCTCGCCGACCGCCAGGACTACGAAGTCGAACTCGCGACGCTCGCCGAACGCGCCCGCATCGCGCGCGAGATCCACGATAACGTGGGCCACCAGCTCACGCGCGCTTCGCTTCAAACCGAAGCCCTGCGCGTGGTCCATGCCGACGAGCCCAGGGTTGCCGCCGATTTCGCCGACGTCAAACGCACGGTTGACGAGGCGCTCCAACTCGTGCGCGCCAGCGTCCACGCGCTCAACGACAACGCCGTCGGCCTTTCCGTGCAGCTCGAACGCATTGTTGAAGGCGCGCGCTCGGACGGCGGGCCGCAGATTGAGCTTGAAGTTTTGGCCGAGCATGCGCCCGCAAATGTCGCCAACTGCTTTGCAGCGGTCCTGCGCGAGGCGCTCTCCAACACCATGCGCCACGCTTGCGCCCATGCTGTCACCGTACGGTGCATGGAACATCCGTCGTTTTACCAGCTCATTGTTACCGACGATGGTATTGGCGAGGTTCGGGCGAGTACCCGCAACGCCACAGAAGGCATGGGGCTCGGCTCCATGCGTGAGCGCGTCGAGGCGCTTGACGGCACCTTCACCGCCGGCCCGCGCGCCGGCGCCGGCGGCTGGCGTGTGTTTGCCACCGTTCCCAAACGGCAAGGAGATGAGAGTCGATGAGGCTCATAGTTGTCGACGACGACCGTCTGGTGGTCGATTCGCTCAAGATTATCCTGGGCGCCCAGCCGCAGATCGAGGTAGTGGGCACCGGCGCCGACGGCGACGACGCGGTCGAACTCTACACCGAGCACGCGCCCGATATCGCGCTGCTCGACATTCAGATGCCAAGGCGCGACGGCCTGTCGGCGGCGCGCGAGATTCTCGAGCGCGACCCTTCGGCACGCGTGGTGTTCCTGACGACGTTCTCGGATGACGAGTACATTGTGTCGGCGCTCAAGCTGGGCGCCCGCGGCTACTTGATCAAGACCGATGTCGCCACCATCCCGCCGGCATTGGCGCAGGTCATGGATGGCAAGCGCGTGCTGGAGGGCAAGGCAATCGAGGATGTTGACTTTGACGGGATGGGCGACAAGGCAGACACGCCCCACCGGCCCGCGGCCTTTGCCAGCCTGACCGACCGCGAGTTCGAGGTCGCCGAGCTCATCGCCCGCGGCCTCGACAACAAGGAGATTGCCGCCACCGCCTATATGGGCGAAGGCACCGTGCGCAACCACATTAGCTCGATCCTTGCAAAGATGGGCCTGCGCAACCGCACGCAGATCGCCATCGCCTACCTGCGAGGGTAGTTGCCCAACGACTGACCGCCCCGGCATAGCAAAATGGCTGCCACCGATTTAATACCATTTCAAAACTATACCGGTTTACTACGATGAATCGCCCGCCTTCGACCACGGTAAATTGTGCGCTTGCAAAACCGCAGGTAGAACGCTTGCAATATTTAGAAAAATGCAGTCATGGTCGGGAATGTCGAATTCATCGTAGTAAACCGACATAGTTTTGTTCGGGCGGCCCTGCACGAGTGCCCCTGCAAGCCTCGCGGGACCAAAATGATCCGCCTTCCTCCGTCCCCAAGGGATCAGCCGGAACCGCGCGCCACGAAATCGGCCCATCTACTACGTTTGACTCGATACCCCTGACCATACCTTCGTTTTGAACAAAACCGCAGGCATTCTACCTGCGGTTTTGTTTTCGCGCTTTTTGGCATGGTTGGGGGTAAGGGGCTAAACGTAGTAGATGGGCCAGCTTCGTGGCAGGCCCTTCTCGCCTACGCACAAAAGCGCCGCCACGGAGGAGGGAGATGCCTCCGTGGCGGCTGGGGGTAGGAGTAGGTCGGAATTTAGCCCTGCCGGCCGCCCGGGGCCTTTTGGCCCCGGGCGCTGTCGACGTGCCTAGCGCTTACGGATACCCCAGACCAGGGCTCCGACGCCGGCCATGGCGATGACAAATGCCATAAGCAGAGCGGCAGCCTGCTGGTCGCCCGTGGTGGGCAGGAAACCCTTGACCGTCTTGACGATGTTCGTCACGGTCTTGGGCGTGCCGGGATCGGGTGTCGGCGTAGGAGTCTCGGGCTTCTTGTACGTGTTGTTGAACACGATACCCTCGACGCTCTTGTCGCCCTTGGTAAAGGCGACGTTCGCCTTGAGGTTGCCCTCGCCGTCATCGACCACGTTGACGGTCACGGTAAAGACGGACTTGTCGTAGGTCATACCGACCTCGTCGCCCTTGACCTCGCTGATGGTGTAGGCGTGCGTACCGGGCTCGTCGTACTCAAACTTGTCAAAGTTGATCTTGCCGTCGGCATCGTTGGTAACCGTAGACTCGATGTCCTCGCCAACGAGCTTAAAGCTAAACTCGTCCTTCTTGAGCTCGCGTCCCTCGAGCACCTTGACCGCGCCGATGGAAACCTGCGTAGGCATGGCGTGATACTTGTTGGTAAAGCCAGCCGACTCGGTGGTTCCCTCGAGCTTGTGCGTCGCGGTCAGCGTGCCGTCGCCGTTGTCGGAGACGGTGGTCACGACGGTGTAGGTCGTGCCGTCATAGGTGACGCCCTTGTACAGGCCGAGCGCGTTGGGGCAAGCCTCGCGCAGCGTGTACGTGTGCGTGCCGGGTGCCTCGTAGCGAATCGGGCTCAGCGTCACGGTGCCGTTAGCGTCGTTGGTGCCGTTAGCGACAACCACGTCGTCCTCGAGCAGCTCAAACGTGAACTCGCCTGCTGCAAGGTCGCGTCCAGTCAGGCGCTTGACTGTCTTGACCTGATCGGTCACGGACGAATCGGTAGGTGCCACGCCGTAGGTGTTGGTAAACGTGAAGGCAGCACCGTCGTCGCCTTCGCGCTTGACGCTCAGATGCCCGGCACCGTCGTCAGACACGGTGTAGGAAACTTTGCGCGTGGCGTTGGTGTCATTGGTCACGCCAGGGGCACTACCGAACTCGGTCACCGTGTAAGTAAAGGTGTGCGAGCGCGGAGCAGTGGGGGCTGCGGGCTCGGGCTCGTCGCTGGGCTCGTCGGCGTTGGCATCGGTGTCGGCCTCTTCAGCCTCTACCTCGTCGGCCTCGGCTTCGTCAGCTTCGTCTGCCTCGGCCTTATCGGTCGCATCGTCCGTCACGCCCAGAGCGCGGTTGAGGTCCTCGAGCGTAAAGTGGATCTTGCCAAAGTCCACGTTGCCAGCCGCGTCGTTGGTTGCGGTCGTGCGCTCGGGCATCGGAGCACTAGCCTCGTCGGCGGTCACGGTAAAGGTGAACTTGCCCGTGATGTCAGCCGGGGTCAGGCCCTCGGCAGCTTGGAGCTTCTTAGTGCCGGTGAGCGCGGCATCGACGGCTTCGGCGCCGTAGACGTTCTCGAACAAGGGCTCGACGCCGCCGTAGTCGACCGTTGCCGTCAGGGTACCGTCACCGTTGTCGACGACGATAACCTTAAAGCCAAAGCTCCACGTTGTAGCGGAAACGCCATTCGGCAGCCCGAATAAATCTTCGTAGGCCGTGTAGTTAATGGTCCAGGCAAGCTTACCGTCCTTATCGGTACGATAAGCAAGCCCAGCAGCCTCAAGATTAGCAAGCATCTTAGTGTCGTAGTGCAGCGTATCAAAGCTCACGTGCCCGCCGATATTGGGCTTGAGGTTTTCGTATGCCACAAGCTCACCCTGATAGGCGATGCCGAACCAGAACTCGCCGTCGGCCATCGGGCGGCCGGTCAGAGTCTTGGTGGCAACGACCTGAGCGGCGGTGCCGCCAGGCGTGTTGGTCGTAGCGCTGTAACTGTTGTGGAACGGCACCAGGGCCTTCTCGACCTTGTTCTCGCCACTCTTGTGGACCGTCTCATGCGTGCCCTCGGGACCGCCGGAAACGGTCGTCGTAGCAGTGAGCGTGCCGGCGGTGTCGTCGGCAATGGCGATCGTCACCGTGCGCACGGCGTCGTCGTAGGTGTAACCGGGCTGGCCGTCGTTCTTCTCGGCCACGGTGTACGTAAAGGTCTTGCCGGCGTCAGCCTGCGTAAATATAACCTCATGACCAGCCAGAATGTCGATCAGTCCGACCGTTGCCTCTGCCGCTGCGGGGGACTTGAAGCTATTAGCCCCGGGCAGCAGACCGAGCGCGCGAGCCGAAGCGTCGTCAGCAGGTGTCACGGTAAAGGTGAACTGACCCTCGGTCATGGGGCGGCCGTCCAGATACTTGCTGAGCCACAGACCGCCGGCAGCGGTGTAGTTGAGCTCAGAGCGATACGTATTGGTAAAGCGTCCGTTTTCCTTCTTGGTGACGTTGGCGGTCAGGGTGCCATCGCCGTCCTCGGTCACGGTCACTTCGGTGGTCGCGACATGGGCGTCATACGTCATGCCGACCGTGCTGCCCGCGTTCTCGCGGATCTCGTACTTGTAGGTTCCGGCAGCCGTGTAGTGAATCTTGCCGAACTTGATGGCGGCGATGCCGTCCTTCGCGTCGTGATTGCTCACGGTTACGGTTGCAGGATTGGGCAGCGGGGCGCCATCGGGAGCGGTGATCGTAAAGCTGAACTCGTCCCCATCCGTCCACTCGCGACCGTCGATGGCCTTGCTCAGGCCAAAGTCGAGGTCTGCATCGGCCGGGGTCACGCTGTAGGAGTTCTCGAAGGTCGCAGACGTGGCGCCCTTCGCGTCCTTCAGGACATGCTCGGCCTTGAGGGTGCCGTCGCCGTTGTCCGTGATGGCGGTCTCGATGGTGTACTTGACGTTGCTGTAGGTGATGCCCTTGCTGGTGGTTCCGCCGTTGACCTCGCGCAGCGTGTAGGTGTGCGTTCCAGCCCTGTCGTACTTCACGGGGCTCATCGTAATCGTGCCGTCGGCGGCGTTCTTGCCGGTGGCAACGACCTTGACGTCCTTGCCCTCGCCCTCGACGAGCTCGAAGGAGAACTCGCCGTCCTTGAGGTCGCGCCCGGTCAGGAACTTGGTCGCGGTGATCTGGTCGGTGACGCTGAACTCGTCAGGATTCGGCTTGTAGCTGTTATTGAACTTTGCCTCGTCGGCGCCCTTCAGCTTGTGCTCTACGCCAAGCGTGCCGTCGCCGTTGTCCTTGACGACGGTCTCGACAGTGTAGGTCTTGCCGTCGTAGGTGATGCCGTTGCCGGCGTCGTCCGGGACCTCGCGCAGCGTGTAGGCGTGCTCGCCGGGCTCGTTGTAGGTGATCTCGCTCATCGTGATCTTGCCGTCGGCGGCATTGGTGCCGGTGGCGACGACCTTGGCGTCCTCGCCCTCGACGAGCTCGAAGGAGAACTCGCCTTCCTTGAGATCGCGCCCGGTCAGGACCTTGGTTGCCTTGATCTTGTCGGTGACGCTGGACTCAGTGGGGGTCACGTTGTAGGAGTTCTTGAACTCGGCGGGCTTGTCGCCCTGCAGCTCGTGCTCGACGTTGAGGGTGCCGTCGCCGTTGTCCTTGACGATGGTCGCAATAGTGTACTCAGCGGTGCTGTAGGTAATGCCGTTTTCGGTGGTGCCGGCCTTGGTCTCGCGCAGCGTGTAGCTGTGCTCGCCAGCCGCGGTGTAGGTGACGGGGTCCATCACGATCTTGCCGTCGGCATTGTTGGTGCCGGTGGCGACCACGCTATTGCCCTCGACGAGCTCGAAACGGAACTCGCCGGCCTTGAGGTCGCGGCCGGTCAGGACCTTCTTCGCGGTAATCTGGTCGGTGACGCTGGACTTGTTCGGTGCAGTGTTGTACTTGTTCTCAAAGCGTGCTGTCTCGGGACCCTCGAGCGTATGGGTCACCTTAAGCGTACCGTCGCCGTTGTCGATGGCGCTCGTCTTGATGGTGTAGTTCGTCTTATCGTACGTGATCCCGTTGCTCAGCCCCGCCTCGTTGGGGAGCTTCTCGCGCAGCGTGTAGGTGTGGGTGCCGGGCTTGTCGTAAGTGATCTTGTCCATGGCAATCGTGCCGTCGGCAGCGTTAGTGCCCTTGGCAACGACCTTGTCACCCTCGACGAGCTCGAAGGAGAACTCACCCTCCTTGAGGTCGCGGCCGTCCAGGACCTTGGTCGCGGTGATCTGGTCCTCGACAGGCTTCACGCTATAGGTGTTCGTGAACTTAGTCTCACCCGAGGTCTTTTCAACGTCGGCCTTAAGCTCGCCCTTGGCGTTAACCGTCACGGTCACTTTGAACGTGGCAACGTTATCGCTGTAGGTGATGCCACCGGCGTCGCCCTTGACCTCGCGGACCTCATAGGTGTACTCGCCCGGCTCGGCATAAGTAATCTTGCCAAAGTTAATGGCTGCCTTGCCCTTGTCGAGATCGGCATTGGTCACAGTTACGGTCGCGGGGTCGGGCAACGGGGCATTGTTGTCGGACGTCGCGGAGAGCTCAAACTTAAACTCATCGGTATCCGTCCAGTTGCGGCCCTCGAGCACCTTGGTCAGGCCAAAGTCGGCCTTGGTATCCACCGTTGCCGGCGTCATGTCGTACGCAAAGCTAATCTTGCCGTTGTTGCCCAGGTGAACGTCAACCTCCGTGGCGTTGTTGTTCCACTTGGGGTTGAGCACGTCATCCGCGGTACTGGTGCGGTTGTCGCCCACACTCTTCTTGGTGGTGTGGAGTTCGTCAATAAAGGCAAGGCGTGCGGTTCCCTTCTTAAACGACAGGTTTCCGCTCGTGTCGCGCACGAAGGCGTCCTCAGAGCTCGCGGCGTCTTCGCCGGTAAACTCGATAACAGCAGTACTGGATTCAACCTTGCCGCCTTCGCCCGCTACCTCAAACTCATCCTTGTAGTAATAGGTGCCCTTGGCAGCCAGCGGGATCGAGTCCTTCGCTGGCGTCGTGCAGTTCTTATCCGTGTAAATGGGGGTCTGCTTCTGGAAATAGTAATAGCGGTTGGTGTCGGCGGGCTCAAAGTTCGCGATCGTATCGCCCAGATCGCCGCGGTTCCACTTGTTCGCGTAGAAGCTAACGGTCTTTGAGTCGTTCTCCGTTTTGGTCGTATTGCTCTTGATGTAGTCCTCGAGCCCCGGTACGTTCTTGGGCGTAAACAGGTTATTGAGCACGTCTTTCTTAACGCTCGAGGTGTAGCTCACCTGGATGGGCTCAGTCTCGTCGACCGTAAGCACGCCATCGGTGATCTTAAAGTGGCGCAGCGGAATCAGAGACGCGGGGATCTTGACCGTTACGATGTCGCCGGCCTGAGGCTTACCCTCTTCGGCATGTTGAACGGTGATGACCAGGTTCGCAGCGGCACCCGCAAATTTGTAAGTGTCGACATTGCCTTCGGGCTTCTTTGTCGGCTTGTCAAACGTCTCGCCGTTGTACACGATGGACGTAAAGTCGTCGACCTGCATAAAGTCGCCCAGCCTATCGGTGAACGTAATGTAGCCGGACTCATGCTCGCCATAGCCGTCATGAACTTCGGTCGGGTAACCGGCCTTGATAATGCTTCCCGAGATCTCTTCGAAGATCTTCTCGAGCTCAGCGGCGTTGGTTGCCGACTTGTAGTAATTGGCGTTTTCCGCACGTGTGCCAAGCATATCGCTCGTATACGACTCTGCGTCGGGATAATTGCTCGACACGGCATGCATGAACTTGTTCTCATTGCTTGTGTCTCTAGCCGTGGGGACGGCATTGGGATCTGCGCCGTCAAAGATGCCGATCGTATAAATGTCGGAGCCTTTATTCTTGAGACTCTTGGCACTTTTGATGGCGCTATTGGCAACACTTGCCTGGAATCCACTTGAACTCGTAGGTGAACCATCGGTGAAGAAGACGACGACCTTCTTGGCGTCGGCACGAGCACGATCAGACGAAAATTGCTCATCAGCCAGCTCCAAGCCATAGTCGGCGCGCGTGGAACCGGCAGGACTGATGGAGTTGACCGTACTCTTTAGGTTCTCCGCACCTTTACCTTTGCCCTTGCTGCAGAGCGTCAGATCCTTCATGGTCTGCGAGTAGTTGTAGGTGTAGCCGCCTTTGCGATAAGTGCCGTTGCCGACCTGATTAGTCATATCGCCCGAAAACTTTACGATGGCGACCTTGTGCTGCTTGGACTCGTCCGAAATCTTTGCATTCTGCTCCGCAATGGTGTCAATAAAGCCATTGGCGGCCTTCTTTAGCGCTTTGATACGCTTTGTGTTGTCGCTCTTACCCATGGGGTCATCCATCGACCCAGAAGCATCCAGCACCATCACGATGTCGAGCGGCTTGCCGGAAATCGTTGTATCGGATGTCGAAGAGATGGCAGACAGCGTGGTCAGGAAATCCGACTTTTCGCCTTCTCCGGTTTTCTTGACCGTTTTGTCGGTCCAAATTCGGCCGACGTTTTGAGTTGTAGTTTCCTTGCCGTCAATGCCGCCGGCCCAGTACTTCCAGTGGTCGCTGGTGTCGTAGTCGACGATCTTTTCACTCGCCGTCGGTCCATCCATTCCTGTGCTGGACCTGGCGTTGGCCTCGGGCAGCATGGCGAATGCTGCGGCTGGCAATACCAGCACTACGGCCAGTATCACCGCCAAGAGACCCCTCGTGTACCTGCTCATCGTGTCTCCCTTCTCGCAGGATCAGACCTTGCATCAGCCTAAAGTTACGGAATGAGACACAATTTGGGCAGGTGACACACGTTCCAAATTCGATTTTGAACGTGAGACAAATGTCTCACCAAAGTTGAGACACGGCGTTTTCGCAGGAAAACGGGTGCGACTCGGAGCCATCAGGCAAAAATGATCCGTTTTCCTCCGTCTACGGTAGATCAAGGGCTGTTACGGATATGGTGACATTTCAAAACTATGCCGGATTACGGGGCTAAAGTCGGGGCCCTCATCCATACCACCATTTTTTGAAAAACGGCAGGCTACCTACCTGCGGTTTTGTTTTTGCGATTTCCTGTATGGTCGAAGGTTCGCTATCCAGCCCCGTAATCCGACATAGTTTTGTTCGCGGCGGCCCAACCGCGCGTTCACGCGCGGGGCCGGTGGGGCATTCTTGCCCCACCGGCCCCTATTCCAGCTCTATTCCAGCGCTATTCCGGCTTGGTTTCTACCGTGGGAGTCTTATCCGCCGCAACTGGAGTGCGGGCGGTGTCCATAGTCAGGCAGTGCTTAGGGCAGCTCTCGATGCACTCGCCGCACACCACGCAAGCGTACGGATCGATCGACCAGGTACCGTCCTTGCGATCGACCGCAAGTGCACCCGCCGGGCAACGGCGCGCGCACATGCCGCAGCAGATACACACGTCCATGTCGTTGACGATGTGCCCGCGCAGGCGCTCGGGTGCCGCGAGCTCCCCCTGCGGATAGCACACCGTGACCGGCTGCTTAACCATAGAACCCAAGGCCGTCTTGGCAAATGTCAGCAAACTCATGCCGCGCCTACCTTTCCGTGCAGCTAATGCAGGGGTCGATGGTCAGGATAATCATGGGCACGTTGGCAAGGAGCACGCCCTGCAGCGCATGTGTCAGACCCGCCAGGTTCTGCGACGTCGGCGTGCGCACGCGGAAACGGTCCAGATTCTTGGTGCCGTTGCCGCGCACATAGTAATACGCCTCACCGCGCGGCTGCTCAATCACAACCTCGCCGCGCGCGCCGTCGGCTGGCGTAAGCTTGGTGCGCCCGCCGATACCGTCGTGCGGAATCTTATCCACAAGCTCCTTGATGATATCCATGGCCTGCGTGACCTCGGCACAACGCACCTGGCAGCGGTCATAACAATCGCCGTCGGTGGCAACGATGGGCTCAAACGCGGCCAAATCCGCATAGGCGCCGTCACCGAACATGCGCACGTCGTAGTCCACGCCCGAGGCGCGGCCGAACGGGCCGACCATCGACAGATCCAACGCATCCTTCTTGCTGATCACACCCACGCCATGCAGGCGCTCGCCGCAGCTGTCGTCGTCCAAAAACGTATGCACCAGGGCCTCGTAGTCGGGACGCATGGCATCGAGCGTCTGGACAATGCCCGCCAGCTCGGAATCCTCGATATCGTGCTTAAGGCCGCCGATCTCGTTAATCGACAGGATCACGCGACCGCCGCACGTGCTCTCAAAGATCTTGAGAATCTGCTCGCGCAGCGTCCATGAACGGTAGAACAGCGCCTCAAAGCCAAAGGCATCGGCGAGCAGGCCCAGCCACAGCAGATGTGAGTGGATGCGCGAAAGCTCATGCAAGATGGTGCGGATATACTGCACGCGACCGGGCACCTCGATGTCGAGCATGTGCTCGCAGGCGCTGGCATAGCCGCAGCTGTGGCCCACGGCGCAAATGCCGCAGATACGCTCGGCGATGTAGCCAAACTGATGCATGTCGCGCTTTTCGGTGAGCTTCTCGAGTCCGCGGTGCACAAAGCCGATCTGCGGAATTGCCTCGATGACGCGGTCGTCCTCGATCACCAGGTCCAGATGAAGCGGCTCGGGCAGCACCGGGTGCTGCGGGCCAAACGGAATAACGGAGCGATGTGCCATGGACCTTACGCCTCCTTTTTCTGCTTGTCGCGGGCGGCCTTGGCGGCAAGCGCCGCGCGGACCTTGGCCGCCTTCTCGGGATCCATGGCGGCGAGCTTTGCCTCCATCTCGGCGGCCTTGAGCGCGGCCTTCGCAGCAGCCTCATCATGCTGAGCATCGGAGCCGGCAGCCGCAGCGGGCTGAGCAGCGGCGCCCGCGGCATCGCCGGCGCTCGCAGCGCTCTCCCCTGCAGCAGCCGCAGCCGCGGCAGCCTTCTCGGCAGCGGCCTTGCGCGCCTTGGCCTCGGCGGCGGCGCGGACCTTCATGGCCTTCTCGCGCGAGGCCTTCACCTCGGGCGTGATAACGCTCATGGGCTCGGCAGTCGAAACCTGGTAGAAAAAGCCCTTAAAGTCGATCTGCATGTCGGTGATGGCAAGACCAAATAGATCGTGCGCCTCGTTTTCAAACGGGAACACCGCGGGGTAATACGAGCTGATGGACGGAATCTCCTGGTACTGGTCGATGCCCTCAACCACCAGGTTCTCGATCGCATAGCTGCCGTCCTGCGCAATATGCTCCTGAGCAGCGCGAACGTTGATAAACGTATAGAGCAGGCGATACGTGCCGTCGTCAACGTTGCGCTCGGCGTGCATTTGCACAAAGCGCGCGCCGACGCCCTTGAGCGCCTGGACATGCGACAGGAGCCCGTCGATCCCAACGGTGGTATAGATAGCCTTTTGCATTACTCGGCCTCCTTTGCAGCGGCGGGTGCGGCGGGCGTCCCAGCAGGCGCGTCGCCAGCAGCGGGCGCGGCGGGCTTCCCGGCAGGCGCGTCACCGGCACCGTCAGCCCCCGCAACGGCCACAAACCCGTCCTCGCCCAGCTCAACGCCGCCATCCCAGGTAGCAGCGCCGCCCACGGTAAGCGGGTCACCGCCGGCGCGCATCACGGCCTCCTTCTGGTCCAGGATGCCGCACGCCTCAACGATGGCGTCGATCACGGTCTCGGGACGAATGGCGCACCCGGGCGCGTACACGTCCACGGGAATTGCGCGGTCCACGCCGCCGATCACGTTATAGGCATCGCGGAACACACCGCCCGAACACGCGCAGATACCGCAGGCCACCACGCACTTGGGCTCGAGCATCTGGTTGTAAATCTGGCGCACGACGGGCAGATTCTGCGCATTGACCGAACCCGTCACCAAAAAGATGTCCGCATGCTTGGGGTTGCCGGTGTTGACCACGCCAAAGCGCTCCGCATCGAACAGCGGCGTGAGCGAGGCCAGCACCTCGATATCGCATCCGTTGCAGCTCGAGCCGTCGTAATGAATAACCCACGGCGAGCGCGACATTTTATGATCCATAGATGCCGCCTCCTAAATAAACACGTCGACGAGGATGGGCATAAGGTTGAGCAGGCCAAACACCAGCGCCACGCCCCAGCCGAGCTTAAAGCAGCTGCGCCAGGTGCTGCGTGCGAAGGTGTTGTCGATCAGCACCTCGACAAAATACGTCGCGGCCATCACGACCAGGGCTACAACCCAACTCACCGGGTTGTCCCAGACAAAGAACATGCCCACCCACATCAAAAACAGCACGGTCTCGCACCAGTGCATAAGGGTCA
>PPYE01432873.1_pt1 | contig 25339 bp, 23 predicted proteins | sample 1559881 | NCBI WGS metagenome assembly PPYE01 (sample SAMN08240022, study PRJNA423297) | Human gut metagenome, whole genome shotgun sequencing project. | reverse complement strand
GCCGCAGGGGCAGGGGTCGTTGCGGCCTACCTTCTGCACCCGGACCGGGGCTTTCCGCACCACCTTTTTGCCCCCTTCGCCGCCGTGGCTGGCCATGGTGGGTTTGGCCACCTGTTCCCGCTTTACTTCCTGTTCGGTGCGGATGCGAATGGTCATCAGGATGCGGACGGTGTCCTCCCGAATCTGCTCCACCATGGCGTCGAACATATCAAAGCCTTCGATTTTGTATTCAGTGACCGGGTCTTTCTGACCGTAGCCCCGCAGATAGATGCCCTGCTTGAGCTCGCTCATGTTGTCGATGTGGTCCATCCAGTAGCGGTCCACCGTCTTGAGCAGGACCACCCGCTCCAGTTCCCGCATCCGTTCCGGCGTGATGAGCTTTTCCTTCATCTCATACATCTTCACGGCACGCTCTTCCAAGAAGTCCACCAGATCTTTGGGCTCCATGTCCGCCAGCTGGTCGTTGGTGTAGCGAAAATCCTCTTCGGTGGTGAGGAAGTTTAAGAAATAGTTGCGCAGCCCGTCCACGTTCCAATCGTCGTGGATGGCGTGGGTGGGGCAGTAGGTCTCCACTGTCTTTTCCAGGCTCTGGTGGAGCATTTCCATAATGGTGTCCCGCAGGTCTTCCCCATCCAGCACTTTGTCCCGCTGAGAGTAGATAATCTCCCGCTGACGGTTCATTACATCGTCAAATTGCAGCACGTTTTTCCGGATGTTGAAGTTCTGGGCTTCCACCTTCTTCTGGGCGCTTTCAATGGTATTGGTGAGCATTTTGTTTTCAATGGGCATGTCGTCTTCAATCTTGAACATGTCCATCATCCGCTGCACCCGTTCCCCGCCGAACAGCCGCAGGATGTCGTCCTCCAAGGACAGGAAGAAACGGCTGGCGCCGGGGTCGCCCTGACGTCCGGCACGGCCCCGGAGCTGGTTGTCGATCCGGCGGGACTCGTGGCGCTCGGTGCCCACGATAAACAAGCCCCCGGCCTGACGGACCAGTTCCGCTTCCCCTTCAATTTCCTTTTTGAAGGAATCCTTGGCTTTCTGGTACTCTTCCCGGATGGCCAGAATATCTTCGTTGTCGGTTTCCCCGAAACCGTCGGCTTCCGCAATCAGTTCGTCTTCGTAACCCTTTTTCCGCAAGGCGGCTTTGGCCAGATATTCGGCGTTGCCTCCCAACATAATATCGGTACCACGGCCGGCCATGTTGGTGGCGATGGTCACCGCACCCAGCTTACCGGCCTGGGCGATGATCTGAGCTTCCTTTTCGTGATACTTGGCGTTGAGCACCTGGTGCTTAATGCCCCGCTGCTTCAGCATCCGGCTGAGCAGTTCGCTCTTTTCGATGTTGATGGTGCCGACCAGCACCGGCTGGCCCTTTTCATGGCATTCTTGGATCTGGTCGATGACCGCGTTGAACTTGGCCTTTTCGGTCTTATACACCACATCGGTGTAGTCTTCCCGGATCACCGGCTTGTTGGTGGGAATCTCCACCACGTCCAGGTTGTAAATCTCCTGGAATTCCCCTTCTTCGGTCATGGCGGTACCGGTCATGCCGGAGAGCTTCTGGTACAAACGGAAGAAGTTCTGGAAGGTAATGGTGGCCAGGGTCTTGCTTTCCCGGGCTACCGTGACCCCTTCCTTGGCTTCAATGGCCTGGTGCAGGCCTTCATTGTACCGCCGGCCGATCATCAACCGTCCGGTGAACTCGTCTACGATAATGACTTCCCCGTCCTTCACCACATAGTCCACGTCCCGCTTCATAACGCCACGGGCTTTGATGGCCTGGTTGATGTGGTGGGCCAGGGTGATGTTGTCTGCATCCGCCAGGTTGTCGATGTGGAAGAAGGCTTCCGCCTTTTTGGTGCCGCTGGCGGTGAGGGTGGCGGTTTTATGCTTTTCGTCTACGATATAGTCGCCGTCCACATCGTCCATCAGTTCCTTGGAGTCGGCTTCCACAATCCGGTAGCACTTCAAAGTGGCAGCGAACTGGTCGGCTAAGGTATACAGCTCAGTGGACTTATCCCCGGGGCCGGAAATGATCAGAGGGGTACGGGCTTCGTCGATGAGGATGGAGTCCACTTCGTCCACGATGGCAAAGTGGAAGCCCCGCATGACTTTGTCCTTTTTGTAGATCACCATGTTGTCTCGCAGGTAATCAAAACCGAACTCGTTGTTGGTGCCGTAAGTGATGTCCGCATTGTAGGCGTCCACCTTTTCCTTGTGGTTCATGCCGTGGATAATCAGGCCAACACTCAGTCCCAGCCAGCGGTATACTTTGCCCATCCACTCGGAGTCACGCTTGGCCAAATAGTCGTTGACGGTGACGATATGAACTCCCTTGCCGGTCAAGCCGTTGAGGTAGGCAGGCAGGGTAGCCACCAGAGTTTTACCTTCACCGGTGCGCATCTCGGCGATACGGCCTTGATGCAGCACAATGCCGCCGATGACCTGCACCGGGAAATGCTTCATTCCCAGCACACGCCAAGCCGCTTCCCGGCAGACGGCAAAGGCATCGGGGAGGATGTCGTCGGTGGTTTCCCCGTTGGCCAAACGCTCCTTCAAAATGGGAGTCTGCCCCTGCAATTCACTGTCTTCCATGGCGGCGTATTTATCTTCCAGCGCCAAAACCTTATCCGCAATGGGGCGGATGGTTTTCAGCGCACGCTTTGAATAGCTACCAAACAATGCTTCGTATAAACCCATAATTTAGCCTGTTCCTTTCTGGGTATTTTTCCATGTATTCCAGAATAGTATAACTCTTTTCACAGAATAACGCAAGAAGTTTTCAATTTCAGATGAAATATTCACAAATTGTTTTACTGAAAATTTTCCGTTTCCTTTCTTACGTCACACAAAAAACAACCTGCAACAGGTTTTTTCCGGCAGCAGGCTGTTGTTTATGCTTATGTACGTTTGGTGTCAGACAATCCTCTTCGCCAGCGTCATCACATCCAACACGTCCACAACCCCATCCTGATTGAGATCCTGGGCCGGTTTCGCTGACTCGTCTACGACCCGCTGTGCCAACCACATGACATCTAAAACATCTTCCACATTATCCCGATTGTAGTCGTAAAGCAGCACTTGTTCCTGCTCCACAGTAACCAAAAATGAAGCAGTGAATCCCTGATAGCTCACGGTGACGGTTTGTTGACCGAGCCTGGAACTGTCAAAGCCGGACAAGGTATACCCGTCAATCACCTCTGCGGTTCCATTGTCATAATAAGCGGTGACCTCCAAACCGGTGGAATCCAACTTCTCCCCTTCCAGATACACCGTTTTGTCAGGCTGACTGGTAACCTCAATGGAGGTCAAAGACCGGACGGCAGTGGCGGTTAAACCGGATTCATCCAAGGTGTAGAAGGTGGGAGCGCCTTGATTTACCCCGCTGTTGGTGGTATACCAAACCAATTTACCGTCCACAAAAACCGGTTGGCAGTCCGAAAGCCAAACATCTTCCACCGTCTGAACGGAGGATACTTTGCCGCCTGAGGAATAGGTGACATAATGCAGATCTGTATTGCGCGGCAAGCCATCCCATTCGGAAGATCCGGCTAAAACGTCGTTCCACAAAATATATCCCTCATCCGGCCCGGTTGGCACAATCATGGGATTGCCGGCGGACGGATCGCTGTAACCGGTTCCGGCATAATCGGTAATCTGAGTGACCACGGTGGCGTTGCCGGTAAAGCGATCTTTTGGTGTATAAGAAAGATAGACATTGCGCTTTGCCATTCCACTTCCGGTAGTATTGGCGCTGTACACTGCAAGATAACCACTGCTGGTTTCCGCCAATCCCCCTACCGCTGCGCCGGTGCTGTTGTCGCCAGTGGCACCGGGGAAGTACTGCACTAAAACCGAATCGCTGATTCCATCGAACTCACCGTTTCCGGCTGTATAAACCGAGCGGTTCAAAACCACACCTCGTGGATAGGCATCGCCGTGGTCCAAGGCCACAAGATATCCCTCTTCATCCACCAGGATGTATTGATTAAAAGAATGGCTGGCATAGCCCACGCCGCTGTATTCCACAAGATAGGTGGCATCCATGATCTTCATATCCGATTCCCGCACCGAAAAGGTCATATTCGCCTGATGATTTAATCCGTCATCGGAAGTATACATTTCGTGGCAGGTTCGCACATAAAGTGTGCCATTCACTTCATCACACCGCAGAGAACCAGCTTCAAAGGGAACCGTGGTGTTCGCTCCATACAAACTGGCAGAACCCAAGCGATGAAATTCTTTGTCGTACTTCACCACCCGGATGACTTCTTTATTGTTATTTTCTTCCTCGTTGGTTTGGCCGCAGATGATGTAATTGGCATCCTCACCGGCATAAAAACCGCCCCAAACCGGCAATTCCAAGGAAAGGGTCTGGGAAGACAAAAGCTGAAACTCTTTAGAATATTGTTCCACTATAACATTGCTTACTCCGATGCATTCCACACGAACCAGAACATCACCATCCGAATAGAGATAGGATTTCACGGTAGATGCCCACCTACTGTAGTTATGCATACCACGATTCCCGGAGGTTGCCGGAGAAAGGGCGTTTACCGTAAAGGGCGCTGTTAGAAGCACCGTTAAGGCCCCGGCAACCGCTAACATCAACGCTGTCAAAACAGCGGTCAGTTTGTAAACCATTTTCTGCATAAGACCGTCTCCTTTTCTTTGCATATTGTTTTTAATGCAGCAATTATCCGCTGGGTTTCCGCCGGTTTTTCCGTTCGACAAAATGCCGCCCCTGCTTTTGAGCGGCAAGCAAAGACCCTGATAATTGACTTTGCTAATCATTGTATCACAAACTCTTTTGCCCCGCAAGATTTACCTCCAACCCTTGCTGAAAAGAATCTATCCCTGTATAATAAAATCATCTAGACACAGGAGGCATCCTTTATGACTGTGAAAGAAACCGTATTATCTTGTTTGGAGCAAAACCGAGGGGAGATCATCAGCGGGCAGCAGCTGGCGGATACCGCTCAGGTTTCCCGCTCCGCTGTCTGGAAAGCCATCCATCAACTGACCCAAGAAGGGCACCAAATTACTGTCCTTCCCCACAAAGGCTACCGGCTGGAACAGGACAGCGACCGGTTAAGCACCCAGGCCATCCGGCAGGCGCTGGACTCCCCTTACCGGGACATCCCCCTCTTTCTCTTTAACACCATCGACTCCACCAATCAGGAAGCCAATCGCCGCCTGCTGGATCAAGCCCAGCACCGCACCGTCATCCTCAGCGAAGAACAGACCCAAGGACGGGGACGGCTGGGACGCTCCTTTTATTCCCCCCCTTCCACCGGGCTGTATTTCAGTGCCATCTTAAAGCCAAACCTTCCATTGGAGCAGGTGGGCTGCCTGACCGTGGCCGCCGCCAACGCTGTCTGCCGGGGATTGGAGGAGCTGGGAGTGAAGCGGCCCGGCATTAAGTGGGTCAACGATATTTATGTAAACGGCAAAAAAGTTTGCGGTATCCTCACCGAAGGCAGCAGCCACTGGGAGACCGGGGTGTTGGAATCCGCCGTGGTGGGAATCGGAATCAATGTGTCCACCCTGAATTTTCCGGAGGAGTTGCAGCAAAAGGCAGGCAGCGTGTTTTTGGCTCCCGGACTGCGCTCCAAGCTGGCAGGGCGAGTGCTGAGCCACCTCTTTGCCTTGACCGAGCCGGTAGAGCCGGTTTCCTTGATACGGGAATACAAAAGTCGGTGCATAGTGCTGGGGAAAATGGTGCGGTACCAGGTGCGGGGAGAAGAACACCTGGCCAAAGCGGTGGACATCAACGAAACCGGGAACCTGGTGGTGGAGGAAAACGGTGTGCGGCAGGTGCTGTCTTCCGGAGAAATCAGCGTGCGGCCGGCGGCGGAAGGAACAGAATTTTAAGGGGGAACTCTCTTGCAGGAAATTCGTCTGCCTTACTTTTCCATTGAGGGCTGTTTCGGCGGCAGCCAGTCCTGGATGCTGGACCCCCAAATGCGTTTGGGCGGCTGCGCCGCTTTAACCGCCTGCGATTTATGTATCTATCTCAGTCTCCAAAAAGGGTACGCTTCCCTCTTTCCCTTTGCCGGAGAACCTTTGACCAAACAGGTTTACCGGAAGTTTTCCGGCATCATGAAGCCGTACCTCCACCCCAGAATCACCGGCGTAGACACCCTCAAGCTGTTCTTAGACGGTTTTGGGCAATATCTGGCCGCCATTCCCCATCCGCCTCTGCGGCTTTCCCCGCTTTACGGCGACCGGCCGGTGGAGGAGGCAAAACAAGGAGTAGCAGAGCGGCTGCAGGACGGGTTTCCCCTGCCCTGCCTGGTGCTCAACCACAAGGACAAGGTTTTTTCCGATTTCGTCTGGCACTGGTTTTTGATCCTGGGCTGTCGGGAGAAAAAGGGGCGGTTCCAAGTCCTGGCCGCCACCTACGGCGAAGGGGTATGGCTGGATTTTGCCCGTCTTTGGGACACGGGATTTGCCCGTAAAGGGGGACTGATTCTGGCAGAAGGCTGCCGTGAATAAAGTCAACCGGTCAAAAGCAGCCTTTTCCAGGCAAAACTGCGCACCTCTTCTGTGGTTTTGTGCAAAAAGCTGAAAAATATTTGAAAATTCCGTCTCTTTTCCCCTATACTTTCCAAATGGAATTGGGTATAATAGGAATATATTATTTTTCGGCACAAACCGCTTAAAAACAGAAAAGCAGAGGTGTTTATTGTATGTTGGAAATGGCAGATTTAAAAGAAACCATGACCAAAGACGTTTACCGGGAGCTGTCCAAAATCCAAAAGGAACAGCTGGTGGCGCTGCAGCAGACCATCAAGCAGTACAAAATCCCGGTGATTATTCTATTTGAAGGATGGGGCACTGCCGGAAAGGGCAGCTTAATCTCCAAAATGATCCTGAACCTGGACCCCAGAGGATTTAAGGTGTACTCCACCGCCGACCCCACCGAAACGGAAACGCGGTATCCCCGTTTTTGGCGGTACTGGCAGCGGATGCCGGCTTGGGGCAATATGGCCATCTTTGACCGGAGCTGGTACCAGGAAGTAGGGATGTACCGGGTGCAGCAAAACATCAGCGACAAGGAATGGAAAAAGCGCATTCAATACATCCGCCAGATGGAACAGACCCTCACCGACAACGGCTATGTGGTGCTGAAGTTCTTCCTCCACATCTCCCAAAACGAACAGCGCAAACGGCTGAAAAAGCTGGCGGCGGACTCCCACACCAAATGGCGGGTGAGCAAAAAGGATCTGCGCTGCAACCAGGAATACGATACCTACTACAAGGCTTTTGACGAGATGCTGGAAAAGACCAGCACCGCCAACGCTCCATGGCACATCATCCCCAGCCACAACCGGTATGTGGCTCTGACCAAAATCTACCGGGACGTAATCAACGCCATCAACGCCGAAGCCGGGCGGAAGCAGGCCTTTACCCCGGTGGTGGACAGCGGTATCGAAACTCCCGCCAGCCTGTACACCCGTTACCCCACCATTGAAATGCTCAAGCTCAGCGAGGTGGACCTGAATAAGTCCCTCACCGAAGCGGAGTACAGCGTGGAGCTGAAAAAAGCCCAGAAACGGCTGCGGCAGCTGCATCAGGTGCTGTACCACAACAAAATCCCGGTGATCATCGCCTACGAAGGCTGGGACGCTGCCGGAAAAGGCGGCAACATCAAGCGGGTGGCGGCGGCGCTGGACCCCAGAGGCTACGAAGTGGTTCCGGTGGCGGCGCCCAATAAGGACGAGTTAGCCCGGCATTTCCTCTGGCGGTTCTGGAAAAACCTTCCCAAGGACGGGCACGTCGCCATCTTTGACCGCACCTGGTACGGCCGGGTGATGGTGGAGCGGCTGGAAGGCTTCTGTACCCGGGATGACTGGACCCGGGCCTACAACGAAATGAACGCCTTTGAGGACGAACTGGTGGGCTGCGGCGCCATTGTGATCAAGTTCTGGATCCACATCGACAAGGACGAGCAGCTGGTGCGGTTCACTGCCCGGCAGAACACCCCCAGCAAGCAGTGGAAAATCACCGACGAGGACTGGCGCAACCGAGACAAGTGGGATCAATATGAAATTGCTGTCAACGATATGCTGAAATACACCTCCACCCCATTCGCCCCCTGGCACATCATCGAAAGCAACGACAAAAAATACGCCCGGGTGAAAACCATCCGCATCATCAACCAAACCATCATCGACGAGCTCAACCGCCGGGGCATTGACCCGGACGGCAAACCCACCGGAAAAGAAGATGGGAAAAAGGGCGGCTGGTACTAACCCAAGCCACAATTAAGGAAAGAAAATCGCCTGTTCTGTTTCAAAAATGCAGAACAGGCGGTATCTTTTTGCTATCTTAAAAATGGCAATCTTGCCCGGTCTGCCGCTGGGTGGTGCAAACCGCTTCCCAGGTGCAGCCATCGCAGAGGGCGTGGTATTTCCCTGTTTCCAACAGGTTTTGCCGGACCAGTTGGGTGGCTTCTTCCCAGCTCAGCACTTCCCCACAACCCAACGCCATGGCTTCCCAGGCGAGACGGTCCAGCTCGGCACAGGAATCTTCTTTACTGCACACCCCGTTTTGCAGATTGGGGCAAGCGGCGCAGATTTCATCTGCGCCCAAGGTGAAGTGCACCATCTGGGTTGGGCGTTGGTTCAATGCCTGGCTAATCTTAGTCATATTTTCCGAGAAGGCATTGCTGTATCCCTTCCCCACATAGGTTTGCAGGCAAAGGGCATGGTGGGGACGAAGACGAATCATCGGTTTGAACTCCTTCCTTGCAATACGCCGCTGCGGGTCAGCTGCTTGCGCAGAGGATAGCACAGCGCCGTTGCCGCCCCGATTTTCAGGGCGTCCCCCACCAAAAAGGGGATAACGCAAACCAAAAGCGCCTGCCAAAGGGTGTAGGGGGTGGCCATCCAAACATTCATATAAACTAAAAACCAAAGGGTTCCGAAGAGATAGCAAACGACTAATCCTGCCGCCATCGCCGCCGGGTACATCCACAGACGGTTGGGAAAACGGTCAATCAAAAAGCCGGTCAGCAAAGCGGTAAAGAGAAAGCCGATGATATACCCGCTGCTGGGGGTAGCAAAGCTGGAAAAGCCGCCGGTCCAGCCGGAAAACACCGGAAGGCCAATCAATCCCAGCAACAGGTAGATGAGAACCGCCAAGGTTCCCTTCTTCCAGCCCAGCAGTGCGCTGGCCGCAAACACCGCAAAGGTTTGCAGGGTGATGGGTACCAAGGGCAGGGGGATGGAGATGGGGGAAACGATGCAGAGAAAAGCGGCCATTAGCGCCACAAATACCATGCTTTTCAACTTCGTGTGGGAACGGGTCAGAGTTGCCATAAAAACGCCTCCGATTTTGATTTTGGAAACAGTATATCATTCCCGTTATCTCTTGTCAACTTAAAATTAAAATCAGTTTACAAGAGATGAAACAAAAAGCTCCCTTCCCCACCAAACGGACGGGAAAGAGAGCGTGATTCGGTTATGTGTTGGCGGCGTCTACATGACCTTTGGCGCTGATGACGTCAATGACCTGATTGACATAGGTTTCGCAGAGCTGCTTGGAAGAAGCCTCCACCATCACCCGGATCACCGGTTCGGTGCCGCTTTCCCGCACCAAAATCCGGCCGTCGTTTCCCAAAGCCTGTGCCACTTCTTCCACTGCTTTCTGAACGTCGGGGTCGTTTTGGGCATCCGGTTTGCTCTTTACCCGGACGTTTTTCAGCACCTGGGGATAAATCTTCACCGGCTCCGCCAATTTAGAAAGGGGCAGTTTTTTAGCCAGCATCACTTCCATCAGCTTGATGGAAGTCATAATGCCGTCGCCGGTGGTAGCGTACTTACTGAAGATAATGTGGCCGGACTGTTCCCCGCCGATGCGGTGGCCGTTCTTTACCATGTTTTCATAGACATACTTATCCCCCACCGCTGTTTTTTCATACTGGATTCCCGCTTCGTCAAAAGCCTTATACAGCCCGAAGTTGGACATTACGGTGGTGACCACGGTATTGTTGGTGAGCTTGCCCTTCTCCTTCATATAACAGCCGTAGATATAGAGGATCAAATCGCCGTCGATAATCCGGCCGTCCTCCGCCACGGCAATGCAGCGGTCGGCGTCGCCATCGTAGGCAAAGCCTACATCCAGCTGGTTTTCCAGCACATATTTTTGCAGAACTTCAATGTGGGTGGAACCGCAGTTTTCGTTGATGTTCAGCCCGTCGGGCTGAGCGTTGATCACATAGGTTTTGGCGCCCAGGGCGTCAAACACCGCCTTGGCAATCTGCCAGGAGCTGCCGTTGGCGCAGTCCAGCCCCACCCGTTTGCCCCGGAAAGAATGGATGGCCAGGGAAATCAGATAGCCCACATACCGGTTCCGGCCTGCGATATAGTCCACGGTGCAGCCAATCTCCCCCCGTTTGGCCAGAGGAGGTTCCGGGATTTTGCCGTCCAGGTAATCTTCGATTTTCAGGATGGTTTCCTCATCCATCTTTTCCCCTTTTTCGTTGAGCAGCTTGATGCCGTTGTCGTAATAGGGGTTGTGGCTGGCGGAGATCATAATGCCGCAGTCAAAGCTGTCGGTGCGGGTCACATAGGACACGCTGGGGGTAGTGGTGACGTGCATCAAATAGGCGTCTGCCCCGGAAGCGGTAAGCCCTGCCGCCAAGGCGTATTCAAACATATAGGAGGATCGCCGGGTGTCCTTGCCGATGACGATCTGACATTTTTTGCCCCGGTTGGCCCCGTAATACCAGCCCAAAAACCGGCCGATCTTCACTGCATGGTCGTAGGTCAATGTGACGTTGGCTTCTCCGCGAAAGCCGTCTGTGCCGAAATACTTGCCCATAATCTTCCACCAATCCTTTTTTGTTTTTTTCAATGTATGTAAAAGGAAAAACTGTCATGATAAGTCCTGTAACAGTGTAGCATTTCTATCCTTTTCCGTCAAGGTGGTTTCATCCGGTTTCGCCGGCCAAACAATACCGATGTCCGGGTCGTCAAAGCGTAGGGCTTTGGCCGCCGGGCCGCAGAAATCGTTGTCCACGCAGTATTGCAGCACCGTATCCGGCTCTAAGGTCAGATACCCGTGAGCGAATCCTCTTGGAACATACATCAGCCTTTGATTTTCAAAGCTCAGCACCGCCCCGCACCACTGCCCGAAGGTGGGGCTGTCTTTGCGGATGTCCACCGCCACCGAAAAGAAGGAGCCGTGGTTGGCGCTGACCAATTTAGCCTGATGGTAGGGCGGCTGCTGATAGTGCAGTCCCCGGATGGTAAAGGCTTTTTTGCTGTAACCCTGGTTCATCTGCCGCAGGGAAAAGGAGATTCCGGCCTGTTCATAAGCGGCCACGGAAAAAGGCACCGCCAAATATCCCCGGTGGTCGGGGTGGATTTCCGGAGTAATCAGCAGCACTTCCGGCAAAGACAAATGGGTGACATTCATATTCACTTCCCCTTTCCAAATCAGCTTAATTCCAACATCCCGGTGTAAAGCCGGTAGTACACGCCCTTTTGGGCTAGAAGCTCCTTATGGCTGCCCCGTTCCACAATCCGTCCCTGTTCCAGCACCATAATAGCGTCGGCGTTTCGTACCGTGCTGAGGCGGTGGGCGATGACAAACACTGTCCGCCCTTCCATGAGCCGGTCCATCCCCTTTTCGATCAGGGCTTCGGTGCGGGTGTCGATGGAGGAGGTGGCTTCGTCCAGAATCAGCACCGGCGGATCCGCCACCGCCGCCCGGGCAATGGCCAACAACTGCCGCTGCCCCTGAGAAAGGTTAGCCCCATCGGAACGTACCATGGTTTCATATCCCTGAGGCAGGCGGCGGATAAAGGAGTCCGCATTGGCGATTTTTGCGGCGGCCTCGATTTCCTCCTGGGTGGCATCCAGCTTGCCGAAGCGAATGTTGTCGGCGATGGTGCCGGTAAACAGGTGGGTGTCCTGAAGCACCATGCCCAAACTGCGGCGAAGGGATTCCTTCTTCATTTCCCGGACGTCGAAGCCGTCGTACAGAATCCTTCCCTGCTGCACGTCGTAAAACCGGTTAATCAGGTTGGTGATGGTGGTTTTCCCGGCGCCGGTGGAGCCCACAAAGGCAATCTTCTGGCCGGGTTTAGCATACAAGCTGATGTGGTGGAGGATGAGCCGGCCGGGATTGTACCCAAAGCTCACATCCTCCAGGCGCACATCCCCCCGCAACGGAACCGTGCTACCGTCTTCTGTTTCCCAGGCCCAGCCTTGGGGATTCTGCACCAGCTTGACCGTACCCTTATCCCGCTCCGGGCGCTGGTCCATCACCCGGAACACCCGTTCCGCACCGGCCAAGGCCGCTAACAGGAAGTTGCTCTGCTGGGTAAACTGGTTGATGGGCGCCGCTGCCTGGCGGACAAATACCAAATAACTGGCCAGACTTCCTACATCGGTCCAGCCGTTTAAGGCCATCAATCCCCCCAGCACCGCCACAATGGCGTAGTTGACATAAGAAATACTTACTACCGCAGGAATCATGGTGCCGGCATAGGCCTGCGCCCCGGTGCCTGCTTTTCGCAGCGCTTCGTTCTTGGCCCGAAAGGCTTCCAGATTAGCCCTTTCGTGGTTAAACACCTTGACCACCTTCTGGCCGTTGACCATCTCCTCAATATAGCCGTCCAAATCCCCCAAGCTGTTCTGTTGAACGGCGTAGTAGGCCTTGCTGCGCTTGCCGCTGAAGCGGATATACCAGAACATCACTCCGTAACACACCGTCACAACCAAGGAAAGCTGCCAGTTTAAGAGATAGAGAATCAGCAGCGTCCCTGCCATCTGGATAAAGGACTGTATCAGCATGGCAAAACTGTTGTTCAGGGCGTCGGAGATGGTGTCTACGTCGTTGGTGAAGTAGCTCATAATGTCTCCGTGCCGGTGCCGGTCGAAGTATTTCAAGGGCAGAGTCTGGAGATGGGCAAACAGGTCCCGGCGGATGTCGTAGAGCACCTTTTGGGCCGCCTTCACCATGATTTGGGTGTAGCCGTAAGCGGTGAGCACCCCGATGATATAGATGACGGCGGTAATCAGCACTCCCCGAATCAGCTGGCTCCAGCTTCCGGCAGTCAGGTCGTTGACCACCGGGCGAATCATATAGGTGCCCAGCAAATTAGCCAGGGAGCTGATGCTCACCAGCACCGCTACCGCCAAAAACAGCAGTTTATGCCGCCCCAGATAGGAGAGCAGGGAACGGAGAGTGTATCCGAAATCTCTGGGTTTTTTGCCGCTGAGCTGTCTCATGACGCACTCTCCTCCTTCCCCCGCTGCTGAGAATCGTAGATTTCCTGGTAAATGGGATCCTGTTTCAACAGAGTTTGATGATTGCCTACGGTGTGAACAGCGCCGTCCTCCAAAATCACAATTTGGTCCGCCTCCATCACCGAAGTAACCCGCTGGGCAATGATGATCTTGGTCACATCGGTGAGCTTGGCCAGGGAAGCCCGGATTTTGGCTTCGGTGGCAGTGTCCACAGCACTGGTGGAATCGTCAAAAATCAGCACCTTCGGGTGCTTGAGCAGCGTCCTGGCAATGCAGAGCCGCTGTTTCTGTCCGCCGGACAGGTTCACGCCCCCCTGCCCCAAATCGGAATCCAAACCCTTGGGCATCTTTTCCAGAAACTCATCGGCGCAAGCCTGACGACAGGCGGTCCAAAGCTGGTCGTCGGTGGCGTCGGGATTGCCCCACAGCAGGTTCTCCCGAACGGTGCCGGAAAACAGCACATTCTTTTGCAGCACAATCCCCACCGCGTCCCGCAGAACTTCCAAATCGTAGTCCCGTACATCTTTGCCGCCAACCAGCACCCGTCCCTGGGTGGCATCGTACAGCCGGGGAATCAGCTGTACCAGAGTGGTTTTTGCAGAGCCGGTGCCCCCTAAAATGCCGATGGTCTGCCCCGGGGCAAAGCGCAGGGTCACGCCGGACAGAGCAAATTCCTTGGCCTTTTCCTGGTACTTGAAGGAAACATTTTCAAAATCCACGCCGCCGTCCTTCACCTGGGTCTGCCCCTGTTCCGGCGAGGTGAGTACAACCTCTTCCTCCAACACCTGGCACACCCGCCGGGCGCTGGCCAGCGAACGGGTCAGCAGCAAAAACACATTGGAAATCATCATCAGGGAATTCATGACCTGGAACACATAGCTCAAAAAGCCGGTAAGATCCCCCACCTGGAGGGTGTTTTGCAGCACCATGCTTCCCCCGAACCACATAATCAGCACCAGGCAAAGGTACATAATCAGCTGGAAGACGGGAAGGTTCAGCACCGCATAATGAAAGGTTTTCCGGCTCTGCTCCGTCAGGGCCTGGTTGACCTGCCGGAACTTTTCTTCCTCATATTCCCCCCGGACAAAGGCTTTCACGGCACGGATGGCGGTGAGCCCTTCCTGCACCACATTGTTGAGCTTATCCACCGCCCGTTGCAGCCAGCGGTACATGGGGGCGATTTTATGAACGATGTAAAGCAGCATGACCCCCAAAATCGGGGCGCACACCACAAATATCAAGGCCAGGTACGGATTCATCCAAAAGGACAAACCGATGCCCATAATCAGCAAAATGGGACTGCGCACCAGCGGGCGGAAGCCGCCGTTGATGGCGTTTTGCAGCACGGTGACGTCGGTGGTCATCCGGGTGACCAAGGAGGAGGTCTCGAAATGGTCTAGATTGGAAAAGGAAAACTGCTGCACCTTTTCGTACTGCGCCTGTCGAATCTCCGCACCCCAGCCGTAGGCGGTTTTGGCGGCAAACCGGGCGTAGAGCAGGCCGGTCACCAGAGCCAGCAGGGCGCAGATACCCATTTCGATTCCCTTTTGCCAAATGTATCCCACATCGTGATTGGCCACCCCTACGTCGATAAGGTCCGCCATGAGCAGAGGGATGAGCAGTTCAAAAAAGGTCTCCACCACTATCAGGGACGCCCCTAAAATCATGTCCTTGCGGTAAGGGCCAAGATACCGCAGCAATCGCTTTAAGTCCTGCATGAACGCCCCTCCTTATCTTCCTGAAAGTTTTGATAAATCCGAGACAGATAGCCGAAAAGCGCTTCCTTCTCCTCCTGGGAAAACCCCTGAAGCAGCACCTGTTCCATCTCCTGACAGCACCGTTGCCAAATTTGGTACGCCTGCCTGCCCTTCTCGGTAACCTCCACCAAATTGCTGCGGCGGCTGGCCGCATTGGTGCGCCGGAAGATCAATCCTTCCCGCTCCATGCCGTCCAGCATACGGGAAACGGCGGCGGAGTCGATTTCAAAAAAATCCGCCAGTTCCCGCTGGGGGCAGGCGCCATAACGACACAGGTATTCCAGCAGCTTGGGCTGGCCCGGCTCCAGGCCCGCTTCCCGCAGACTGGGGCGCAGGTAGTGCCGCTGGGCGTGAAAAGCCCGGTACAATAGCATATGAAAGCTGTGTTCCATCCAAACGCCTCCATCGTTGACAAGTCAACTGTTGATAAGTCAATTATAGCAAAGGGGGAAAATAAGTCAAGGCAAAAGAAAAGCCGCCGCAGAAGCAATCGGTTTCCTGCGGCGGAAATAGCAAACAATTAGGATTCTTGTTTCGGGGGCGCGGCAGCTTCGATGAGCTGGTACAGTTCTTTCAGGGCATCCTGCAAGCTGCCCACCCGGTCGATGAGACCTTCTTCCACCGCCTGATCCCCGGAGAGGATGACCCCCATATCCAGGGCCTGGTCCCCCACCGTCATCATCAACTGATTGAGCCGGGCGGCGGTGATGCGGGAATGATCGGAGATAAACCGGACAATCCGCTGCTGCATCTTTTCAAAGTGGGCAAAGCTCTGACGCACCCCTACCACGGTGCCGGTGGTGCGCACCGGATGGACGGTCATGGTGGCGCTGGGGACGATAAAGGAAGTTTTGGCGCTGACTGCCAAAGGCACCCCGATGGAATGTCCGCCTCCCAGCACCAGGGAAACGGTAGGTTTCGCCATGCCGGCAATCAGCTCTGCAATGGCCAGACCGGCCTCCACGTCCCCGCCGATGGTGTTCAGCAAAATCAGCAGCCCTTCCACTCCATCGTCCTCTTCCATGGCCACCAGCTGGGGCAGAATATGCTCGTACTTGGTGGTTTTATTGTTTGCAGGCAGCAGGTAGTGCCCTTCGATTTGGCCGATGATGGACAGGCACTGCACGGCGTGCTTTCCCCCAATCCGCACCAAGCCAAAGTCCACAATATCCTGCCGCTGCTGTTCCAGTTCTTCCGGTTGAAGCTGTTCGCACATGATGATTCCCCCTGGTTTTTGGTTAGTATGGGTAAAACCAAATCAGATATGCAAAAACGGCCCCTGCTCCGAAGAGCAAGGGTCGTTTACATCATGGATTCCGTTTTGACAAATCCCACAGCATGAGCACGGAAAACAGCAGTGAGAAAAACAATCCATTTATTTTACTGTTTTCCCTCATATCAAGTCCAAGGGATTTACAAGTCGATTCGGCGCAGTTTGAAGTCCTTGCGGATTTTCACAAAATCCGCAATCATCTGGGCGCAGCCTTCCACCCCGATTTCACTGCTGGACAGGCTGAGGTCATAGTACTCCGCCTTGCCCCAGCGGCGCTGGGTGTTCCTATTATAATAGCTGGCACGGCGGCGATCCGTCTTGTAAATATCCGCTTCCGCTTCCCTGGCATTGACCTGATGAAGCCGCTTAATCCGGTTGATTCTGGCGTTGATTTCCGAATGGATAAACACCTTCACCACATTGGGATGATTGCGCAGCACAAAGTCAGCACAGCGTCCTACAAAAATGCAGGAGCCCTGTGCGGCATATTCCCGGATAATCTCGCTCTGTGCGGCAAAGAGCTTGTCGCTGAGAGGCAGAGTGCTGGGATCGGTGATGTTGCTGCCGGATTTCATCACCAGTGTATAGAGCAGGCTGTTGGAGGCTGTTTCGTCCACATTTTCCAGCAACTTCAAATCAATGCCGCTTCTGGCCGCCGCCACGGTTTGCAGCTCACGGTCGTACATGGGAATGCCCATCTGTTTAGAAAGAAGCACACCGGTCTCCCGTCCGCCGCTTCCATATTGCCGGCTGATGGTAATGATCAGGTTTTGACTCATGGGGTTCAGCCTCCTTTTTCAGGTCGTTTTCTGAAAGAACTTGTTGTCAACGCCCAAAAAGGCTATCGCAAGAGACAGCCTTTCCGGGGAAATTTATTCATGGCAGCAGATTAGAAATCTACTTCGTTGCCGTAATAGATGCAGGTCAGCAGCTTTTCCATCTCGTCCTGAGAGGGCTGACGGGGGTTGGAACCAGTGCAGGCATCGCCGATGGCGTTGGTAGCAATGGCGCTGCATTTTTCCTTAAATTCGTCTTCCACAATGCCAAAGTCCTTCAAGGTCTTGGGGATGTTCAGCACCACATTGTAGGAATCAATCTTATCCCGCAGAGCCTGAATCAGTTCTTCGGTGGTGTTGCCTTCCAAGCCCACGAACTTAGCGATGTTGGCATACCGCTGAGCAGCTACAGGGTCCTTGGAGTTGTACTTAATTACATAGGGCAGATAGATGGCGTTGGCTTCACCGTGGGGGATGTGGCCGGTGGAGAAAGCGGCGCCGGTCTTATGAGCCATGGAGTGGACGATGCCCAGCAGAGCGTTGGAGAACGCCATACCGGCCATGCACTGTGCGTCGTGCATCTTTTCACGAGCCACTTTATCGCCCTTGAAGGAATCCGGCAGATACTCAAACACCATCTGGATGGCCCGCAGAGCCAGGGCATCGGTAAATTCGCAGTTGGCGGTGGAGACATAGGCTTCGATGGCGTGGGTCAAAGCGTCCATACCGGTGTGGGCAGTCAGCTTTGCAGGCATGGTCTGAGCCAAATCCGGGTCAACGATGGCCACATCGGGGGTGATGTTGAAGTCGGCCAGAGGATACTTAATGCCCTTTTCATAGTCGGTGATGACGCTGAAGGCAGTTACTTCGGTTGCGGTACCGGAAGTAGAGGGGATGGCGCAGAATTTCGCCTTGGTTCGCAGAGTGGGGAAGCTGAAAGGAGTAATCAGATCTTCAAACGTAATGTCCGGATATTCATAGAAAGCCCACATGGCCTTGGCAGCGTCGATGGGAGACCCGCCGCCCATGGAAATGATCCAGTCGGGCTCAAATTCCAACATCGCTTGCGCACCCTTCTTCACGGTTTCCACACTGGGGTCGGGCTCTACGTTTTCAAACAGCTGAACTTCCATTCCAGCCTCTTTTAAGTACTCCAACGCGCGATCTACAAAGCCGAACCGCTTCATGGAACCGCCGCCCAGAACCAGAATTGCTTTTTTGCCCTTCAGATTCTTCAGCTCTTCCAGGCTTCCTGCTCCATGATAAATGTCTCTGGGTAAAGTAAAACGTGCCATAAATATTACCTCCAAATTTTTGCACATCTTTTTGGGTGCACATCTTCGAGGAGATCTTTTGAATCTCCTCCTTCCACCTAAGAATAGCACTTTACCTGCCGATTTTCAACGAATCCAAAAAGAATTTTTCATTTTCTCTGTTTGTGATAAATTTAACGAATTTATTTGTGCAGAATGACGGTTTTACTTAAAATAATTTTGAAATTTTGGCCATATCATGTTAAAATATGTCCGCTGCAGTTTTTATAAAAACTTTTTTCTTTTGTAAAATCGTTTTGTAACGCACTAAAATATCGGCGTTACCGGTTTCAACCACCCATGCAGCTTGCAGCAAAAGCAGTCCAGAGTTATGATAAACACACACCGATTCAGGAGGTCGATTTTCCATGTCCAACCGATTTCGCATTGCCCTGCTGCAAAAAGCAGCGGATCTGCACTCCTCTTCCGACAACCTGGACACCCTTTGCAGGGCCATGAAAATCGCCAAAGAAAACCAGGCCGACCTTCTGCTCCCGCCGGAATGCTTTCTCACCGGATACCGCTTCCCCGTCGCCAACCGAGATGCACTGGACGCCCAAAGCCCCCTGCTTTCCTCCCTCTGCCGGACTGCCGCAGCATTGGAAATCGGCGTGGTGGCCACAGGGTTTTCCCAAGGGCGGGAAAAGCCCCGCAACACCGCCTGGGTCATTGACAAGCAGGGTAAGATTTTGATGCAGTACCACAAAGTCCACACCTGCGACTTTGCCGACGAATACTGTTTGGAGCACGGAACGGAATTTCGGGTCTGTGACTTCCATGGCGTGAAACTGGGGATTATGATCTGCTACGACCGGGAGTACCCGGAAAGCGCCCGGGTACTGATGCTCAAAGGGGCGGAAATCATTTTAGTGCCCAACGACTGCGGGTCCATGCAGCCAAGGTTACAGGCGTTATCCACTCGGGCCTACGAAAACATGGTAGGCGTGGTGATGGCCAACCCCCCAGGAGAAGAGAAAGGAAACTCCTGCGCCTATTCCCCCATCTGCTGGGACCGGGACGGGCATTGTGTGGACAACCAAATTTTGCTGGCGGACTCCCATTCTCAAGGGATTTACTATGCAGATTTTGACCTTACAGAGCTGCGCCGCTATCGCAACCGGGAGATGATGGGCAACACCTTTCGCAAGGTGGAAGCCTACGAAAAGCTGCTGGACTCGGAGGTAGCTCCCCCGTTTTGCCGCAGCCGGCAGGAGGAGTGTTGCAAAAACGGCGAAAACCCGCTATAATTTGGGTAACGAAACCAAGGAGAGAAACCCATGAAAGAACTGGAAACCTGCCGCCGGGAAATTGACGACATTGACCGGCAGCTGCTGCAACTGTTTACCCAAAGAATGCGGGTGAACGAAGAGGTGGCCGCCTACAAGGTAGCCCACGACCTTCCCATCCTCAACGCCCAGCGGGAGGAGCAGGTGATTCAAAACAAACTGGCTTCCGCCGAGGAAGACTTGAAGCTGTACACCGAATCCTTCTTTATCAACCTGATGGAAACCAGCAAGTGCCATCAAATTAACCAAACCAAGCCCGCCTTTGCCCCGCCCTTTGCCAAAGAGACCTTGGATTTGAGCCACGCAAAGATTGGCTGTTACAGCAAGGATGCTGCATTGCAGTCGGCCCTGCTGAAAACCTACCCCGACTGCCAGGTGTATCTCAGCAGTGAAATGAAGCCCTTGTTGGATGGTGTTCTGGCTGGTGACTTTACAGCAGCTCTGCTGCCCTTTGAAAACACCACCGAGGGCTCCATGGACTGGGTGTACGAGCAGATGAGCTGGATTCCCCTCTATGTCAACCAGGTTTGGAAGGTGGGGCAGCAGCGATGCATTTTGATTTCGGACAAACTGCTCACCTCTCCTGCCTGCAACACCATCAGCATCTGCATCAAGCTGCCGGACGTGCGCTCCGCCTTAAACCGGCTGCTGACCAAGTATTCCATTTACGGCGTGAATCTGACCAAAATTCGCAGCTGCCCGGACATCAGCAGCCCAGGGGAAATGGTGTTCCACATTGACTTTGCCGGAAACTTCGCCCAGGAACCCATTCAGCGGCTGTTTAACGATTTAAGTTACAATTACGCCGACATTCGGATTACCGGGATTTTTGAAGGATAAAACAGCATAACAAAAAGAAGCGGCCGTTTTTCGTTGTGAAAACAGCTGCTTCTTATTTTTCTCTGTTCTTTTCGCAGGCTTTCACCTGCATAATCCAGTTAATCTTTGATGTAAAGCTAAAAGCCTTTATATAATGTTAAGCGCATCAGCTCTGCTTATCCACCTGGTGAAATTTCTTCAGGTTGCCGATCTTTTGGCTGCGCTTGTCGCACTCCGCCATCACTTCTTCCATGGTGACGCCCTTTTCCACCATCAGCACCAGCAGGTGGTACAACAGGTCGTTAATCTCCCCCACCAGGTCTTCCTTGCTTTCGTTTTTGGAAGCGATGATGGTCTCCGCACATTCTTCCCCACACTTCTTCAGGATTTTATCCAGGCCCTGCTCAAAGAGATAGCAGGTGTAGCTGCCTTCCTGATGAACCCCTTTCCGGGACTTCACTACTTCGTACATCTCCGCCAGAGCGGCGCAATTCTGTTCCATTGGAATCTCCTCCTTCAAATATCTTACTCTTCCAGCTCCCGCTGCACCGGCAGCAGCTGCTTATAAAAGCAGGAATGGTGGCCGGTATGGCAGGCGGCGCCGGTCTGTTCCACCTTTACCAGCAGAGTGTCATTGTCGCAGTCAGCGTACAGCTCTTTCACCTTTTGCAGGTGGCCGCTGGTGGCGCCTTTGTTCCACAGTTCCTGCCGGGAGCGGCTCCAAAACCAGGTGTAGCCGGTTTCTATGGTTTTTTGCAGGCTTTCCCGGTTCATGTAGGCCAGCATCAGCACCTGGCCGGTGCTTTCCTCTACCACAATAGCGGGAATCAAATCGCTTTTCACAAAATATTGTTCTAATTCCATAAGCTACTCCTTTTACCGGTTCATCCGCACCGGGATGCCATGTTGACGCAGATGCTCCTTCACCTGCCCTACCGTCAATTCCCGGTAGTGGAACAGGCTGGCCGCCAGGGCCGCATCCGCCTTAGTTTCTTCAAACACCTGAGAGAAGTGCTCCAAACTGCCGCAGCCGCCGCTGGCCACCACCGGCACGTTGACGGCGTCACAGACCGCATTGAGCAGCTCCAGATCAAAGCCGTTTTTGCAGCCGTCGGTGTCCATAGAGGTGAGGAGGATCTCCCCGGCCCCCAGGCTCACCGCCTTCTTGGCCCATTCAATGGCGTCCAAGCCGGTGTCGATACGGCCGCCGTGGACCACTACATGGAAGCTGCCGTCAATGCGCTTGGCGTCAATGGCGCAGACCACGCACTGGTTTCCGAACTGGTCGGCGGCGTCGTAAATCAGCTGAGGGTTTTTCACCGCAGCGGAGTTGACGCTCACCTTATCTGCGCCCGCCCGGAGAGTATTTTTAAAGTCTTCAATGGAGTTGATACCGCCCCCGACTGTTAAGGGGACAAACACTTCTCTTGCGGTGCGTGCTACCACGTCCAGCATGGTGCCCCGGTGTTCGTGGGTTGCGGTAATATCCAGAAAAACAATTTCGTCGGCGCCCTGGCGGTTGTACTCTTTGGCACATTCCACTGGGTCGCCTACCTCTTTAATGCCTACAAAGTTAATTCCCTTTACAACCTTTCCTTCCCGAACGTCCAAGCAGGGAATGATTCTCTTGGTCAGCATGACGCTTCCTCCTTCCCTTGGCAGAGCTTACAGAAGTTGGTGAGAATCCCAAGTCCCGTCTCCCCGCTCTTTTCCGGGTGGAACTGGCAGCCGTACACATTGTCTTTTACTGTTAAGGCAGGTACCTGTACACCGCCATAGTCACACCAGGCTGCGATGTACTCCATGGGTGTAAAGGCCATGTAGGAGTGCACAAAGTAAACGCAGTCTTTTTGCTGCACCCCTTGCAGCAGAGGATTCTCCGGCTGCGCAATTTCCAACTGGTTCCAGCCCAGATGAGGAATCTTCTGCCCCGGAGCCACCAGGTGGTCCACTCGGCCGGGAATCAGACCCAACCCTTGGGTCAGCTCAAATTCTGTGCTTTCCTCAAACAGCATCTGCATTCCCAAACAGATTCCAAGCAGAGGCTTGGTCTGTACCTGCTTTTTGATTTCCTCCACCAGTCCGGTTGCGGTAAGCTGCTTCATGGCAAAGGGGAATGCCCCCACACCAGGCAGAATGTAGCCGTCCGCATTTCGGATCTGATCAATATCGTTGGTAATGAGGTAGGGCTGCTTTAAATATTCCAATGCGTTTTTGACACTGAACAGGTTCCCTGCCCCATAGTCGATCACTGCGATCATGATTTCCACTCCCTTTCAAATATCTGCTCTTTTACTGCATTACAGCACGCCCTTGGTGGACAAAGTCTTTCCCGGTTCCAGAGGGGCAATGGCCATTTTCAGGGCATGGGCCGTGGCTTTGAACAGGGCCTCGATTTTATGGTGGTCATTTTTGCCGTATTCACAGCAAAGATGCAGGGTAATCCCAGCGTGGAAGGCAAAAGCACGGAAAAACTCCTCCACCATCTGGGTATCCAAATCCCCTACCGCATCGGCGGTGAAAGCGGCGTCAAGCACCAGGAAGGGACGTCCGGAAATGTCCAGCACCGCCCTAGCCAGAGCTTCATCCATGGGAATGAAGGCGTGACCGTACCGGGCAATGCCGCTGCGGTCCCCCAAAGCCTGAGCAAAAGCCTGGCCCAAGACAATCCCGGCATCCTCCACGGAGTGATGGCAGTCCACAATGATGTCCCCTACTACCTTCAAGTCCAGGTCAATGCCGGAATGGACGGTGAGGGCAGTAATCATATGGTCGAAGAAGCCGATGCTGGTGTCGGTGTGGCAGATGCCGCTTCCGTCCAGATTCAGCTTTGCCTGAATGTCCGTTTCTTTGGTGACACGGTGGATCTGTGCTGTGCGCATAATGGTTCCCGTCCTTTTCCTTTATCTTACTACATTATTATATCGGCAACCGGCTCATCCGTCAAGATTCCCAAGGTGTTCCAAAAAAGAATGAGACCGGCTTGGACAAAGGACAAAATGATTTTTGCGGTATTCTAAAATTCCTTCTTTTTGTAAGCCGCTGAGCACGGCAGACAGGGCGCTGCGGTCTGCCGCCAAAAAATCCGCCAGTTCCTGCCGGTTCAGGGGAATGGCAAATTCCAGGCTGCCTGCCCGAAATGCCTGCTCGGACAGATAGGAGAGCAGCTTTTCCCGCAGCGTGCGTTTGGAAAGATGCTCAATCCGCCCGGTGAGAAATACATTTTTCTTGGCCAGCAGCCGAAGAAGGTTTTGCTGCACCTGCCCCAGGGGAGGCGCGACAGCCTGCGCCTGGAAAAACTGCCTGCTGTCCAGCCAAAGCACCCGGCTGGGCAGTGCCGTTTCCACCGACACCGTCAACCGTTCCCCTGACCAGGCAAAAGCTTCCGCAAACAGGTCCACCGGTTCCACCTGGGCCAGAAGGGTGGCATTTCCCCGATAATCCTCTTTCCAAATTTTAATCTTTCCTTCCAGAAGGATTCCAAAGCGGGAAGTGGTTTCGCCGGGATGCAGTAGAACACATTCCGCCGGATAACCTGCTTCTACCGAATGCAGGACCGTTAAAATTTCTCCTATGCTTTCCAAATCCACGCCCTGGAACAGGGGCAGCGAATGAAGCAAAGAAATTTCCATAAAACTCCTCCCTTTCGTTGTAATGACAACGGATTTCTTTTTGTAATTATACTATAATGGCACCATCAAAGCAACCAACCTGCAACCCACGGGAGGAAAGTATGGTACGCAAAATCATCAAAATCAACGAAGAAAAATGCAACGGCTGCTGCCTCTGCGCCCAGGCTTGCCACGAAGGGGCCATTGGCATGGTAAACGGAAAAGCAAAATTGCTCCGGGAAGACTACTGCGACGGTTTGGGAGACTGTCTCCCCGCCTGCCCCACTGGCGCCATTACCTTTGAAATGCGGGAAGCTCCCGCCTACGACGAACAAGCGGTCAAAGCGGCGCAGCAGGCCAAACAAGCAGAGAAAGCGCTCCTTCCCTGCGGCTGTCCGGGAAGCCAAAGTAAAACCATTGTCCGAGACAATTCAGCTGCTCCTGTCAGTCCGTCTCCGGTAACCAGCCAGCTGGGCCAGTGGCCGGTGCAAATCAAGCTGGCGCCTGTGAAAGCGCCTTATTTTGACGGAGCCAACCTGCTGATTGCCGCCGACTGCACCGCCTATGCCTACGGCAACTTCCACAACCGCTTTATCAAAAACCACATTACCCTCATCGGCTGCCCCAAGTTGGACGAGGGGGATTATACCCAAAAGCTCACCGAGATTATCCGGCAAAACAATATCAAAAGCGTCACGATTGTGCGGATGGAAGTGCCCTGCTGCGGCGGAATCCAAATGGCAGCGCAAAATGCGTTGCAGGCCAGCGGGAAATTCATTCCTTGGCAGGTAGTGGTCATCGGCACCGACGGGAGAATTTTGGAAGACTAATTACACTGCCACAAAATTATGCCACAGCGCCCATCCAGGCACTGTGGCGTTTTGTATTTCCAGTCTTTTATTTTTTACTCCACAATCCCTTCATACTCCCCCTGCAAGCAGTAAAACTTTTCCAACAAAGGGCCGTAGTCCGGTTCCTGCCCTTGCAGCACCAGCAGCCACACCTCCAGCCGGTCCTGAGTCAAACTCTGCTGGCTTTCCAGGGAGCAAAAATACCGACCCACATACAGTGCCTGTGGTTCTCCGTAAGTAAAATTTGTGGGATTGAAGTTTTGGAAAACATAGGCGGATTCTTCCCACCTGCCCTGCTGGCTCAGCACTTCTTCCAACAGCAGAGCGGTGTCCCAATAAATCTGCTCCATGGTGCCCGTTCCGGCGTAGCAGAGCACACAATAAT
>PPYE01597459.1_pt1 | contig 25346 bp, 23 predicted proteins | sample 1559881 | NCBI WGS metagenome assembly PPYE01 (sample SAMN08240022, study PRJNA423297) | Human gut metagenome, whole genome shotgun sequencing project. | reverse complement strand
CCCAGACATGGGAGCGTGTGCAGGAATTACGCAAACAGCGCAAGCGTCCGAACCGCTATGATGAAGTGGGCTTGTTCTCTGGTATGCTCTTTTGCGCGGACTGCGGCAGCGTCATGTATCAGCAGCGTTACCAGACCGATAAGCGGAAACAGGACTGCTATATCTGCGGGAACTACAAGAAGCGCACCCATGACTGCACCGCACATTTTATCCGCACCGACCTTTTGACTGCGGGCGTTCTCTCCAATCTGCGGAAAGTGACGAGCTATGCGGCGAAGCACGAAAAGCAGTTTATCAAGCTGCTGATCGAGCAGAACGAGGATGGCGGCAAGCGCCGGAACGCCGCCAAACGCAAGGAACTGGACGCAGCCGAAAAGCGAATTTCGGAGTTGTCCGCCATTTTCAAGCGGCTGTACGAGGACAGCGTAAGCGGGCGTATCTCTGACGAGCGTTTCACAGAGCTTTCGGCAGACTATGAAGCCGAGCAGCAGGAACTGAAAGAGCGTGCCGCCAGAATACAGGCAGAGCTTTCCAAAGCACAGGCCGCCACGGTCAATGCAGAAAAGTTTATGAATATAGTCCGCAAGCACATGAACTTTGAAGAATTGACCCATACCCTTTTGCGTGAGTTTGTAGAGAAGATCGTAGTGCATGAGTGCAGCTATGACGAGAACGGCACACGCAGACAGGACATTGAGATTTATTACTCTTTCGTTGGCAAGGTGGACTTGCCCGAATGACCGCCCGACCTATCCGACACAAAGCGCAAGTGCCGGATAGGAACGGCAAAATTTTTTACACTTCTATTACTTCTTTATCACATATCAGTAAATATCCCGGTTATATCATGCAATATATGGCAGAAGAAGGTATTGAGGTACAGTTTTCCCCTGGCGACAGGGAACTGTTGAAGAACAATACGGCGGATTTTATTTCGCTCAGTTATTATATGAGCTGCTGTGCAACGGCAGACCCCCGCAAGGCTGTCAGGGCAGAAGGTAACCTTATCGGCGGTGTGCCGAACCCCACGCTGAAAGCCAGCGAATGGGGTTGGCAAATCGACCCAATTGGGCTTCGCTATGTTTTGAACCAGATATGGAATTTGTATCATAAGCCGATTTTTATTGTGGAGAATGGTTTGGGGGCCCATGACCAGCTCGTTCAAAAGAATGGAACATTCACTGTAGAGGACGATTACCGTATTGATTATCTGAGGGAGCATATCCGCCAGATGGGATATGCCATAGATGATGGCGTTTGTATTTGGGGTTATACCATATGGGGGTGTATCGATTTGGTCAGTGCTTCTACTGCGCAGATGTCGAAACGGTATGGCGTTATTTATGTGGACAGGCACGATGACGGTACAGGGAGTCTGCGCCGTTACCGTAAAAAAAGTTTCGAGTGGTACCGTACAGTAATTGCTTCAAACGGAGCAGTGCTGTGAATTGAAAAATAAAAAGGAGAGGGAATATGAACAAGGTTCAGCCGGGCATATGTTCGCAGCGGCCACCCAAAAAGTATCTGAAAAAATCGTTGCATGGGCGTGTACGCGGAATGATGATACCCTATGATGAGTATGAGCGTGCAAAAAAGTTTTATGTATATGTATTTGGCTGGGATGTCATGCGTGTGCCTCAAGGGGTATTCATTGAAGACACCGATGAACGCCCTTCCCTAATGTGCGCGACAGGGCCCTCTCAGGTTTCGTGGGAGGCTTCACAGCCTGGATATGTATGGGCACAGCTGGTTGCCCGGGAGCATTGCGAAAAACCGCAGGTGTTTATGGAAGTAAGCATGGATGTTCCACTGGAAGATACTATCACCACCCTTACAACATGCGGCTGGAAAGTGGTGAGCCATACGCAGATCAAAGGGGATTGGGCAAATTTTGTGGTGGTGGAAGACCCGGATGGAAACCGGGAATTGCTTTGGAAATGTCCGGATTCCCGAACCTGGGAAGAACCGGAAGCGGATTATGATAAAGAGTGATAGTTGAAAGGAGCTTGACATGTTAAGGCTTTATACTTGTTATAAATGCTGTTTTCCCTTCAAAGCAGATGATGACAATATCCCACCGAGGTGCCCCGCGTGCAACTGTACGCCAGAATGGTTTTTGTCGGAGCCATACAACGAGCAGGAAAAACGCCGCATTCATGTGGATCCGCCGGAACCCGATAAAACGGGCAGGGATCCTTTAGACATTTCTTATCATGTTGCAAAAAAATTTCCTTCCCGCAGCAGAAATGGGAGACTCAGACGCTTTGTATTTCAGTACCATGATGCTGCCACAGCGAAGCAGAATTACGAAAATCTCTTTGACTGGGATATTGTTCCCAGTGAGGGCACAGATGAAAAAAGCCCCTTGCTGTATTGCGCTACCGGCCCAGGCAATCCAAACTGGGAACCCAGAGTGCCTTCTTTTATCTATGGCTACTTCAAAGATGAAAAAACAGATGAAACTGGAAAAGAGCCCTTTTTCATGGTCGAAGTCAGCAATATTGAGGAGACGCTGCAAAAGGTGGAAAAATACGGCGGGAAAATTCTAAAACGGCGTTATACAGAATGTGGCAATGATTATGCGATTGTAGAGGACAGTGAAGGAAATGCACTTTACCTGTGGGAAACACCTTCCACTGTAACCTGGGATGAACCGGAATCTCAGGGCGGATAAGTTCCGCCCTGAAGGCAAGAAAGCGGGCGGACAGGCTGAATTTTAAAAGGCGGGAAACACATGGAAGCATTGCTGAAAGTTACCAATATTTGCAAACAGTTTGGTGCAACAAAAGCGCTGAGCGATGTATCGATGGAGCTTTATCCCGGAGAGGTCAGGGGGCTTTTGGGGGAAAACGGCAGTGGAAAATCCACCTTGTCTAATATCATTGCCGGGATATATGAACAAAGCAGCGGGCAAATGTTTTTTCAGAATGAACCTTATTGCCCCAAAAGTGTCTTGGATTCCAGCAGAAAGGGCATTTCTCTACTTGCTCAGGAGACGGGGACGATTGCCGGAATGACAGTTTGCGAAAATATGTTTTTAGGAGAAGAGACACAGAACAGCCGCTGGGGACTGGTGAATTTTCGCAGATTGTGCCAAAGCACGGCAGAGATACTCAAACGTCATGGGCTGGAGCATATCAATCCGGAAGAGAATGTAGAACGGTATTCATTTGAAGACAGAAAGATGCTGGAGGTCGCCAGAGCGGTACACCACTCACCTCAAATACTGATTATAGATGAAACGACGACGGCGCTTTCTCACCATGGACGCCAAAAAATATATGAAATCGTCTCAGAAATGAGAGCACAGAGAAAGAGTGTCATCTTTATTTCTCACGATTTAGATGAAATTATGCAGGTGTGCGATTCTGCCACTATTCTGCGCGATGGTCATTATATCGAAACACTTGGCAAAGAACAAATGAATAAAGATGCGATACGTGCTTTGATGATAGGCCGGGAATTTGACGGAAGCTATTACCGACCGGATTGGGAGGGGCACTTTGAAGAAGAGGTAGTGCTGAAAGCAGAAAATATCTGCTGTGCAGGCTCCCTTCATGACGTTAGTTTGGAATTACACAAGGGTGAGATATTGGGCATTGGCGGCTTGACGGAAAGTGGTATGCATGAACTGTGTAAAGTGCTGTTCGGCGCTATTCACCCCGATAGCGGCAGCGTGACCTATCAGGATGGAACAAAAATCACTTCTCCGCAGGAGGCATTGAAAAAGCATATTGCATATATCCCGAAAGACCGAGATACAGAGTCACTATTCATTACAGCAAATATCCGGGATAATATAGTTGCTTCTTCTTATGATACGCTTCAAAAAGGCGGTTTTATTCGACAGAAATCAGAAGATGAATTGGCAGAACGATATGCTGATTCCCTTCAGGTTAAAATGAGCGGTGTTCGCCAGCATGTAAGCGAACTAAGCGGAGGAAATAAGCAAAAAGTGGCACTCTGCAAATGGCTGGCGAATGATTCACAGATATTCTTGATGGACTGTCCCACGCGCGGCATCGATGTAGGTGTAAAAGCCAATATCTATCTGCTGATGCAGTCGTTGAAGCAACAGGGCAAGGCGATTATTATGGTGTCTGAAGAGCTGACTGAACTGATTGGCATGTCAGACCGCATCATTATTTTGAAGAACGGCATGTGTACAGGTGAATTCATGCGTCAGGAGAAACCCACGGAACAGGCTATCATTCAAAAAATGCTGTGAGCGCGAAGGGAGGCATACTATGCTGAAAAAGGTAAACAGTAATTTTATGAAAAAAGTTATGCCGTATGCCGGCCTGATAGCGCTTATCTTGATATTTTCCCTCACCACACAGGGGCGGTTTGTTGCGGCAAGAAATTTGACGAATATTATTGGTCAGTCGATGGTTACAATGATTGCCGCATGCGGCTGCATTTTTGTGATGGCCCATAACAATCTGGACTTTTCACTCGGTGGAGGTTGCGCTCTGATTGCGGCACTCAGCTTCCTTGTTACGAAAGGGCAAAACCTTATTCTGATGCTTTTGGCATGTATCTTGTTTGGTATACTGTGCGGTTCAATCACAGCTGTGATTCATATCAAGGGCAAGATTCCCGCATTTATGGCAGGCATGTGCATCATGTTTGTGGGGCGAGGCGTGGTGGAAGGGCTGGCAACGAATCATGTTATGAATCTGCCGGCTTACTCTGCGCAGTATGCAAATAATTTATTCTATTTGCTGTTTCTTTCCGCTGTGTTTATCATTACGGCAGTTGTTTTCAATTATACGAAAATAGGAAAGGCGCAAAAGCTGATTGGTTCAAACCCAAAAGCTGCCGAACTAAGTGGTCTGAATGTGGGTAAATATAAGGCAATTGCTTTTGCTATCAGCGGCATGACGCTGGGGGTATCGGCATTCCTCACGATGATTCGCATCGGCAGCGTGACCAAAACTATTGGAAGCGGCTTAGAGACAGATGTGTTAATTGCCCTTACACTGGGCGGTATCCCTCTGACAGGAGGGACGGGGACTAAAATTAAAGCTGCCTTTATAGGCACCATTACCTATTATATTTTGGGAAATGGGCTGACGCTCTGGGGGCTGGATGCGAACTTGATTTATATCGTAAAAGGGATTATTTTCCTGGCCACTGTATTTGTCACAATGGACAGAAAAGGGCAGAGGTATGTCTTATAGTACGCCAAGTACTTATAATGAAAGAAAAGGAGAAGACAAGATGAAAAAATTTATTGCACTTGTATTGGCCATGCTTTTGTGTGCTGCGCTCCTGACGGGATGCGGCAGTACGGGCACATCTTCCACCGCCAGTACGCAGGCAGCGGACGCCATCCACAAAATAGGCGTGATCTTCTATGGGAAAGACGATGACTTGGGGCAGTGTGTCTATGCAGAGATCAACCATGCCGCGGAAGTGATCGGCGTAGAAGTGGAATGGGCTCTTGGCGATTATGACACAGAATCTCAGTTGACATCGGTGGAAAATTTGATATCTGCTGGTTGCGAGGGTATTATGTTTATGCCCATTGAAGACGCCAGTGCACAGAAGGTAGGTCAGGCGTGCGAAGAAAGCGGCGTTTATTTTGCTATCTGCTTCCGTGATATTTTGGATGCCGATATTAAGAGCTATGTGGAATCCTGCGAATATTATGTGGGCAGTTGCTGGGAGGACGATAAAGGTGCGGCCGAGGAATTGGTTGCTGTCCTTGCAGAAGACGGCCGAAGTGTGTTTGGCCTCGAAAAGCTGAACCCCTCTATTGCATTGGCCGTACGAAATACAGGGTTTGAAAATGGCGCCGAGGCTGTCGGCGCAGAGATTGTAGCAGAATACGAGGTACCCAATGATGGAAACAGCCAGACGCACATCAATGGTATCACCAATTTTCTGAATTTGTACCCTGATATGGATGGTATCCTTATGACGACATCTAGTCAGGGGGCGGCAGAGTCCATTGTTAATACGGTGAAACAGAATACGGCAGTGGGTGACGTTAAGCTGGTTATGTTTGATTTGTACGACGGCATTGCAGAGGATTTTGAGGAGGGATGGGTCGCAGCTGCTTCTGCAGGCAATTCCCCTGATGCTCTGTTTGTGTTTCTGATGCTGTTCAACTCAGTGGATGGCACACCGCTTTCCGAGGATTTTATCAATCTTTCCCAGAAGCAGGTGATTATTACCAGCGCCGAAGAATGTGAGGATTATGAAAAATATATCGATAACCCAGATTATCAAATCTACTCTGATGAGATAATCAAAAGCCTTGTGGGCAAGTATAATCCGGATGTCACATTAGAGGACTATACAGAGCTCATGGACGCCTTCTCCCTGGAATGGGTAAAGGAGAACGCCAACTAACTGAAGGCTGGGAAGGTAGCTGCTATGCAAGTGATAAAGAAATATGTGAAAAATTATATCCTCATGGTTGGTGTGACAGCATTGCTCATCTTGCTGCTTATGCTTTTCGCACCGGCTACCAGATCTGTCACCACATTGATAACACTTCTCAAACAGGGTATCGCCCCGGCAATCCTCGGATGGGGCGTGCTGTTTAATATCAAAGCAGGCAACTGGGATTTTGGAGTAGGCGCCGAGGTGCTGGTCGCAGCGATTGTCGGAGGCAATATTGCAAAGATGCTGAACTTGGGGATATTCGGCGTGATTCTTTGCTGTGTAGCAGTTGGGCTTATTACTGGTGCGGTCTCCGGGTTGTTGTACAAATTACTTCAAATTCCCACAATTATTATTTCTATTGCTGTCATGCTGATATATGAAAGCATCTGCGGCATTGTATTCAGTGGTAAAGGCGTTTCACTGGGGTTGGAATATCTGGTGCTGGGAGGCTTTCCAGGCAATATCCTGATTCTGATATTTGGATTTTTGCTGGCCTATGTACTGTACTTTAAAACAAAGCTCGGGTACAATATCAAGGCAGTTGGAAGCAATGCGAAAGTTGCAGAGGACAATGGTATTCATGTCGTCCGCACAAAGGCCATAGCTTTGATGGTAGCAGGGATGTTTGCTGGGCTTTATGCTGCAGTGAACCTTGGCTCTTCCGGTGTTACCCGAACTGTCAGCGCTATGGGGACGATGGGGACATGCTTTAATGCCATGATGTGCGTGTTCATTGGCCTGTCGATTGTGGGAAGCGGGAATATATTCGTCTCCATTTATTTTGGTGCAGTCATCATGCAAATGATACATGTGGCGTTGATGGTATTCAGTATTCCCACTCAGTACAGCCAGGTTGTAGTTGCAGTATTTGTAATTATTTTTATGCTGATCTCAACCAATGCGCCGGATATAAAAGCACATATGAACCGTGAAAAGAAAGGAAAAATGAAAACCTGAGAATACCGCGCTGAAGCCAGTTTTCAGCGCGGTGTTTTTTATGACAGATGGTGGAAGCCTAGCAGGCCTGTTCACGGCGGTGCAGCCCTTTTCCGGTACACAAAAAATTATATCTGGCGCTGTACAATATGAGGGCCGGTGGTGACATACTGAACAAGAGCATTGCTTATCCGCCATTTTGTGCTATGATAGGGAATGCAGCAGCGTGGCTGCTGCTGCAGAACCCGGCGCCGGGGGCGCCGAAAAATAAGGAGGAAACGGGATTGAGAAGATCCTATGAAATGAACATGTGCAGCGGGCCGCTGTTCAGCAAGATATTGCTGTTTGCGCTGCCGCTTATGTGTTCCGGCATTTTACAGCTTTTGTTCAACGCGGCGGACATCATTGTGGTGGGGCGCTATACGGGCAGCACGGCGCTGGCGGCGGTGGGCTCCACTACTTCGCTGATCAACCTGCTGGTAAACCTGTTTATCGGGCTTTCTGTGGGCGCCAATGTGGTCATTGCGCGCAGCTACGGCGCGGGCGACACGGCTGCCGTGCACCGCGGCGTGCACACCGCGCTGCTGGCGGCGGGCGTGTGCGGCACGGCGATGATTTTCGTGGGCATCGCGCTGTCGCGCCCCATGCTGGAATGGATGGGCACGCCGGACGATGTGATAGATCAGGCGGTGACATATCTGCGCATCTATTTTGTGGGCATGCCGTCCGTGCTGTTGTATAACTTCGGCGCGGCCATCCTGCGCGCCGTGGGCGATACGCGCCGCCCGCTGTACTTTCTCACAGTGGCCGGGCTTGTAAACGTGGCGCTGAACCTTGTGTTCGTCATCCGCTTTTCCATGGGCGTGGCGGGCGTGGCGCTGGCCACCATCATTTCGCAGACAATTTCTGCATGGCTTATCCTGCACTGCCTTATGCACAACACGGGCGCGTGCTGCTTCATCCCGTCCGAGCTTCGCATTCACAAAGACCAGCTCATGGCTATCCTGCGCATCGGCCTGCCCGCAGGGCTGCAGGGCGTTATCTTCAATGTATCCAATGTGCTCATTCAGTCCTCTATCAACAGCTTCGGCTCTGCCGTGATGGCGGGCAACACGGCGGCCAGCAATATCGAGGGCTTTGTATATACCTCCATGAACGCCGTGTACCAAACATCGATGAGTTTTATCAGCCAGAATATGGGCGCGCGCAATTTCAAGCGGGTAGACCGCGTGCTGCTGGAATGCCTGGGCCTTGTCAGCGTTGTGGGGCTGGTGCTGGGCAACGGCGCATATCTGCTGGGGCGCCCTCTGCTGGGCATTTATACGCCGGAGGCGGAGGTGGTCACCTACGGCCTGTACCGGCTGAGCGTGGTGAGCAGCACATATTTTCTGTGCGGTTTAATGGATGTGCTGGCGGGCAGCATCCGCGGGCTGGGCTACTCCATCCTGCCCATGCTGGTCTCGCTCACAGGCGCATGCCTTTTGCGCATCGTGTGGATTATGACGGTGTTCCAGTGGAACCGCAGCCAGCTCAGCCTGTATATCTCTTACCCGGTGTCCTGGGTGCTGACGGCGGCTGTGCACCTCATCTGCTATCTGGCCGTGCGCCGGCGCGCGTTTCAAAAGGCGGAGCAGCGGGCCGCACAGGAGGCGGCCTGACGCCTTACACGCGGCGCTGTTTTTCTGTACGGCAGCCGCCTGCTGTGTTATAATAAAAGCAGTGCAGGAAGAGGGGAGAATGTCAATGAAGATTATGGCTGTAGATTACGGCGACGCGCGCACCGGCCTTGCCGTGTGCGACCGCACCGAGTTCCTGGCAAGCCCGGTGGGCACCATCGAGGAAAAGAGCTTCGCCAAGGTGGCGGAAAAAATTGTGTATGCCACGCGGGAATTTGACGTGGGCATGGTAGTGATAGGCCTGCCGAAAAATATGGACGGCACCGAGGGGCCGCGCGCGGAGAAAAGCCGCAGGCTGGCGGACACGCTGCGCGCCATTATCCCCATTCCCGTGGAATTGTGGGACGAGCGCCAGACGACCATTGCGGCGGCAAACATTCTTTCTGAAAACGGCACCTATGGCAAAAAGCGCAAAAAGGTGCTGGATTCCGTGGCGGCCACAGTGATATTGGAAAGCTACCTGGCCTTCCGGAAAAACAGCGGTCGGCAGGGGTGAACAGCGGCTTGTCAAAGGAAATAAAAAAGGCGTGCGGCTTTTCACAAAGCCGCACGCTCTTTTCGTCTGTCTGGCCGCCGTGCCGCGGGCCTTTCTACGCGTGCTGCGGGCGGCGCGTCAAACGCCCTGCTCCAACAGGCAAAGCACCTTCCGGGCGGCGTCCTCTATCAATTCCCCCAGCGGCTTCGGGGCAAAGCCTGCCACCTGCACGTTGCATTTGGCAGCAGGTACCAGCACCTTGACGGCGGGGCTCTGCGCAATGGCCGCCGCCATGGCCGGGGTGCACTCGCCCAGCATGCTGTTTGCCATTACAAGGCCCAGCGGCCCGGTGACAATGTCCGCCCGCGCGGCGTTTACGGCGGCGGCATTTTCGCCGGTGGCCCCGGCGCTGGCGCCCGCCTTCAGCATGGCCGAGGTGGCAAGAGCATTCGTGCCTACTGCGAGGATGTCGCCCGCATAGCCCTTGGCGCGCAGAGCCTCGATGATGGCCTTTCCGAAGCCCCCACCCTGGCCGTCTATTACAACAAGTTTCAATTCTGTTTCCTCCTTTTGCCTGCGCGTTCTTGTGCCGCGGCGCCCTACATCAGGGGCGCAAACAGCCGTAGGAACATCTGCGCCAGCCATTTATACAGCGGCACGCGGCGAATATCCTCGGCGGTCACCTCATGGCACATGGCCATGGTAGCCTCGAAATCTGCCTTTACATCGCCCACAATATGCCCGCCGAAGAACTGGCAGCAGTTTTCATAATGCAGGTACAGGCTACGGTAATCGGTGTTGGCGCTGCCCACAATGGCCAGCCTGTCGTCTGATACAAACATTTTTGCGTGCACAAAGCCGGGGGTGTATTCGTAGATGCGCACGCCCGCGCGCAAAAGCTCCGGGTAATAGCTTTGCGTCACATAGTACACATAGGGCTTGTCCGGGATGCCGGGCGTAATGATGCGCACATCCACGCCGCTTTTGGCCGAAAGGCACAGCTCGGTGGTCATCTCATTATCCAAGATGAGATACGGCGTCATCAGGTAGACATAGCGCTGCGCGTGGCGCAGCACATTGAAATAAGCGTTTTCCGCCACGTTCTCGCTGTCCAGCGGGGAATCGCAGTAGGGCTGCACAAAGCCCTCTGCAGAGGGGTAAGCGGCTTCCGGCAGGTAATCCAGATACCGGGTGCGCGTCTCGGCCACATAGTCCCACATTTTCAGGAAGGTGACGGTAAGGCTGAACACCGCCGGCCCCTCCAGCATGAAGCCGGTGTCCTTCCACACGCCGAAGCGCTTCTTGCGGTTGATATATTCATCGGCAAAGTTCATGCCGCCGGTGAAGCCCACTTCGCCGTCTATGACGGTTATTTTGCGGTGGTCGCGGTGGTTCAGCAGCTTGTAATCTGACGGATGCCATGAAAAACGGATGGGGCTGACGGCAAAGCACTGGATGCCCTGCGCGCGCAGCGTCTCGGCATAATCGGAGGGCAAAGTGAACAGGCAGCCGAAGCCGTCGTACAAAACGCGCACGTCCACGCCCTCTTTTACCTTCTGGCGCAGCACCTCCAGCGTGCGGCCCCACATCTCGCCGTCCTGCACGATGAAATACTCCATAAAAATATAATGGCGCGCGGCCTTCAGCTTTTCCAGAAAGCGGGGAAAAAAGTCTTGCCCGAAGGGGTAATACTCTACCTTTGTGCCGTCATACAGCGGCGCGGCAGCGTTGCGCGCCAGATATTCCATATGGGGGCGGTATTCCGAATATTGGGTGCAGAATGCGCGCTGGGCAGCTTCGTCCTGCCGCATGATTTTATTGGCGCGGTGCTCGATGCGAAGAAAATCCTCCGCCTTTTTGGGCTTGATGCCATGGCTGCCCCACAAAAGATAAAACAGCGCGCCAGACATGGGCATCGTCACCATAATTAAAAGCCACATGATGCGGTAGGCTGGGTTGGTGTTCGTCTTTTCCAGCACGGCCATCATTACCACTACGACGGTGAGGGTGATAAGCAGGTAAGCCACGCCCCCCACGCGGCTGAACGTGACCATGAGGGCGATGAACAGCGCCAGCTGCAGCAGAATCATTACCGAGAAAAAGAAAGAGCGCGACATCAGAAATTTCAAGATGCGCCGCATGGCTGCCGCCCCCTTCCTGCATAAAAATCCTGTTACAATATAGCATATTTTACCCAAAAAGAAAAGCGCGCCGGGCATTTTCGGGCCGGGGCGCCGGGCAGAAACACACCCAGCAGGCGCCGCAGGGCTGCAAAAAATAAGAACACGGCACAGAAGCTTGCTTGCTCATTTGGTCTGTGACCACAACTGTGCGTTTTGAACAAATAATAAGAGCAAAAGGTGTATAAATTGCGAAATTTCATATGTAAGGTACGAAAATATGTTGACACTAAATATAGAATATGCTAAATAATTAAGTGTATTAAATCTTTTTTGGAGCCTTAGGCAAATTAAAATGAAAAGGTTGCAGGTGCTGTCTGGCCCAAGAGCGGCAGACAGCCTGTAATAAAAAGGAAGGAATGGACAAAGCAATGAAATACGATTTTACTTCTATTATGGACCGCCACGGGAAAGATGCAATCGCAGTGGACGCGCTTGGCCTTATGGACATGGCACCAACGCCTCCGAAGGAAGGCTTTGATGCAATTCCGATGTGGGTAGCGGATATGAATTTCCCTACGGTTCCAACAGTGCCTCAGGCCATGATAGAGCGTGCAAAGCACCCGGCATACGGCTATTTTCTGGAAAGCGATGCCTATTACGACACGATTATCCGCTGGCACGAAAAACGCAATGGCGTCACAGGGCTGAAGCCGGAGCATATCGGGTATGAAAACAGCGTGATAGGCGGCCTGATCAGCGCCCTGAAGGTGCTGTGCTCTCAGGGCGACAATGTGCTGATCCATTCGCCCACCTATGTCGGCTTTACCAAGGGCATGACGAATAACGGCTACCATATGATCCACAGTCCGCTCGTGCTGGATGAAAACAACATCTGGCGTATGGATTTTGAGGACATGGAAAAGAAGATTGTGGAAAAGAAGATTCACGCGGCTGTGTTCTGCTCGCCGCACAATCCCTGCGGCCGCGTGTGGGAACGCTGGGAACTGGAACGCGCAATGGAGCTGTTCCGCAAATATGATGTGTATGTGATTTCGGATGAGATTTGGTCGGACCTTGTGCTGGACGGCTATAAACATATTCCCACACAGTCTGTTTCCGAAGACGCGCGCATGCGCACAGTGGCGCTGTATGCCCCCTCCAAAACCTTCAATATGGCGGGCCTTGTGGGCAGCTACCATATTATCTATAACAAGTGGCTGCACGACCGAATCAACAAAGAGGAATCGACCACCGACTACAACTATATGAATGTGCTGTCTATGCACGGGCAGATAGGTGCGTATCAGCCGGAGGGCTATGAGTGGGTGGACGAGCTATGCCAGGTGCTGACAGGCAACGTGAAATATGCCTGCGATTACATCGAAAAGCATTTTGATGGAGTGAAATTATCCCGTCCGCAGGGTACCTATATGCTGTTTCTGGATTGCACCGAATGGTGTGAGAAACATGGGAAAACCATTCATGAACTGGAAACAGCTGGCTGGGATGTGGGCGTCGGCTGGCAGGACGGCCGGATGTTCCACGGCCCGTGTCATATCCGCATGAATCTGGCCCTTCCTCTTTCCCGCGTGAAAGAGGCGTTCGAGCGTCTGGATAAATATGTGTTCAACGCCTGAAGGGCGGCGAGTCTGCCGCATGGACGAAAATGAGCGGGCCGGGCCGTTCGCTGCGCCGTCCGGCACGGCCCGGCAGTTAGGGGGAAGATGACATGACCTTTGATATGGTGCTTCAAAATTGCAGGCTCATCCCGGAGCTTTCCGGCGGATGGGACGGCGGGCTGGCAGACATTGCGGTCTCTGGCGGCTTTATTCAAGCGGTAGAGAAGGCCGGCAGCGGGATGCAGGGCCGCAACGCGGTGGATTGCTACGGAAAAACGCTTCTGCCAGGTTTGTATGACATTCACCAACACAGTGACGCGGTGACCGCGAATTTTATGGATAACTGGGCGATGGACGAATACGAATTGTTCAATCGTTCGTGCCTGTGGGCAAAGCGCATGATGAGGCTGGGATATACCACAATGCGTTGCATGGGCGCAAGAAACCGCCTTGGAATACATGTGCGGAACGCCATACAGGCCGGCGTATTTCACGGGCCCAGGCTGCTGGCCTGCGGAAACGGCATTACCGTTACCTCAAAGGCGCCTATGAACGACAACCCTCAGTATGACGGCCCGGATGGCTGGCGCAGGGGAGCGCGTAGCGATGCGGCGGAGGGCGCGGACTTTTTGAAGGTGTTCGTCTCCGGCAGTGTGATGGGGCAGCGTGGCAAGCCGGGCCTGATGGTATGCACCCGTGAGGAGGTAGCCGCCGCTGCCGCCGCCGGGCGTGCGCTGGGATTGGAAACAGCAGCGCATTGCCACAGTGCGGACAGCATAGAGGCGGCGCTGGATGCCGGCGTTTATACCATAGAGCACGGCACCTACGCCAACGCTGCGCTTCGCAGGCGAATTGCGGAAAGCGACGGACGGCATTATCTGGTACCTACTATTGCCGTGATGAAATGGTGCGCCGATATCGCCGCAGATGAAAGCCCGCAGCTGGCATATCTGGCCGAGCGCGCCGGATGGGTGATAGAGGCGGCAAAAAAGAACATTTCCGCCGCTTACCGCGAAGGTCTGGAGCTTGGCTGGGGTACCGACCTTGACATTGAATCGCTGGAGAAAGACCCTGCTCAGGAATTCCGGCTTCGCCAGCAGTGGTGCGGCATGAGTAATATCGACATGCTGCGGCAGGCCACGGTGACCAGTGCGAAAATTTTGCATCTTGAAGGTGTCAGCGGGCAGATAAAGCCAAGCTATGAGGCGGATATGGTGCTGTTTGACGGAAAGCCGGACGAAGACATTTCCGCCATGGGGCAGCTGCCGAAACTGGTGGTAAAGGGCGGCAGCATTGCCGCTCAGGCAGACTAAAATACTTTTCGGGCACATGTGGGACGCTGTTTTTGAAAACAGCCTGCATTGAAAATCAAAAGGAGGAATTTTAAAATGGGTAATGGTTTGATGCAACGGAAAGGCGGAGGGCTTTTGGGCCCCGGTATGCTGAAAAAGTATTGGCTCGTCATGTTCGCTACGTTTTCCAATACATCGTTCCTGATAAGCCAGCTCAGTCAGGTATTCTATGTGCAGTTTCAGGACATCTTCCAGCTCACCAATACACAGATGGGCTTTTTGGAAGGCTTTGGCAACATCGGCGGTTTTGTGGGAGGTATCATCGGCGGCCTCTTGGCCGACAGATTCAGCCCGAAGAAGCTGACGGCCATCGGCTGCTTTGTGGCGGCGTTCTCCGCCCTGCTGGAATCGGTGGCACACTCCTATTTCCTGCTTCTCATTATCTATTTCTGCCTGGCGCTGGCAGCTAACGTACTGCTGCTCACACCTTACTTCAAGCTAATCAAGCTGCTTGGCAACAGCGACGAGCAGGGCAAGCTGATGACGTTCTCCGAGGCGGCATACGCAATCGTGACGCTTGTCATCCAGTATGGGTTCCTAGGAGCTATCACTGCACTGAACCTCTCCTTCCAGATGGCACTGCGTGGCGTGGGTATCCTGTGCATTCTGGTGGGCATCGGTATCTGGGTATTCCTGAAATCGCCGGGTATTGAGGCGGAAGAAAAACGCCTGAAGGAGCTTCGTAAAAATTCTACGGTATCTAAGAAAGAAAATACAGAACCCAAGGTAGGGCTTTTGGAGATACTGAAAATGCCCGTTACATGGTGCAATGTAGTGGCTACGTTCTGCCTGAACCTGATGGCGCAGATCGTCTTCACCTATATGAACCCTTATCTGGTGGGTGTAATGGCGTTTACGGCCGGCACGGCTTCATTTGTGGCAATTACGATGAAAAACTTCTTCCGCATCGTGGTCAGCCCGTTCGGTGGCATGCTGCGCGACAAGCTGGGTGATTCTACCATCGTATTTAAGGTTGCCTGTGTTGCCATGACGGTGATTGCGCTCGGCATGGCACTGCTGCCGCTTGGTGGCGGTACGATAGCCGTCCTGTATCTTGTCCTGGTTGCACTTTTCTCTGTGGGCATGTACGCTATTACGGGCCTGCAATATACTTTGGTGGAAGATGCCAAAGTGCCCATCAAATACACTGGCCGCCTATGGGGCGTGGTGTTCACTGTGAATGCCACCGGCTATATGATCCGTGGCGCTATTTGCGGTCAACTTCTGGACAATTTCGGCAATGCGGGGTACCGCTATATTTTCATCTTCCTGGCTGTGACAACGGCGCTGTGCGGCGCATCGGCCTTTGTGCTGAAAAAGCTGATAGACAAGAAAAAGGCGCTGGGCAAGCGCGTGCAGGCGGAAGTGGACGCGCAGATGGCGCAGCAGGCCGAGCAGGCACAGTGAGGCGCAGTATTTCATAACAGATGCGGGAGGGAAGAAGATGGATAAGGTAGAACAGAAAATACTGGATATTATCGACAGCAGAGCACAGGATATCATCGGCTTTGCGAATGATATCTGGGCACACGCGGAAACGGGGTTCAAAGAGTTTCGCACTTCACAGCGGTTTGCCGAAGAGCTGGAAAAACTGGGCCTTGACGTACAGCGGGGAGTGGCCTATACGGGCGTTAAGGCATATCTAAAACCGCCCTGTCAGGAGAAAAAAGGGTATACAGTGGCGCTGATGGGTGAAATGGATGCGCTGCCAATGCCAAGCCACCCCGAAGCAAATAAGGAGACGGGCGCAGCACATGCATGCGGCCATAACGCGCAGTTGACGGGGGTGCTGGGCGCGGCCATGGCCCTGACAGACCCGGAGGTGCGAGGCGCGCTGAATGGGAACGTGGCTTTCATCGGCGTACCCTCTGAAGAATTCAGCGCAGACGTCGCCTATAAGTTGGATCTTATCAGACAGGGAAAGATTGGCTGCTGCGGAGGAAAATCGGAGATGATCCGCATCGGTGCGCTGGATGATATCGACATCACGGTGGGGCACCATAGCTGGGAAGCCGAAGTGGCCGTGCTGAACGACAGCACGAACGGCTTTGTCAACAAGACCGTCCATTTCAAAGGAAAAGCGGCGCATGCCACGAACGCGCACGCGGGCATCGATGCGCTGGAAGCGGCAACTCTGGCGGTCAACGCAATCAATGCGCAGCGCGAGACTTTCCGTGACGAAGACGTTGTGCGCATCCATGGGCGTATCGTGCACGGCGGAGACGCCTCGAACATTATTGCCGATGATGTGGAACTGGATTACAGCATCCGCGGCAAGACGATGGCCGCGATTAAAGAGGCCAATTACAAAGTAGACCGCGCGCTGAAAGGCGCTGCTATGGCGCTGGGCGCGGGGTTGGACGTTGAGACGGTGGCGGGATATCTGCCTACGGTACCGAATAATACAGTTGAGCTTCTGGTAGGCGTTCTGCGTGATGTGGCGCCAGACAAAGAACTCATGCTGATAGACTCTGCGGCAGACCCCACCATTCATTCGGCAGGCTCTTCTGATTACGGCGAGCTTTCCAGCATCATGCCACTCATCCAGTTTGGCACGGGCGGCTTTCGGGGCGCCGCCCATACGACGGAATATACCTGTGTGGACCCGCAGCTTGCCTATGTGACAACGGCCAAGGTGTTCGCCCTGTGCGCATACCGCCTGCTAAAGGGCGATGCTGCAGGTGCAAAGCAGATGCTGTCTGTGTTCAAACAGACCATCGATCGCGAAGGCTTTGTCAAATATATTGGTGAAATGCAAAAGCACGAGACTGTGGAAATGCTTCCTGTGCCCGATTTTTCGAACAAATAAGGTCGGTAGTATAATAGCAAAGGTGCAAAAAACGGGCCCGCCCCGGCTGGGGGCGGGCCTAACCGCATTTTGTCGGACATATGCTCTGTTTCGATGGCTGCATTGTAGAAAAAACGGCGGCAGTATGATATGCTGTATCTTAACAGAGGGCTCTCTGATTAGGAATGATATTGCTGCGGAGGACGGACAGATGCGCGAAGCTTCCTTTTTCAGAAAAAACAGTGTTCGGCTTTCCTATGTAAAGCTGCGCTTTGCGGCGGTGCTGTATGCCGCGGTGCCGGTGGCGGTGTTCCTGCTGGGCTGGCTGAAGCCGTGGTGGGGCGTGCCGGCCGCGGCCCTGCTGGCGGCGGGCGTGCTTTGCCTGCGCCCCGGTAAAAAAGGGCCTGCGGCGCTGCAGGAAAAGGCCCTGTGCGTGCCCGCATGGGTGCTGGCCGCAATGCTGGCCTTTGCGCTCATCTGGTGCTTTTGGGGCGGGCAGGGCGGCTATTTTTACCAGAACACAGATTTTGCGAACCGCAACGGCGTTCTGCACGACCTTGTAAATTATCCCTGGCCCGTGTATTACCAAAGCAGCAGCGGTGGCTTTGGCAACCACGGCGAGCCTTTTGCTTTGGTGTATTACATCTGCCACTGGCTGCTTCCGGCCCTGGCGGGCAAAGCGGTGCTGGCGGCGACGGGCGCCGCGGGCGCTGCGTGGCTGGCGGCAAATTTTGCGCTGTTTTTATGGACGAGCCTTGGCGTCTTTCTTGTGCTCTGCCTGCTTGTGGTCACGTTGCGGCCGCAGGGGTGGCTGGCTGTGCTTTTGGTGTGTGTGGGCTTTATGGCCTTCAGCGGGCTGGATATCGTGGGCACGGCGTGGATGCATCAGGACGTCGGCTTTCATATAGAGCGCTGGGCGGGCACAAATGAATACAGTTCTATGACCACCTGCCTGTTTTGGGTGTTCAACCAGACGGTGGTGCCGTGGCTGATGACGCTGTGTGTAATGAATGAAAAGGGCGTGGAAAACTATGCGCTTTTGGGCCTGCTGGCGCTGCCCTTCGGCCCGCTGCCCTTCGTGGGGCTTGCCGTAATGTGCCTTGGCCTTGGCGCGGTGCGCCTTGTGCAAAGCGTGCGGGCAGGGCGCCTGCCCGCCTTCTGGCGTGAGGTGTTCTCACGCCAGAACCTGCTTGTGCTGGCGGCCGTTCTTCCGGTGTTTTATCTCTATTTTTCCTCCAATGCGGCTACCACCATGGAAGAAGGGCGCTTCTGCTTTTACCTTTCCGGCAGGCAGGAGGTGGATGCGGGCAAAGAACTGTTTGAGCTTGTGCGCTTTTACATGCTGGAGTGCGGTGTGTATCTGGCCCTTATCTGGCATGACTATAAGAAAGACGCCCTGTTCTACCTCACTGCGGCCAGCCTGATGGCATACCCGCTGTTCCGCATGGGCGCCGCAGGCACGGGCGATTTCACCATGCGCGCCTCCATCCCGGCGCTGCTGGTGCTGGCCTGCATGGTGCTGGGGTATCTTGTCCGCAGGAAAAGCGTATTCCGCACTGGAAAGGCATGGGAAAGGGCGCTTTATATTTTGCTGGTGGCGGCGCTCTGCGTCGGCGCCGTGACGCCGCTTGTGGAATTGTGGCACGGCTTTATCGTGGTGTGGAATGCCGGGCACTTCGGCATTGCCTATGACCCCTACGGCACGGTGAACCATGTGGACAACGTGTATATCAACAATTTTGTGGCCTGGTATTTGCAGGACAGCCCCTTCTTCCGCTTTTTTGCACGGTGAAAGGCACAGCGGCCCCGCCCCGGCGTTAGGCCGGGGCGGGGCCGCTTTTTCTCTGTATGCTTTGTTCAGAAGCCGAGGGTTTCGGCCACCAGAATGACGCGGATGCGCCCCTTCTGGCGCTGCTGGCGAAGCACAAGGTAATCGCAGCAGATGCGCGCGGGGCTTTGGCAGTTGGCACACACGCCCGTCTGCGCGCAGGGCGTTTTGCAGGCAAGGCGCTGTGCGTTTGCAGGCGCGGCCAGTGTCTCCAGCCGGTGCTGCGCCTCGGCAAGGTCTTTCACCAGCTTGTTGCAGCCCGCCACCAGCGCCACGTTGCGCGGGCCGAAGGCCAGCGCGGCAATGCGGTTGGCAAGGCCGTCCACATTGAAGATTTCGCCTTCTTCTGTGATGGCGTTGGCGCTGCACAAAAACCAATCTGCCGAAAAATGGGCGCGCAGCACGGCGTCTTTTTCCGCCTCCGTCAGGCCGGGGGCCGCCCTGTCCAGAAACCTTACCCTGCCGCTGTGCAAGAACTGTTCCACGCCGCACTCGGCCAGCGTGACAGAGCCGCCCATGCCCACGGACGAGCCCGGCGCAATCCAATGCTCCAGCAGGGGAAGCACGTCTGCCGCGCTGTCTACGCACACGGCCTCCATGTTGTTTTTTCGCAGCGCCTGGGCCGTGCGCTCCATGCGCTGGCGAATGACGTTTCTTGCCGCTTCATGCATTTCAAACCGCCTCCACTTCAATAACCTTCTTTTGTCAGCCCGCCCCGGCAGGCTGCCGGGCAGGCCCTGCCTTTATCATATCATAAACCATCCGTTTTGGAACAGAGAAATTGACGGCAGGCGCATAAAAAGCAGCGCGCCCTTGCAGCCGGGGTAAAAAGGGGATATGATGAAGCATAAAGCGGCATGGCCATGCCGGAAAAGGGAGGCGGCTTTTTATGGCGGAATGGACGCCGGAACTGGTAAAGCTGGAGATTTATACGCCCTGTGCGGCTCTGGAGGGCCTGCTGGAGGCCCTGGCACAGGCAGGCGCAGGCGTGGTGGGGAGATATACGCATGTCTGCTCTTACGCGCAGGTGGAGGGCACCTGGACGCCCCTGCCGGGCGCTTCGCCCTATGACGGAAAGGCCGGAGAAATGAGCCGCGGCACAGAATATAAGCTGGAGGTGCGCTGCTCTGCGCAGGCTGTGCCGGAGGCGCTGGCCGCTGTGCGGGCAAACCACCCCTACGAACAGCCGGTGGTGAACATCCTGCCCCTGTACAACGGCATGTGGGGCGAAGAGCTGTAAAAAGGGGAGACATGCTCCGGCGGCGGGCGTGCCGCTTGGCTGGGGACGGGCGGCATCTGCTTTGCACTGTAATTTCGGCTCCATGGTACAATCAGGCCCCCATGGCGGTGCCATAGGGGCTTTTAGCAGCAATGGAAAAAGGGAATGCCGCCGTCAGAGGGCACCCCGGCACGCGTTGGCTGCATTTTCAAGCTCGGCCGGGTGGGCAGCCGGTCGCCCTGCGGCCTTGTCATCCCATGCAGGGGATGACAAGGCGGCGCTTCGCGGCTTTCAGCCCATGGCCGGGCCACCGGCAGGGCAGACGGCGCAGCCCCTGTCGGAAGGCAGTGGGGAACACAGCCAGCGTGCTGCCACAAAGCCGAAAGCCAATGTTGCCTCTGCCTGCTGCGCCCGATACCACGGGGAAAAATGGCCCTGCGCCGCTGCATGGCGGCGCAGGGCGTGCCAAAGCCGGGGTGGTTCTAACAACCGGCCCCCGGCACAGCCCGCCGGACGCATACGGGCATTCTGCTTTATAAAGCTTAATGGCTGCAAAAAACAACGCGGTTTTGCGCGCTGCGTCCCATTCGCTGGGGCCGCCTTGCCAGGCTCCGTTTTGTTCCCGGCCTGTTATTTCTGCCGCGGGCGCCTGCCGCCCTGCCGCTTTTTCTTTTTTACAGAAAAGCCGAAATCGCCTATTTTGCGTCCCAGTGCGAAATATTCGCCGTGCGCATAGGCACACAGCCCGGCCTTGGCAAGGCGCAGGCGGCCGTTCGCGTCAATGAGGGCTTCGTCCACCTGTACGCTGACGATATCCGCCAAAAACATGTCATGCGTGCCAAGCGGCACAATATCCGCCACACGGCACGCAAGGCTGAGCGGGCTTTCCGCAATGGCGGGCGCGGCAAAGCCGGGCACGGCCTCGGCCGTGAGGCGGGCAGCGGCCAGCTTGTTTCCATTGCGGCCGCTTTTTACGCCGCAGTAATCTACCGCGCGCACAAGCGCCGCTGTGGGCAGGTTGATGATGAATTCGCCGCTCTCCTTGATGAGCCCGTAGCTGTACCGCTCGGGCCGCACAGAGATATAGGTCTTTGGCGGCTGGGAATTCAGAATGCCCGTCCAGGCGACGGCAAGGGCATTCGGTGCTTCCAGCGTGCCACAGCTCACCAGTGCGGGCGGCACGGGCGCCAGCAGTGCGGCGCCCTTCCATTCTGTCTTTGGCATGGCGTTTCCTCCCTGTGTTGCAAAACAGGCGCCGGGGCCCGCAGCGGGCCCCGGCCTGTTTTTCGTACGCGGTGCTTTTATGGCGGCGGCGCAGGCGGGCCGCCGGGCCGAAAAGCAGCCGCAGGCTGTTTTTACTTCCCGCTTTCGTCAAACGTGGTCTCGCTGATGATAAAGCGCGGGCGCTGCTTTGTCTCGTTGTAAATCTTGCCGATGTATTCGCCGATCACGCCCAGGCACAGAAGCTGCACGCCGCCCATGAAGAAGATGGCGCACAGCATGCTGGCCCAGCCGGATACCGTGGCGCCCAGCAGCTTTGTGAGCAGCACCCAGATAATACCGATAAAGCTGGCAAGGCTGATGAAGAAGCCAAGCCCCGTGATAAGGCGGATGGGCTTTACCGAAAGGCTGGTGATGCCGTCAAAGGCGAAGTTCAGCATCTTTTTCAGCGGGTAATGGCTTTCGCCCGCAATGCGCTCGGCGCGCTCGTAATATACGCTGGAGCTGCGGTAGCCCACCAGGGGCACAAGGCCGCGCAGAAACAGGTTCACCTCGCGGAACTGCGCCAGCCCCTCCAGCGCGCGCCTGCTCATCAGGCGGTAATCGGCGTGGTTATACACCGTGTTTGCGCCCAGCGCGTTCATCACCTTATAGAAGCCCTCGGCTGTGGTGCGCTTGAACCAGGTGTCCGTCTCGCGCTTCGAGCGCACGCCGTACACCACATCGCACCCGGCAAGGTATTCGTCTATCATTTTATCCATGGCGTTGATGTCATCCTGCCCGTCACAGTCGATGGAGATGGTGACGTCTGCCATGTCCTTGGCCGTCATCAGCCCGGCCAGCAGGGCATTCTGGTGGCCGCGGTTGCGAGAAAGGCACACGCCCAGAAAATGCTCGTCCTGCGCGGCAAGCTGGCGGATGATGCCCCAAGTGTCGTCTTTCGAGCCGTCGTTGACAAACATTACGCGGCTTTCCTCGCTTATCTTGCCGGCGGCAGCAAGGCCTTTCACCTTTTCCAGAAACATGCCGCTTGTAACGGGCAGCACCTCCTGCTCGTTATAGCAGGGAATCACAATGTATAAAACAGGTTTTTCCATCGGTGTCTCCTTTTTATTTTTATTATCTAATTTTGAACGGGCAGCGCGCCTTCCGCCCGGAGTTCACGCAGAAAAGCAAAGCAGAACGCGCCGTACAGCGCAATGTTGAACACGGAAAGCGTGCTCATGCTGACAGGCATGGCGCCCTGAAGCAGGAAGGGGATGTAAATCATAGTGTCCATGGCTGCCATGCAGGCAGTAAGGGGGACAAGCCTGCCGGTAGCGGCCGTATGTACCACCAGAAGCACGAGCACAGCCATGCCATAGCGCTCGTGCATGCCAGGCAGGAAGATAAGGCAGGTGTAAAAGCTGAAAATAAACAGCAAAAGCGTAGTGTGCACGCCAAACTGCACCCGCCGGGAAATGAGCCAAACCGCGGCGATGCCCAGCACGCCGAAACAGAACAGCATCATGCCGGTGCGGAAAAAGGGGATGATATTGCCCTCAATGAAGCGGTAGGTTCCGTTATTCCATTCAAATGTGCTGGCGGCGCCGGAAAACCAGGTGGCGGCATTGGGGTAGCTGCTTGCAATATGTGCCTCGGCCCCCTGCCCAAGGTAAATGTCAAACGGCCGCCGCAAAGCCTCACTCACATTGCCGTGCAGAATGAGCGTGACAATAACGGACGGAATGGCGAAGATCTCCAGCATGGCGGGCATCCACAGAAAATTCAGAGCAGAAAACTTCTTTCTCACCACATACAGGATGAGCAGTGCCGGGCACAGGAATACAGCCTGCAGCTTCAAGCTGAACGCGACGCCCAGCCAGATGAAGCTGATCACATATTTTTCCTTATAAAAGAACAGCGTGCAAAGCAGAAGAAATGTGACATACATCATGTCGCACTGCGCCCACATGGCCCCGTTCATCACGACGGTGGGCAGGAACAGCACGGCGATGCCCGCCGTCACGGCCGCCCGGCGCGCGGCTGCGCGTGTGCGCCCGGCCTGCAGGCAAACTTCGCGCGCCAAAAGCGCCGCGGCCCCCGCGCCGATATAATCGAACAGAACAGACGGCAGCTTGATTGCAAGAAGCGGGTTGGGCAGATAGGAAAGCGCGGCCATCAGCGTGCGGTAAAGCATGTTATAGTTGCCCACATCCCGCGCAAGGGCGCGCCAGCCGCCGAAGCTGCGGAAGTTTTCGTACCACACTTCCAGCGAGGCCACATAGTCAATGGAATGATACGGAAGCAGAAAATAGCGTATTACGGCGGAAACCAGCAGAAGGCATGCAATGCCCAGCACGGCAATGTGCTTTTGCACAAAGTCCAGCAGTTTCTTTTCAATGCTCAGCATGAGAAAGCTTGTCTCCTTTGCGTCAGCGGCGTTTTTCGCCCAGAAATACCACCGCCACGGCGTTGGGGCCTGTATTGGTGGCAACGGCGGCGCCCAGCTCAAAAATCATTTCAGGTGCGCGGCCAAGTTCTTTTTTGCACAGCCTGGCAAGCTGCTTGCAGTTTTCCTTGTCGGTGCCGCCCACAAGGTAAAGCGCGCCCGGCGCAATGCGCTTTTTCAGGTGCGCCGCCAGGGAGGGCATCACGGCGTTGTCGCCGCGCACCTTGGCGGCTGTGGCGGTGTTGCCGTCGATGATGGTAATAACAGGCCGCAGGCCCAGAAGCTCGCCGGCAAAGGCCGCAGCGGCAGAAATGCGCCCGCTTTTTTTGATAAATTTCAGGGTGAACACGCTGAGGGCGATTTCCAGCCGGGCAAAAGCGTCCTCCAGATATTCAGCCACGGTGCGCATATCGGCGCCGCCCGCCAGCTTTCTGGCCGCCTCGCACACGAACCAGCCGTACCCATGGAATAAGTGCGGCTGTCCACAATGGTGATATGCATGGGGCAGCCGGGGTGTTCTTCCAGAAAATTCCGGCGCGCCATCAGCGCCGCGCTGTGCGTGTTGGATCCGCCTGAATTGATAGAGACGTACAGCACGTCCTCCACGCCCGCGGCAAGGTAGGCCTCGAACTGCTCTTCAAAGCGCATCATGGTAATCTGCGAGGTTTTGGGAATGTCCGTGCATTTTGCCAGCATGTCGTAATACTGCTCGTTGGTAAAATCTACCCGCTCTATATAGCTTTCGCCGTCCACCGTAATGGTAAACGAAAGAATGTCGATGTTGTACTTTTTCTGCATGTCTGCGGGAATGTCGCATGCGGAATCCGTCAAAACGGCGAATTTTCTCAAACCATCTTCCCCCAATCGTAATTTCTCAGTCTGCCTTCGCACAAAAGGTCGGGAAACCCGTGCTGCCGCAGGGCCTCATACACGCCCACAGCAACAGAGTTCGAAAGGTTCAGGCTGCGCGCGGCCTGCCGCATGGGCAGGCGCACGCACGCCGCTTCGTTGGCATATAAAAGCGCCTCCGGCAGGCCGGCGTCCTCGCGGCCGAACACGAGGTATGCGCCGTCCGGGTAGGCCACGTCGCAATAGCGCCTGCGGGCCTTGGTGGTGAAATAATAGAACGGGCCGCTGTTGCAGGCGAAAAATTCCTCCAGCCCGCCGTACAGGGTGATGTCCAGCAGGTGCCAGTAATCCAGCCCGGCGCGCTTCAGCTTTTTGTCGTCTATGGCAAAGCCCATGGGCCCCACCAGATGCAGCCGCGCGCCGGTGGCAGCAC
>PPYE01585197.1_pt1 | contig 25349 bp, 24 predicted proteins | sample 1559881 | NCBI WGS metagenome assembly PPYE01 (sample SAMN08240022, study PRJNA423297) | Human gut metagenome, whole genome shotgun sequencing project. | reverse complement strand
TCCAAAAGGAAATGCAGGCATCATCTACACCCGATTTTAGATATTTTACCTGTTTACTTGACAGGGGGCATATCAATAGGGAGTGCTTAAATCGCTGAAAACCGTTATCATATACTGTGTAAAAGTGTCTTAATCCTAAGATCTTATTTTGGGTTGAGATGTCAGATGCTTTATAAGATACTGTCTGGAAAGGAGAAAAATAATATGAGATATATTATGAGAAAAATCTGCCTGTTCCCGGTAATGATTGCGGTCATGGTTTTTACAGGGTGTGGGCAGAAGAAAAACGAAGATCCGGTAACCGTTACATTATGGCATGTATATGGCGGACAGACAGAATCGCCATTAAACGATCTGATTGATGAATTTAATGAAACGATTGGAAAAGAGAAAAATATCCGGGTACAGGTTGGCAGTGTTACAAATACGAATACGATACATGAAAATGTGCTGGCATCCGCATTTGGAGATCCGGGGGCTTCCAAACTGCCGGATATGTTTGTTTCCTATCCTAAAACAGTTCTGGCGATGCCGGATGATACGGAACTTGTAGATTATTATGATTATTTTACAGAAGAAGAACTGAACGAATTTATTCCGGCTTTTTTGGAAGAAGGTGTCATTCATGAAAGACTTTCCATTTTGCCGGTAGCAAAATCAACGGAAGTTATGTTTATCAATAAAACAGCATTTGATCGTTTCGCGAAAGAAACAGGAGCGAAGATAGAAGATTTAAAAACATGGGAAGGACTCTTCGCAATGGCAGAACAATATGCTGCATGGACAGATAACCAGACGCCGGACGTTCCTGGTGATGGAAAGAATTTTTTCGTTCATGATTATCATTTTAACTATTTTCAGGTAGGTGTAGAATCCCTGGGTGAAAATTTCTTTAAAGGAGAAAATCTGGCTTTCGGACCGGAATTTCAAACAGTGTGGGAACCTTATGCAAAAGCGGCACTATCCGGAGGAGTATGGCTTCGCGGCGGTTATGCGACGGAACCTTTGCGAACGGGAGATTCGATTGTATCGGTGGCTTCGTCAGCCAGCGTGTTGTATTATTCAGACGAAGTTACGTATGCGGATAATACATCGGAAAAAGTAGAGATTGTTTCCATGCCATGTCCCGTATTTGCCAGGGGAGAAACGATGGTCATGCAGCGGGGTGCCGGTATTTGTACGGTAAAATCTACACCAGAAAAAGAAAAAGCCTGTATTACATTTCTTAAATGGCTGACAGAGGCCCAAAAGAATGTGGAATTTGTGACCAGTCTTGGATATATGCCGGTAAAGCAGGAAGCTTTCGATGTTTACCTTCCGGAGGCGATCGAGAAGTTAAGTGATCCGATGTATGTATCCCTGTATCAGGCTTTTTTAAAGACGCAGGAGAACTATACATTTTATACTGCTCCGAAATTGGATTCCTATCTGGATCTGGAAACAAAGTTTGAAGAACTTATCAGGCAAACCCTGTCAGTAAAGCGGTTGGAGTGGCAGGAACATCCGGAAGATATGGATAAACTTGTTTCAGAGACATTAGAGGATTTCAAAGCAGCATACACACAATAATGTCTGCCGGATCGGCAAAAGAGGTGGCTGACATATGGGAGAAAAGAGAATAAATTTCCGGAAGATTATAAAAGGAATAAAGAGACAAGGCATCCGTATGCAGCAAAGACTGATTGTTTATTGGTGCGTGGTGATTTTAACACTTTTTTTAGCGACAGTTCTGTTACTGAGTATTATTGGAGTTCTTCCGGGAATGGATTTTAAAGTACGGGAAATGTTGTCTGCCCAGCAGAAGAATACGTTGTCAGCGATGACAGAGCAGACCGACATTATGATGGCGAGAAGTATTTCTTTATCGGAAGATATTACAAAAGAATTGAATCAATGCCTGACAGCCAATGGAAAGACATTTTCAGATTTGAATGATAATCCTCAGTTGATCATGGATTTAGAGTCTGCGCTGTATCCCTCCTTGAAATCTGCATTGGATGTGAAGTATTGCAGTGGAGTTTTTGTTGTATTGGATGCAACGGTAAATACGAAGACGGAATATGCAGATACATCACGCATGGGAATCTACCTGCGCCTGTCTGATTTAAAGGCAGTAAATACAAGCAAACAGCACGTAGTTTTTTTCAGGGGAAATGCTGATATTGCAAGAGCAGAGCAGGTACAGCTCCATAACCGTTGGAATTTAGAATTTGATACGTCCGCATTGCCGGGGTATGAACAGATTATGCAGTTTGATGGGAACCGGCTGGTAGAGAGCTGCCTGTGGACAGACCGGCTGGAGCTGAGTGACACATGGGAGGATGTGCAGCTTTTATATGTCCCGGTTTTAGATAGTACCGGAAAAGTACGCGGTTTGTGCGGTATGGAGATGAGTAATCTGTATTTCAGGCTGTCTTATCCTATGGTGGAAGGTTCCTGTGGGAATATAGTGACAGTACTGGCTCCTATGGACAAAAAAGGAAACATCTATCTGGATAAGGCGATGTTCGGAGATACAAAGGAAACGTATCTTTCACCATCAGGAACGATGACAGTGAAGAAAGGAAAGTATTATAATACATATTCTACCGCTTTCGGGAATTATATAGGCAGGCATGAACTGCTTGAATTGAAGAGTTGTAATGGGATGCCGCTTGCGGTACTGACATTGATATCAGAAGCGAATTATGAAAAATTAACAGCGGACAATCGAAGGGACTGGATCATCGGTACGTTGTTATTCCTGATTTTATTATTGATTGTTTCTGTCAGTATGTCCCGTCGTTTTGTGAAGCCGATTCTTCGGAGTTTAAAAGCACTGCAGGAGGATACGCTGACAGATGAAAATTTATCAGGAATTTCAGAAGTGGATGCACTGGTTGATTTTATGCAGAAAAAAAGAAATACGGAGAAACTGGAAAATGGAGGCATTCCTCCGAATATAGAAGAAATGCTCAAGGCGTTTGCTTTGCGCGTGGAAACTCTGACTCCGTCAGAGAGGATGGTTCTTCAGTATTATGTTGATGGATATACGATACAGGAGATTGCTTCATTGCTTTATATCAGTATTGGAACAGCTAGAAAGCATAATACAAATATGAATCGAAAACTGGGAATAACTGTCAGAGAGGAATTAATGCTGTATATTGAGTTGTTTCGAAAATGCGATCAGTTAGATAAGCTGACATATAATAGAACTGAGTAAAAGAAAAAGAGTCTGTACAGGCTCTTTTTTAGTTTGACCGACAGATATCGTTTACATTTTTACAAAAAGAAATTACGTATATATAGTAGACGGATAAAAAAGAAACGCTATATATAGTATACTAATCGTTCGTATTTTGGAAAATAAGCAAAATATACGAATGGTGACCATAGTATTTGCTTTCCGTATCTGCTACGCTTTCATTACGAAATGGTGGCCGCCCGATAAAAGAAAAAAATAAAGGAAATGGATAAGGAGGGAGAACTAAAGAGTGGGATGGTGATAGAGCAAGGAGGTTAACAAGGAGGTTGAAATGTGGAATATATTACGAAAAAGGATTTAATAGATTGTTCTACACCGGATGAGTTTTGCTTTTCACTATGCTGCATGGAATGTAAAACAGTATGGAAAAGCACACCAATTCGTTTTTCCAAAGCGGGGAAAAAACCGGAAAATGAAAATCGGAAGATTATTTATGATACGCTTTATGACCGGGAAAAGAATTTAGCATTTCAAAAAGCATTGAATCAGGCGAAAGAAATATTTAATATTTGTCCGATATGTAAGCGTCTTGTATGTGACCATTGCTTTTTGATCTGTGATGATCTGGATATGTGTGTGCAATGTGCCGCAAAACTTAATGAAAAAGGTACTGTTGTAGGATAAAAACGAAAAAAGAAAAACGAAAAAGAAAGGAGAACTTTATTATGAAAAAATATGAGATTTTAGGAGGAAATTTACCAGTTGTCGTATGTGAATTAGCAGCAGGAGAATCTATGATCACAGAAAGCGGAAGTATGAGCTGGATGAGCCCGAACATGAAAATGGAGACGGTTTCCGGTGGCGGAATGAAGAAAATGTTCGGCAGAATGATGTCTGGTGATTCTGCGTTTCAAAACAGATATACCGCAGAAGGTACAGACGGAATGATTGCATTTGCATCAAGTTTTCCGGGAGCAATCAAAGCGCTGGAGATTAGCAGCGGTCACTCCATGATCGTGCAGAAAAGTGCATTCCTTGCTTCAGAAGAAGGCGTGGAACTGTCCATGCATTTCCAGAAAAAATTAGGAAAAGGCATATTTGGCGGAGAAGGTTTCATTATGCAGAGATTGAGCGGAAATGGAACTGCATTTGTAGAAATTGACGGACATGCAGAGGAATATGATCTGAGTGCCGGACAGGAAATATTGATCAGTACCGGGTACTTAGCGGCAATGGAAGAAACCTGTACGATGGATATTGTAACCGTAAAAGGAGTAAAAAATATGCTGATCGGAGGAGAGGGCATTTTTAATACTGTTGTTAAAGGACCGGGAAAGGTGATCTTACAGACAATGCCAATCAGCAAGGTGGCAGAATTGCTGACTCCGTTTTTTGCAGATAAGAAGTAGTTAAAAGGGGAGAGGCTTATGAGAAAAAAGTTGAATTTGTTATTAGGATTAGTGTTTATCATCAGTATGGCAGCACTGACCGGGTGTGGAGGCTCCGGAAAAGCAGGAGAGAAGAATCCATATGAAGGAAAATGGGTAGCGGTCTCCGCTCAAATGATGGGAATATCCGTCAGTGTAGATGAAACTTTCGGTGGTGATTTTGAATTTGAAGTGAAAAATGGCGGAAAAGTATCCTTTTCAGTCGGAGACACTACCGGAAATGGAAAATGGTCTGTCGAAGATGATCAGTTTACCTTGAGCATCGAAGGAGAAAAAATGGTGGGAACCATCGGAAAAGATATCATTTCTTTTGACGATATGCTGGAGATGGGAGTAAAGGTGATTTTTGCAAAGGATGGAACCGATGCAATGGATCCTTCGCTCTATCTGACAGAGGAGGAAAGTGCAGTCATAGGTAAGTGGGCTTCTGAAAGCGTAGAAGAACTTTTAGGAGACGGACCGCAGACTTCTATGGAAGGAGTAGACAACATCAATGATGCACTGCGTCTTGATTTCAAAAATGACCGTAATGTAACAGTTATTTATAAAGGAGAAGAGATAGGGACATTCCCATGGTCAGTTGCACTGGGGTATTGTGCGATTGAATCAGATAACCCATCTCTCTCAGTGGCGATAAATGACGATGGCACGTTGAAAGTAGATTACAGTAATGACGAAGACTACTACACATTTCATTGTGTGAAAAGTGACGGTGAATAGTTAAAACGGATGTGGAAAGCGTGAAGGGAGGGAAGATACCATGAAAAAGAAATTGTGGTGTGTGCTGTGTATCATGGCATGCATGATGATGATAGCGGCATGTGGACAAAAAAAGGCTCCGGAGAAGAAAAAAACAGAGCAGGCAGAAACAAAATTTAAGGACAGGAAAAATCTTAAATTAAATTTATTTACAGTGTATTATCCGAAAGCATGGAACTATGATAAAGAAAATATGAAGAAAGATAAAGACTACGCTCGCGTTAGATTTTTTGATGGAGATACAGTAGATGAATCCGAGAATGTCATTTATATAGAAGCGACAAAGGAGGATTCCTATAAATATCGAAATAGTTTAGTTGACTTCGGCGTGGATTTAGAGACATATGCAAAAGGGAAAATGGACACTGTAACAATAGGAAATGCAGAATATACAGCAATGCCGGAAGGTAATTCCGCAGAGAAAACGTATATGTATCGCCATGAAAAGTCTGGTACATCCTATGATATCAGAGTAAAGGGACAGGAAATAGATGATTCTGACAAAGAACTGCTGGAAGGAATTGTGCTGAAATTAAAGGATGAAGGAAATAAAGACGCACCATGGCCATGGGAGGGAGAGCCTCTTGAACCTGTATTGGCAAAGCAGATGGTAGGTTCTTATACAATCGTTCCGGAATATATTCCGTTTAAAGAAGCACAGGGTGTCATGCAGATCATGGAACATCAGTTTGTAAAACAGGGCAACCAGGTATTCCATTTGCTGGAGAACAAACTGGATACTTATGAATATTCAGAAAGCGGACTCAAATTCGTTTCTTCGATGGAACTAGACGATGATTGTGAATATTTGTCCGGAGACAACAGTGGAATGTTATATCTTTCGCCGGGAATCGGAGATGTAATTGGCGTAAAAGATGGAAAAAAGGCAATGCAGACAACCGTAGATGGACATTTGAATATGCATCCATCCGGAGAATGGGGAATCAGTTTCTGGGTGAACAGTGATACTCAGAAGATTGCAAATCAAGATGGTAACCTGACGGCTGAGCCGTGGATACTGACCGGATTAAACAATGATGAAGAACGCAAGGGACCATTTTCCATGTTAGATGACGTACAGATCACGAATAGTCATATCATGGTTGCCGGCTCCATGGCTGCGGAAGATGAAGGTACAAAAATTATTGTCTATGATTATGAAGGCAATCAGCTTTTGAAACTAGGCGGAGAAGACATCAGTTCTAAGGACAAGCTCGGTTCCATTACGGGCATGGCAGAAACAGAAAATGGTTTTGTGGCTGCAGATGGAAATATGCGTGAAATACAATTTTGGGCAAAAGATGGAACACACATAGGTGCAATTTCTACAGATGACATATTCGGTGTCAGTTATCCATGGCTGGAAGACATGCAGCTGTTAGATGACGGCTCTCTGTTAATTATGCTGACACAGGAACGAGACGACGGATCAGCAAATGAATTAATGTTTTTCAGATTGACAGGTTTTTAATTGAAAAAATAAAAATCGCTTGCCGGCAGAAATTTATCTGCCGGCAAGTAATTTTTTGTCAGAAAAGCCTGTTTTTTGCTGCCTGCATTTTCAGACATATGGGACTTGTGGAGGAAGTTGGAAAATTTGCATTTTGCATTTAAAAGATATAAAATGAATGTCTACGGAAAGAGAATAAGCAAATTTATGAAGGAGTTAGCGAATGTCAAAAGACGAATATTTAATTACAGATGCGCCTCTTAAAGCGCTGACTGTTTTTGCAATGCCTATGATTTTAGGCAGCTTTTTTCAACAAGTATATAATATGGCTGATTCTATTATCGTTGGTCAGTTTGTCGGCTCATCTGCACTTGCGGCAGTCGGTGCCTGTGCTGCACTTACGAATGTCTTCATTTGTATAGCATTGGGTGCCGGTGTAGGTGCAGGTGTGCTTGTGAGCCGTTATTTTGGAGCCAGAGATTATAGTAAAATGAAAACAATTGTGTCAACATCATTGATCAGTTTCCTGATTCTAAGCATACTTCTGGGTGTCTTTGGATTTGGTTTTTCCCATTCGATGATGAGTTTATTACAGACACCTGCGGATATACTGGAGGAAGCAGTACTGTATCTCCGTGTTTATTTTGTGGGATTTCCATTTCTGTTTATGTATAACATCCTTTCAACAATGTTCACTTCGATCGGTGAATCAAAGATTCCATTGGGACTTTTGATATTTTCTTCTGTTTTGAACATTTTTATGGATCTCTGGATGGTGGCGGGACTTGGTTTGGGAGTGTTTGGTGCAGCACTTGCAACGCTCATCGCACAGGGGATTTCAGCCGTGTTTTCACTTTTGATTTTCTTTAGCCGGATGCACCGGTATAAAAGTCAATTTGACTGGTTTGACAGGCATGAATTGTATTCCATGCTGCGGATTGCTGTACCTTCGGTTCTGCAGCAGTCTACAGTGTCAATCGGTATGATGATCGTACAGGCAGTTGTAAATCCATTCGGTACACAGGCACTTGCAGGTTATGCGGCAACGATGAGAGTAGAGAATGTTTTTTCCTTGATATTTGTATCTATCGGAAATGCAGTCTCACCGTATGTTTCCCAGAATCTTGGCGCAAAGAAAATGGATCGTATCAAAAAGGGATATCACGCGGCACTGGTGTTAGATCTGTGTTTTGCAGTCCTTGCTTTTGTAGTCATTGAAACACTGCACACGCAGATTTCTTCGTTATTCCTGGGCAAAGATGGATCCGCCTTAGCATATCAGGTGTCAGGGGATTATATGAGATGGCTCGGTTACTTTTTCATTTTCATGGGTATCAAGATGGCAACCGATGGAGTACTTCGCGGACTTGGAATCATGCGCCCGTTTCTCATCGCCAATATGGTAAACCTTGCGATCCGTTTGGCAGTTGCTTTGATTTTTGCGCCTCGGTTTGGCATTGCATTTGTCTGGCTTGCTGTGCCGGCTGGCTGGTTTGCAAATTTTTTGATTTCCTATGTGGCACTCAACGGATGTAAAGTGTTCTCATCATGAGCACAGTCATGAGGAAGGGCATACATGTGGCGGGCATGGATGCGGTATTTAAAATAAGTCAGACAACATACAGAGATAGAAAAATAAGGGCAAAAAATTCACTTAAAGAATTTTTTGCCCTTATTTCGTCTTGCGGCATATAATTCTAAAGGATATAGAGTAGTAGGTAATTTTATACCCCACCTGATGTTATAAACTATAGCTATAAAAGGGAAAACAGATCATTTATTTTCAAAGAAATGGAGGAACTGGCAATGAAAGGTTTTAACACAGGTGACGGTTATATGGGAATGGTAGATGGTGAATATATCTTATTTGCCAGCGAAGCGGATTATTATGATTATGTGAATGATTAGAGATGTGATTAATGCTGCTTAAAATGTGTAAAGAAAATTCCCATGTGTGCTATACTTTACTCATATCACGAAAAGGGGAATACTTATATGCCAAAAGGAACAAATCAAAAGCTAAAATTATACCGTCTCGCACAGATCATGCTGGAAAATACAGATGACGAACACTATATTACCATGCCGGAAATCATGGAAGAACTGGGAAAATACGAAGTGACCGCAGATCGCAAAACAATCTATGCAGATCTGCGTGATCTGTCTGTACTCGGGATCGAGGTAGAGGGCGAACCCATCGGCAACCGCTATCATTACCGCGTAGTCAACCGTCCATTCGAACTGCCGGAATTAAAGCTTCTGGTAGATTCCATCCAGTCTTCCAAATTCATTACAGAGAAGAAGACCAACACACTGATAAAAAAGCTGGAAAAGCTGGTCAGCAAATACGATGCACAGAGGCTGCAGCGACAGGTGTATGTATCAGGAAGAATTAAGACGATGAATGAAAGCATCTATTATACTGTCGATGCAATCCACAATGCGATTTCTGAAAATAAGAAGATCAAGTTCCAGTATTTCCAGTGGAATGTGAAGAAAGAGATGGAGCTGCGTCACGGAGGAGCATGGTATCATATCAGCCCGTGGGGATTGTCCTGGGATGATGAGAATTATTATATGATCGGATATGATACAGAGGCGCAGCTGATCAAGCATTACCGGGTGGATAAGATGCTGCATATCCGGATGTCGGATGAATCCCGTGAGGGAAAAGAACACTTCAAGAAGCTGGATATGGCGGATTATGCCAAGAAGAGTTTCGGGATGTTCAGGGGAAAGGAAACGTCTGTAAAGATGCTGGTAAATAACAGCCTTGCGGGCGTGATCATTGACCGGTTCGGGAAAGATGTGATGATGATTCCGGAAGACGAGGATCATTTCCGGGTGAATGTGGACGTGCATGTGAGCAAACAGTTCCTGGGATGGGTATTCTCGCTGGGGGAAGCAGTTAAGATCATTGGACCGGATGAGGTTGTGGAGCAGATGCGGGGAGAGGCCCGGAGGCTTATGGAGCAGTATGGGGAGTAGGAAATGGATTCTGAATTAGCAAAACAAGAACATGATTGTAAACTAGCTTGAAAAATAAGTTGACAATCAAATCGAAATACGATAAATTGTTAACCATAAACTGAAAGGAAGGTTAACAATTTAATGAACACAAAAACAAAAAAATTATCCACCGTAAGTATGGTATTATGCGGAATGTTCGCGGCGTTGGTTGCCATAGGAGCATTTATCCAGATCCCGGTTCCATATATGGATTATTTCACACTTCAGTTCTTTTTCGTATTGCTTGCAGGATTGATTCTGGGGGCTGATAAGGGAGCAATATCTGTAGGATGTTATGTATTACTGGGACTTGTCGGAGTACCAATCTTTGCAGCAGGCGGAGGAATCGGATACATATTCCGGCCAAGCTTTGGTTATCTGGTCGGATTCATTGTAAGCGCATATGTAACCGGAAAAGTATGCGAAAAGCTGAAAGCAAGTTACAAGAACTATCTGCTTGCCTGTCTGGCCGGATTTGTTGTGACGTATGCAATCGGAATCGTGTATAAATTCATAATCTTAAACTTTTATGCACATACACCGGCAACGCTGGGCGTGATCTTTTTGTCCTGCTTCCCATTAGATATGCCTGGAGATTTTGTATTATGTCTGCTGGCAGCCGGTGTGGGACTTAGAATGCGGAAAAGCGGATTTTATCTGAGTTAATAAAAAAAGGGGCATGAGATTATGGCAAAAGGAATATTTGTGACGGGCACAGGCACAGATGTAGGAAAGACGTATGTCACAGCATTAATCGTGAAAAAGCTGGCGGATGCAGGAATCCATGCAGGCTATTATAAGGCTGCATTATCAGGTGCAGAGTCCATAGAAGAAAGTGACGCAGGCTATGTAAAGAAGATTGCCAGTATCACACAGGAAGACAGCAGCTTACTGTCATATCTGTATCAAAATGCGGTGTCTCCGCATCTGGCTGCCAGAATAGAAGGGAATCCGGTTGATACGGAAACGGTAAAAGCAGATTTTGACAGGGTAAAGAAAGAGTTCGATTATGTCACGGTAGAAGGAAGCGGCGGCATTGTATGTCCGATCCGCTGGGATGAAGAACATGAGATCCTGCTGGAAGATATTGTGAAAATGCTGCATCTGAATACTCTGGTGATCGCAGATGCCGGACTTGGCACGATCAATGCGGTTGTCCTGACGGTAGAATACATCTGGAATCATGGAATGGATGTAAAAGGAATCATTCTGAATCATTACTCGGGTGGGGCGATGCAGGAAGATAATGAGAAAATGATCGAGAGATTAACGGGAGTCCCGGTGATTGCCAGGGTAAGAGATGGTGACAGGGAGCTTGAGGTTGATCTGGAAGTGTTGAAAAGGGTGTATGATTGATGATGAGAAGAGGAAATTGACTGCGGTTGATTTCCTTTTTTGATGTATGGAAATAAAAAGAGGTGAGAATATTATGCCCCACTACCTGAATTATACTATACACATCAAAGGGAATAAAACAGAATTCCGGGAGATAAAAGTAATTATAAGACAACAAATCAAATTCAGATGAACACGTTTTTTTAGCGAAAGGAGCAGACACAATGGCAAAAATATTTATCACCCTGACAGGAACAAAACACTACTTCGGAAATGATTTTCTGGAAAAAGGTATGAAGATCAGATTAGAAAAAGAACCGGATAATGAATATGACAAGGAAGCAATCAAAGTAACGTATGAAGGACTTGGGAAGATCGGTTATGTGGCAAATAGTTCGTATACAGTCATCGGTGAATCTATGAGTGCAGGCCGCCTGTATGACAAGATTGGTGACACGGCATATGCGAAGGTGGTATTGGTGACACCGGCAGGAACAATCTGCAAGATCTGTAAAAAGAGTCTGAAAAGTGAACAGGAGGAAACAGCCTGGATTATCCTGTGATAGATATGGAAGAAGTCGTAGAAATATGACTTCTTCTTGTGTGTTAATGGTCAGCGAAGTATAATTAATATTAGGAAATTCGAAACCATACAAATATAAATACACCGGAGAAATACCATGTTCAAAATAATTGAAGGAGATTTCAAAAATAATAAATACAGTAATGAAGAATATCTGGATAACTGGCCAATGTTATATATTCTGGAAAATGGAAAGAAAGCCTATATAGGTGAATCCAATCATGTAAAAACCAGAATGACACAGCATGCGACAAATGAAGAAAAGCGAATATTTAATAAGGTCCACTTCATATACTCCAGATTGTTTAATCAATCGGTAACCTTTGATTATGAATCCAAGTTGATTCAGTATATTGTCGCAGACGAATTATTCCAGGTTACGAATAAGAATTCCGGAATAGCAGATAAGCAGTATTATGAGAAAGAAAAATATGATAAAAAATTCGAACTGCTTTGGCGTAAGCTGCAAAAAGAAAAACTGGTCAAACATTCGCTGGAAGAAATTGAAAATTCAGATCTATTCAAATATTCTCCATATAAAGAACTGAACGACAACCAGCGGAAAGCAGTAGAAGATATACTTGCGCAGATTGAGAGTAGAAATGTGAATCGTGTAGTGGTAAATGGAATGCCGGGAAGTGGTAAGACAATTGTGGCGGTATATCTTATGAAATACCTGGCAGACAGCGAAGAGTTTGCCGGGAAAAAGATTGGATTCGTTGTGCCGCAGACTTCGCTCAGAAAGACGATGAAGTTCATCTTCCGAAGTATTTATGGATTGACGCCATCACAGGTACTGTCCCCGTCTGATATCACGAAGAAAAAATATGATATCTTACTGGTCGATGAAGCACACAGACTTCATCAATATAAAAATATTTCCTATAGGGGAGCTTTCAAGAAAAGCTGCGAGCGGCTGGGTATGACGACGGATGCAGATGAACTAGACTGGATATTAGAACAATCAAAGTGTGCAGTGTTATTCTACGATTACAATCAGGTGGTTGGTCCGTCGGGCATTGATTATGAAAGATTCGAAGAAAAAATGAGAAATCCTTATAAGAAACATACAATATCGTATTTTACTCTTGCAACGCAGATGAGGGTGCAGGGCGGAAATGACTATATTGCATTCATAAAGGATCTATTGGCCGGAGCTGCTGACCGGAAGTATCATTCGAAAAAATATGATTTGAAATTATATTCCGATTTTTCAAAATTTGAGAAAGATATGTATGCCAAAGAGGAAGAAACAGGGCTTTCCCGAATGGTAGCAGGATATGCATGGCCATGGATCAGTAAAAATGACCGGAGCAAAAAGGACATAGAGATACAAGGTGTAAAACGAATGTGGAATCATTGTACAGAAGGATGGGTTCATACAGGAGAAGCAATCGATGAGGTGGGATGTATTCATTCCATTCAAGGTTATGATCTGAACTATGCGTTTGTTATTCTCGGAAATGATATTGGATATGATAAAACAACAGGACAGATCATTATCCGGCCAGAATGTTATTTTGATAAAAATGGTAAAATAACGGCATCATATGAAGAACTGAAAGAATACATCACAAATGTGTATTATGTGCTGATGACCAGAGGAATCAAAGGAACATATTTGTATGTGTGCGATGATGAATTAAGAGAATATTTTGGTAAATATATTGAAGAGGAAAATTAAAATGACAGAAGAAACAATCAAAGAAATATTAAAATTCAGGGACGACAGAGATTGGAAACAATTCCACAATCCGAAAGATCTGGCAATCTCCATTTCGCTGGAGGCAGCAGAGCTACTGGAAGTATTCCAGTGGAGCGGTGCGGATATCTCAAATGAAGGAAAACAGGAAAAGATAAGAGAAGAACTGGCGGATGTTGTGAATTATTGTGTCTTGATGGCAGATGCCTGCGGACTGGATCTGGATGAGATCGTGCGGGAGAAGATCAAGGTGAATGAAAAGAAGTATCCGGTGGAGAAGGCTAAAGGGAAGAGTGCGAAGTATGATAAGCTGTGATGATTAGAGTGTGCTTGCTAAAGCGTCAGAAAGAGAATGCATAATGATGTAAAACAAAAGCCCTTGGGATTATTCAAAAGCTTTGTTGGGTATAGAAATGCTCTTGTGTATGATGGCATCCTTTGAGCATATATATAAATAATGTGTATTTGATTGATTTGTTTAGGAAGAATGATAAGAAGAAAATAATGATAATAAATAGATTTGGTAGGGATATTATCAAGAGAAAGAATTGTTGATTGGAAATAGAATGACAAAATGTGACAGTTTTTTGAGTGTTATGTGTATTTATATATGTAAGATATTTATAAATATAACCGCCAAAAGTTTTATTTTATTTGCTGATATAAAGATGAAAAGATAAGAGTATAAGAAGAAAATATATTAGATGCGAATATGAACATAGTTTAAGTAATTAATGTAAATAGAAGCCGATTTGATAAGAGTTGAGTGAAATAAGTGAGAAAATATGAAATATATAAATTGGTATGAAGAGGAAAGCGAGTTAGAAACTACTGATGGGAAAAAAATACAGGTGCTTCATTTAAATTATATTGATGAAGAAGATGCTTTAAATGAATGGGCAGAACACTTTAGAAAAAATTATCGAAGTATTGAAGATATAGATTATATGAAGGATGAAAAGGAGCTCCGTTCTGAGTATTTGATAAATCATGTGTTTCCAGAAGAGGCGGGAAATAGATTTGGCCCAGCAACTAGAGTTGGAGATTTTAGTGAGTTATTAGTTGCTGATTATATTGAATATGTATTAGATTATATGGTTCCAAGGACAAGATATGATAGAAAGACGAATAGAAATGAATCAACACAAGGAACAGATTTGATAGGATATAAAATGGGAGATAAGCCTAGAAAAACAGATGAAGTTCAATTGGTGGAAATCAAAGGGACATCGGATCCTAAATCTAAAAAACAAGGGTATGAACGGTTGCAAGATGCGATTAATGATTCGAAAAAGGATATCATTAGATATGCCGAATCGATAGAAGCATCTATATTACGTTTAAAAGATCGGAATTGTATACGAGAAGCTGTGAAGCTTAAAAGATTTATGAATATTGTGGATTATCCTTATATTATTAAATATGGAGCGGCAGCAGTATTAACTGATGAAAAATTTATTCCTGGGGATATGATTAAAACAGATGCAAGTTTTTATAGGGAAGATTCAGTGAAATTAATAGTTATTCATACACGAAATTTAAAGTGGCTTATTTCTGAAATATACAGGAGGGCAGCAAAAAATGCAGATTGGCAGTAAATCGAATACATATTTAAAACAAATTCAATCAAGAGCAAAGATGCATGAATATCATGTTGCTGAAAAAGATTATGTACAGATTGAAGAAAAGGCACAGTGGATAATTATATCGGCAATTGATATTATATGTGAATTTGCAGAAGAAATCATTGAATCTGAAGCTAATATTCAGATGGATTGGAAAAAGTATATGGTTAAACTTAGGTTTGCTATGCGTTTTTTTGATAGTTTTTCAAAATCTGAATTAGCTGGTGGAAATGTAGAATATTTTGAATTATTAGGATCGGCAATCTATTATTTGGGAGGGCGAAATGGAAGTTCTAAAGTAATGGCAGATAATATTTCGGATGACCTTGATTTGGAATGTTCGAGTATAGACAAGACATTACTTGCTATATTAAGAATGGATAAGGAATATGAATATGAAGGAACAAATGAATTACTAATTGAAATTGTTGCTGAGTTAAAAAGATCATTAAACTATGGAGACCAATTTAATTATAAGAATTTAAAAAAATTCCGGGAAGAAGTGTACCTTTATGGATCAAATCGAGAAGTGATTTTTTCCGATATACTTATCGCTGTTATTTATTTAAAATTATATAATTCAGCATATTGTTTATTGCCATTATATACGGGAGTAGAAAAGAAAATTTGGAAAGATATATTGAATAGAAATACGTTAGTAAAGGAATTATGGGCGGCACAAAAAGAATTAGGAGAAAATGATATTTTTAGAGGAAAATCGGCAACAATTCAAATGCCAACAGGATCAGGAAAAACAAAATCAATTGCATTAATTATAGAATCGGCATTTTTAATGCAAAGGACAACTGAAGTTATGATTGTTACGCCCTTTCGATCTTTATGCAGAGAAATTACAGATGAATTAAGCAATGCGTTTTCATATACAGAGAATATAAGTGTTACAGCAATATCAGATATATTACAAGAAGATTATATTGGAGTTTTGGAAAGATATGAAATGCCAATATATAATATCTATGTATTAACACCCGAAAAATTATCTTTTATGATAAGACAAAGCAATGATGTTATGAAGAATGTTGGTTTGATTATTTTTGATGAAGGACACTTGTTTGATGATTTGCATAGAGGAATGCAATATGAATTGTTGGTATCGTTAATAAAAAATCAATTAGGAGAGTATGTACAAACAATATTGATTTCAGCTGTGTTACCAAATGCGTATGAAATTAATGAATGGTTAACGGAATCAGAGGGAAGTATTGTAAAGAATAATGCAATTGTTACGACAGAAAAGACGATTAGCTTTGCAGAGGAGAAGAATAATACAATTTATTTGCATTTTGTAGATTCTGAGAATCCGGAGGTGGAAGATTTTTATGTTCCTAGAGTAATTACACCTCAAGAGCTAGAAACTTCAAAAAGGGAGAAGAGAAAAGTATTTCCAGATTTAAAAAAGTCAAATGATGTTTCAATAGCATTGGCTTTGAAATTATGTATGAATGGAGGTACGGCAATTTTTATTGGTAATAAGTTAAGTTCTAAGAGTATTGTGAATAGAATATTGGATATAGAACGAAGAGGAATTAATATCGAATCGTTCAAATTAGATGCTGATAAAAAAGAGGTAGAGAATATTTCAGAATTGATTGGTGTAAATATAGGACGTGATACGATTTTTTACGAAGCTGCTAAAAAGGGAGTATTTGTTCATCATGGAGATATGCCTATTGGAATTAGAGCTTCTGTAGAATACGCAATGCAAAAGGGGTTAATTAGATTTATTATTTGTACCTCAACATTGGCACAAGGAGTAAATTTACCCATCAGATATCTGATTATTTCTTCAGCATACCAAGGGGGAAACAGAATAAAGACACGTGATTTTCAAAATTTAATTGGACGAGCTGGTCGCGCGGGAATGTATACGGAAGGAACAATTATCATATCAGAAACCGATGTATACAAATGGAGAAAAAGTTATTCTCTTGGTACAAAAAAGTGGAAGTGGGATGGTTATAAAGAGTTAATTTCGGGAGAATCTATGGAAGAATGTTCAAGCGTATTATTAGATTGGATTCGAAAACAGGAGAAAGAACTAGGAGAACAAGAATTTAGAGAGTGGTTTGAACAAAATTATAAGAATAAAAAATTTGAAAAAGAATCATGTCAGATAATTGAGGCGTTGGAAAGTTTTCTTTTGTTTTATCTCATTGAAGATAAATATATAGAAGTTCAAGAAAAAATTTATCAAGTTATTACAAAAACATTGGCGTATTCGTTAGCTGATAAAGAAGAACAACAAAAACTTATCCAGATGGTAGATATTTTGGGGAATTACCTTATGCAAATAATTGAGACTCCGGAAAAGAGATATAGATACAGTAAATCTTTGTTGGGAGTTCAAAAAGAAATAGAGATAGAAAATTGGGTTAAAGAACATATAGAAAATTTGATTATAAGTATGTCAAGTGAAGAGATTTTTGATATTATTTTTCCTTTGCTAATGAAAGAAGAAAGCAAAATAGCTGAGCGGTGTAAGAATTATGATGATTTAAAAGAGATAGGGCATGAATGGATAAAAGGAAGAAGTTATCAAGAAATATTACAAATAACCAAGGTTGAAAATATGGAAATTTATAACACAAAGAGTAGGAAATATGTTGAATATACAATACAAGAGATAATTTCTTTTTGTGATAATTTCCTTAGTTATCAATGTACACTTGTTATGGCAGCGGTATTGGAAAATACAATGTATTTGAAAGATGATAAAAAATTAAAAAACTTTCGCAATTCTTGCGTTATGGGCTTTCAGATAATTGTGCTATTATGTTATATGAATTAGGAATTAATGATAGACAGATAGCTTCGAGAATTTCTAGAATTGTACAAAAAGAATATATTATAAGTTCTAAAAAAGAGTTAGTTACTTATTGCAACAAAGATCCAATGAGAAAAAGGGAAATATATACTATATTAGAAAAGTATCCTAGGTATTTTATGGATAAAATGAAATTAATATTAGATGAGTAGAATTGTAATAATAAATGAAATAAGCTAGGGAATATTGTCTTGAATTAATAAATATAATTTTAAAATGGAAACAAATATTTGTTCGAAACATTATTGATTGTTCAATAAAAAAATGGTATATTTATTTCGCGGCGTGCCGCAAACTAAGAAAGGTGGATTTTTTGTGAATAAACTTAAGTGTGCTTCCTTTTTTGCAGGAGTTGGCGGAATAGATTTAGGATTTGAAGAATCTGATGGATTTGAAACAGTGTATGCAAATGAATTTGATGCATATCCATCTAAAACATTTGAATTGAATTTTCCTAATATAAAAGTAGATGTTAGAGATATTCGAGAAGTGAAATCCGAAGAAATACCAGAGTTTGATGTAATGTTGGCTGGTTTTCCATGTCAGGCATTTAGTATTGCGGGATATCGTAAAGGATTTGACGATGAAAAAGGGCGGGGAGAATTATTTTTTGAATTAACAAGAATAATTGAAGATAAACGCCCGAGAATATGTTTTTTTGAGAATGTAAAGAATCTTGTAGGACATGATAACGGAAATACATTCAGAGTAATTTGCGAGCAGTTAGATCTTTTAGGATATAAGTATACATTTCAGGTGTTGAATGCGATGTACTATGGAAATGTTGCGCAGAACAGAGAAAGAATCTATATTGTTGCATTTCGTGAAGAAGAAGATTATGATAAATTTCATTGGCCATTATCAATTCCGCTAAAAAAAACGGTAAGAGATATCATTGATTTTTCATCAAAAGTAGATGATAAATATTATTATGTAAAAGGAAAATATAAAGGGGATATTTATGAACAGCTGGTAGAAGCTATGAAGGATGATGAAAAATCAAATCCGGCCATTTATCAGTGGAGGAGAAAATATGTGAGAAAAAATAAATCCGGCGTTGTACCAACATTGACAGCGAATCAGGGAGAAGGTGGGCATAATGTTTGTCTGATTCATACGGATGATAATCGTATTCGTAAAATGACGCCGAGAGAATGTTTTAATGCACAGGGATTTCCTGAGGATTTTAAATTGCCGGGAAATATGAGTGAATCGCGTTTGTATAAACAGGCTGGAAATAGTGTGTGTGTTTCTGTAATTGAACGAATTGCAGAAAATATTAAGAAAGTAGTTGAATAAGGAAAAGGCAGGATACGCAGATGTTGTGTGTTCTGCCTTTTCGTGAATAAAAGGAGAAAATTATGTGGAAGGATTTACCGGAAAATGAAAAAGAAGAGTATAAAAGAATGATATTGGCATTTGCCAGTTTGACGGAATTATTTTCGCAAAAAAATGAGGAAAATGATGAAATACCGGCACCGATTATTAATTCGAAGTATCAAGAGACAATTTTTCAAAAAGCATTTCACGCTTCTGCGGAAGATATTGGAAATACATCTTATGACGTAGCAATTAATGGAAAGAATATTGGAAATCGTTTGAAAAAATATTTAATTGGAATAAAAACATTTGGAATTGGATCAGGTGATCAGAAAGTCGCACAGTTTAAGGCCAATTTAAATGAATGGTCGTCAATAATAAATCAAATGCAGAAAAATGCAAAAAATGAGAATGGAACATTAAAGAAAAAGAGTGAGATAGATCTTGTGAATAAAGATCTGTATAAAGAATTAGCAGTTAAAATTTCCATGCTTCGAAATGAAAGGATCTGTTCATCTAGAGCTAATTTACAGGGATTTAAAGTAAAAGATGAAGACGAAGTTGAGTCTGTTTATCATGTGCTTATGCCATCATCAAAAGGACAGACACCGGAAATATATGTAGGAGAAACAGAGTATGATTTGATTGATGTTGCAAATATAGAAATTATTGGCTGTTCTAGTGCGAAAAATCCTGCAAATTTCATTTTTACAGATGGAAAACACGAATATAAATATACCTCAGCAGACAGTCAACTGTATATGAAATTTAATAATAAGGGGATTGTGCTAGATACATGGAATGTTAAGTATGCAGAAGATGCGTATGGACTATTTTCGGACATAGCTGATAAGATATATGGAATAAAAAAGGATACAAATGTCGGAAGAGATAATATAAGAGAGTCATATGCTTGGAAAATAGAAGTACATAGATATTCTGGGTTTAACGGATTCTTTGGTGTTGGTTCAAAGATGGGAACAGATGCAAGAGAGGGAAAGATAAATAAAGTAGAGAGTAAGCATCAAGAAAGTGTAGACAAGAAGTTGTTAAGTGAAACAAAGAATATGTTACAGACGTATTTTTTGACAAAAGCAATAAATAATGATGATCGAAAGCAGAAGGAGCGTTTACGTAATAGTATTATTGAAATAGTTAGAAAAGGAAATAATAAAGAGTTCGAAGCTGAAATAAGAAGGTTACTATATAGACCGAAAAATGAAATGTATATTCCAATACCAAAAGCAAGAAAATTTCATGATATGCATCCCGACTTTTTTGGAGCAGGGATAGGTACATTTAAAGAAAATTCGAAAAAACTGAAATTGCCTAAAGATCAAAGAAAATTTAATTTAATCTTTGAACCATCAGGAGATGTACTTCCTGCATTTATAGCACAAGATGATGGAAAAGCAATAGAATCGGTAGATAAACAAACTTTTTTGGGAGAATGGATTTTAAAGGGAATTTTTCAGTTAAAGGATTATGAGCCGTTGACAGAAAAAAGATTGGAAGAACTCGGAATTAATGGGATGCGTTTATATAAAACGAACACATCCGAAGATATTCATTTAGAATTTATTTGGATAGATGATGAGAATCCGCCGGTGGATTTAATATAATATTGTGTAGATAAAGTGGTGAAACAACATGGACAACCTTACAAAAGAACAAAGACATAGAAATATGAAGAATATAAAAAGTAAGGATACGAAAATAGAAGTCAGGCTGAGGAAAGCATTGTGGGCGAAAGGATACCGATATAGAAAGAATGATAAGAAACTGCCAGGAAAGCCAGATATAGTCTTAAGCAAATATAAAATAGTGATATTTTGTGATAGTGAGTTTTTTCATGGAAAAGATTGGGAAGTATTGAAACCGAGACTAGAAAAAGGGACACATCCAGAGTATTGGGTGAAAAAGATAGAGAATAATAGAAAACGTGATGAAGAAATTAATAAAGAATTGATTTACGAAGGCTGGACAGTTGTTAGATTTTGGGGAAAAGATATTAAGAAACATTTGGATGAATGCGTAAAGGTGATAGATGATATCGTCTGGGAGCAAAAATTTGAAGAAACAGGAGACGATTTGGAAGAAATAGAATAAAACCAAGGAGATGGTATAGTGTGTCAAAATTTTATTATTTGAAAAAAGTAGAAGATCATAAATATGGATTCGCATATGCAAAAGACTTTGAAACGGATGGCGTTTTAAATGATATTGAAATTACACGATGTGTAGATTTTGCAAATAGAATGGTCTGGGGAGAAGGGTATCATAGAGGAAAAAGAAGCGGAGGCATAAAAGAAAGAAGTGAAAAAGAAAAATTTGTGAATACACTTCAAGGTAAAATGACTGAATGTGCATTACATAAATATTTACAGGGATACCAGTTGGACACAAGCGGGGTTGATTTTAGTGTATTTGGAAAAGGTAAGTGGGATACGGTCGATCTTGCGTGTAATAATAATAAAATAGCCATAAAATCAACAAAACATTTTGGACAATTGTTATTGCTTGAAACCAAAGATTGGGATGAAAATGGGAATTATATTCCAAACGAAGATACAAATACAGGAGAATATGATGAAATTGTTTTGATGAGAATTAGACCTAATATTGATGACGTTATTAAAAGAAAGCCAGATTTCTGGCAGTTGGATGTCGCAGAACAATTGGAATTTCTAAAAAGTATAAAATGGGAATTTGAAATATCAGGTTATATCACTCATGAGGATTTACAATATATTATACGCAATCATTATGTGATTAAGCAGGGAGATCGTCTTGGAAAAGTGAAAGAAAATTATAATGGGATTGTAATGGATGCGGATAATTATTATGTGCAGGTAACGAATATGAGAAAGAAGGAAGAACTTCTGAGAAGACTGTCTGAATATAAGAAATAAGCGGAAAATGTATGAATATGGTGCAGATAGAGAAAGTGCTTGATATATGGTGAACATGTTAAAAAGAATTTGATTTAAAAGAAGAATAATTAGTACTGATGTTTCTAGGTCTATATGGTAAAATAAAATGTATAAGGAAATGTCCCTAAAAACATAAATATGAGTAAGATTGAAAAGATTAAAGAAATGGATTTAGTGTCTGTTGATAATGCCAGAATTAAACAAGTCATAGATACTTATTTCCATTGGAAGCAATTAGATGCAGAGATAAAAACATTATCTGGAACAAGGGGTATAAATTTTCCTTCGGAATTATCGGAATATATGGCATGTTACGCACTTGGGTTACTTGTAAATAAAGAAGGTAGTAGTGGTGATGCAATTGATATGTCGGATCCGGCACATCCAATAATAATCGAAATTAAGGGGAGTTCTGCTGAAAAGCTTTCTGCGCCAAGTTCCTTTTCACCATCTGAGCATTTTGATGAGTTAGTGTATGTTCGTTTGGAAAAGTATCATGATTTATTAAAAATTTACAGAACTGGAATAGACAGTGAAAAATTGAAGGAGATTAAGGTGAATAAAAAAGCGACTGTAGCAGATCAACAGGCACAAGGACGTCGGCCTCGTTTTTCTATTCATCAAAAAATTGTTGAAGAATTAGGGCTGGAGCCAGATGTTATATTTTATATTCGGGATAAGAAGATTGAACGAAAGTAAGAAAGGAGTAGGGACATTTCCGCTCCTTTATGTTTTATAAGAGAAAAGGACAGTGTTGCTTTGAAATGGGATGAATTGAATAAAAATGATAGATATAATGGAGTGAAGTGAGGAGAGTATAAAATGTTGAAAATAGGGAAAATATATAGAATGCCGAGACCGCAACAGCAGGATAGCCCTCAGGTCGATGGACTGGATAACTTTTACTATGAATCAAGAACGCCGGGGATTGGATTTGAATTTCAAAGAGGCATTCACAATGTCAGGAATATTACAGGCCCGAATGGGGAATCTCGCTGTCCTCTGATTATTATATCTAGTACACCAAGAAAGGCTGGGAGCGAAGATACTCCATGGCGTGATCGTTATGATTCAGAACATGGATATGTAAAATATTATGGTGATAATAAACCGAACAGAGGGAGACCAGAAAATGCGCCTGGTAACAGGATTCTTTTAGAATTGCTTAAATATTATGATTCTCCTAATGAAGCTGAACGGTTGAAAAAAGCTGTGCCGGTGATATTTTTTGAAAAATGTTCGTATGATGGACGTCCCAAAGGAAATGCCATATTTCATGGATTTGGTCTGTTAGAGTCAATAGAGCTTGTTACACAATGTGGGAAGAATCAAGAGTATTTTGCTAATTATCTTTTTAACTTTTGTATTTTTTCTCTTACGGAAGATAATGAAGAATTTAATTGGAAATGGATTGAGGATCGATGTGACCAAACAAAAAATGTTGAAGATACGATGCGCTATGCGCCTGCTTCATGGAAAAGATGGATTAGAGAAGGAAAAGAAAGTCTTCATCTTGTAAGACGTAATATATCTGGTTATGGACTTGTGAAAGATGTGGATCAACTTCCGACAAATCCACAAATTTTAAATGATATCTATCACTATTATGATGGAAGAAAACATGAATTTGAATATTTGGCGATGGAAATAACTATGAAAATTATTGAAGAAAGTGGTACAGCTTGTGTTCCGGGATGGATAACAAAGAAATCTGGTGATGGAGGTATTGATTACATACTTCGTATTGATATAGGTAAAGAAAAATTATCATCGGTAAACATAATCGTACTTGGACAGGCAAAATGTACAGATCCCTCTAAGGCGACTAATGGTACAGATATAGCTAGGACGGTTGCTAGAATGAAACGGGGATGGATTGGGGCATATGTTACTACTTCATACTTTTCTGAATCTGTGCAGAAAGAAGTAAAAGAGGATTCATATCCTATTATGATGATTAATGGAGCAAAAGTTGCAGCAGTTGTTGAAAGAGAACTTTTTGAAACAAAGCAGCATCTTGGTGAATATTTAAGTAGATTGAAAGAAAAATATAAACAACTTAATCAAATTCCGGAAGATGTGCTGGAAGTTTAATGAAATCTATATTGAAAACAAGAATAATACGGGAAAGATAAGGGGCTGTATTATGGATAATTTAATATCTACTCAGAGAAAAAAGAATATGGAGTCGTGGTGAATTTTATTGAAAATTACAGGAATAATTTTAGGCATTTCAAATCTGCTGTTTGGTGACCGCAGTTATAACAAGGAAATATTCGTTGTTATGTCACAGAAGGCGACAGAGTGATCCTGGGTGATGAGATTTTCAGAAAGTAGATTTATGAGCAGAAATTATCGAAACATATTTCGGACTATTAGCAAGGGAGTATTAGACATCTGCAAAAACTTATCTGAGAAGTCTAGAATGAGAAGCATTGAAAGAGATATTAAAAAAATAGTAACGAATAAGTAATTAGAATTAATATTGTAAAAAATGCAAAAGCGAAATAGAAATTATTTTTGTAAATGGCTTCTTGGTAGTAGGAATATTAAATAGAGCAGTATGCTATTTAAGTCGAAAGGGGAGATATTTTGAAAGAATCAGCTGAGAGAGTACAGTATATAACTGAATATGTAGTATCATATAAAGCTAAAATAGAAGCTCTCAATAAAAAAGGATTATTTGATACTGCAACATTATATGAACTATTTTCACAGAAAGTGTGTGAAATTTGGTTTGGGCATAAATTTTTAAACCTTAATGATTCAAAAGCAAATTATCCTTATGTTGACTTGATTTCGGAAGATGGAAAAATGTATGTTCAAGTGAGTACAGGTCAAGATATACCAACAAAAGTGAAATCAACACTGGAAAAAATACGAGACAGTAAATCCGACGAACTTAAAAGTATAGAACAATTGTTTTTTTTCGTACTTGCAAATTCAAGTGAATCTAAAGTGATGGATTTTTCTGGAAAAGAAAGAATTGGAAGAATTAATTTTATTAAGAGTAAAAATTTAATTACGACAGAAAATATAGTGCAGAAGGCAAAAACAGATATAGAATTTCATTTAAATCATATATGTCTTTTTGACTATCTTTTTATATCTTCTTAAATGTCCGCAAAGCCTTATTTTATAGGCTCTACGGGC
>PPYE01559722.1_pt1 | contig 25358 bp, 27 predicted proteins | sample 1559881 | NCBI WGS metagenome assembly PPYE01 (sample SAMN08240022, study PRJNA423297) | Human gut metagenome, whole genome shotgun sequencing project. | reverse complement strand
CCAGTGTGACACCCTTTGTTTCTTTGATATATTCGGCAGCCGCCTGAAGGGACAGGTAGGAGTTGCGCTTGCAGCAGCGTGGACCGCCCACTTCCCCGATTTTCAGCAGCGAGCGGGCCGTCATCAGGTTGCTTTGTCCCCAGGATTCCTGAGTAAGTGGGGTGGCACCGGAGAGGATGGACATGCACATACCGGTACTGATGGCAGCCCCGCAGCTTCCCCAGAACCCACAAGCGCCACCCGGCACCTTGCGTCCGCGTGCCATCATTTCCTTCAAGGCCGTCAGCAGTTCGATTTCACCTCCGGCATTGCGGTAGGCGGTCAGGAGCGCAGCACCGACCAGCGTATGATGTTCCGGTCCGTGCATGTGGCAGAAAGGTAGGCTCATCATGTAGTCCAGTATTTCGACAGGATTTTTGGATGTTTCATTAAGACAGTAACCGATGACGGCATCCATTCCCTTCGTATGGCATTCGTTGCAGACATAGTGTCCGTTGATGCAGCGCGTTTGGCTCATTTCCTGTCGGTGGCAGAGAGCGCATTCCATCAGCGTTTCCGTTTCCAGATACTCCAGCGGAGCCTGGCATATCAAGCATTCTTCTTTCATTATATAGTTGTTTCTTCTGTTTCTGAGTTGTTTCAGTAATGACACGAAGTTCGTAAAAAGTATGGAAATGAGCAAAGAAAGGTGCTTTTTTCTTTGGCCTTCCAAGCTACAGATGCTGCTTCATCACTTGTAACACTGCTTGTATGTATCTGGGGTCTTCTGCATAGCCAATGTCACGTAGCCATTTCAGATAATCCGCATCGCTGGTATTTATCTGGTTCTTTTGACCATACCGATACTGCACTTTGGTATAGTAAGCCCGGACACTTTCCGTCCAATGGTTGAACTCATAGTACTTCCCGGTTTTCGGATTGGTAAGACCAAACAGGTTATGTCGGTTTCGGCAGAGCGGTGAACGGAACCAACCTGTTTCGAGTATGGCCTGTGCCAATACAATCTTCGGATGCCGAATGCCGTTGCGGATGATTTCCTGATAGAGATTGGGAATGGTGAGTGCAGGAAGTACTTTTCGCTCAGAAACCTCAATTCTTTCGATTCCCTTATCAGACGCTTTTTCGTGGGACACCCTTGCGTAAACTTTTCGGGCATATAGCTCCGAAAGTGGTTTCACAGGCACATCTGGGGCAAATGAGTCCTTTTCTGCCTTTTTGCAAGACTCATAAGCGACCAAACCCCTCTGTAAGGTATCTGGAGCCACTTTTTGTTGCTTTTCAGGACGGATTTCCTTCTCTTTGGTAATCGTATAGAACTGTGCCAATGCTGAAGCGGAACCAAGAATCAACAGCACGGCGGTCAGAATGATGTTGTGCATTTCTTTTCAATGATAGGGTTGCCAATACTTTTGCGGGTGTTCAAGGCGGTTCCGACCGCAAATATATCGTTTTACTTAAACAATACGAAAATGCACAACATCAATCATTCTGAAAGGCTGCCCTACGAGAAGTTGGCGGCATTAGGCATTGACCGGGAAAAGGCCGACAGTCTCCCTCAGGAAGTGAGGGAGAAACTGGCATCCGGTGAGGTCACACCGCTCTTGCAGGTGTCCATCAGTGCCCGTAACGGAGACCTTATTACGCTTCCCCTCAAACTCCAGCTGGTATCGGATAAATACGGCAACCCGGCACTCATGGCTTACCCGGTACGTGCCGTGCTGGAAAAGGAACGCAGTCCGATATTGCGCTTGTCCGAACAGGAAGCGGAGCGGTTGGGTAAAGGTGAGGTAATTCAGAAAGCCGTGGAAGTCAACGGTGAGAAGACTCAACAATACCTGCAACTCGATCCCGAAACCAAATCCGTTATCCATCGCCGTGTCACGGATGTTCAACTGGAACAGAAACTCAAGGATATGGAGAAAGTCAACGACATCGAACTGGGTATGCAGCAGAAGCAGCAGGTACGCGAGGGAAAACCTATTGAGTTAAACGTAGGCGGTGAGAAGGTTTCGGTCGGTGTGGATTTGAAAGAGCCCCAGGGCTTCAAGGTCATCCAAGGCGACATGAAAGAGTGGGAACGACAGCAGAAACTCCGCTACGACGAACAGCATCCCGAGTTCCTGGGACTGGTGATGACGGACAAGAACCGCTGGGAATACCAGCAGGTGGTGGACAAGCAGTCGCAGGAAAGAGCCTTGAAGTTTCGTGCACCGAAAGCTGAACAATCCAAAGGTCTCAAACTTTAAATCCTTTTCCCTATGGTCAAGAAAAATGCAGAGAAGGATGTCGGCTTTGTCCGGCAGTTCAACGAATTGAAGAAGAAACATCCCGATGCGGTGCTGCTTTTCCGTAAAGGAGATTTCTACGAAATGTATAAGGAAGATGCACTCAAGGCATCGGTAATACTGGCGCTGAAGGTATCAGACAAGATTCTGCCGCTGGAGAATGACCCCATCAAACTCCTGACCTTTCCCCGTCATGAACTGGACAAGCATCTGCCCAAGCTGATTCGCTCCGGTCAGCGGGTCGCCATTTGCGAGGCGATAGACCAGCCGAAACTGATGAAGAAGCCCAGGGAAAAGACCGGGGAAGATTTGAAAGAAACGAACACCTCTAACAAGAATACTATGGCGAAAAAGAAGAAAGAACAGGCTGTGCAGGAAGAGCCTACCAAGACTGTGAAAAGTGCAGTTGAGGAGAAGCCTGCCAAGGAAATGAAGACGGAAGCCAAAGCCGAAGTCAAGAGTGAACAACAGGCCGAGCAGAAAGCGGAAGCCAAGCAGGAACGCAAACCACGCGAACCGCAGATGATTACCGCCAACGGCGAGAAAGTCAGCCACGGCCATGCCTTCCAGAGCACCACCAATCCGGCAGACTGGTACTTTACCGCCAAGATGGACGGCGTACAGCTGAAACCGCAGAAGATGGACGCAGCGGATTTGGCCGCATACCAGAAGAAGGAAATGACGGTGCCCCAGCTGATGGAGAAGTATTATCCGACTAAACTCATGCCGAAGGTATCGGAAGAAGCGTACCAAATGCCGAAGCAGTTGTCCGGCCCTGATGGAGCCATTACCATCGATAAGTTCAATGTCTATAAGGAAAAGGACGAGCAGCGACCGGATTACGGCAAGTATAAGTTCTATGTACAGATGGGCGACACCAAGATGTCAGCAGTGGCTTCCCGTGAGGACCTGAATGCCTACTTCGACCGGGTGGTCAGTCCTACACAACTTGTGGAGAAGAACTTCGGGGAACGACTGCACCTGCAGTCTGCCTACGAGAAGTACCAGCTTCCCGAAGGAGTCGACCCCAAAGGAGTCCGTGTGGCCAAGGACCACTCCGACAACAAATGGAAGGTGTCGATGGACCTGGGTGACAAGGGCAAGACCAGCAAGCATGAACTCTCCTTTGATGACGGTTACTCGCTTTTCAAAGCCAAGACCGCTACCCGGGAACAGATTGCTGCCAAGTACCTGAATACGGAAATCACGGGCATGCTTTCGGCCGTGACCAACAAACTGGAGAAGTCGGCTTCCATGAAAATGTAACAAAATCAAGCGAACAATCAATCAAACTGAAATTCTAAAAGTAAACGAATATGACAGCTAAAAAGACACACGAGGAATTGGTGGAACTCCTTCAGGCCGGTAAAATCGGCTTCCTCCGCTTTGTGATGGATGGTGAAAATGCAGAGGACTATCTGGAGTGGTGCCAGACCCACGGCACGGATCCTTCGGATGAATCCGCAGAGTTTTATGTCGAACAGACGGACATTGACCAGATGGACCGTCAGGTAATGGATGACGAAAGCTATGGCGTATGGAACTAATTCATCAGGCAATGCCGGACAGGTAGCCATCGACCGCTTTGCCGAAATGATGATAGCCCGCATGGAACAGATGAAGGCTTCCGACTGGAAGAAAGGCTGGATTGGCGGCGCATCCGGATTTGCAGGTCTCCCGCAGAACGTGGGAGGCCGCAACTACTCGGGTTCCAACTCCTTCTTCCTCCAGCTGCAGACCGCTGCCCAGGGCTACCAGTTACCGGTGTACCTCACCTTCAAGCAGGCGCACAACCTCAAGGCCCATGTACTGAAAGGTGAAAAAGCCTTCCCTGTGGTCTATTGGGATGTGCTGGTCAAGGACAAGAACGGCCATAAGGTCAGTTCGGATGAGTATAAGGCCATGAGCAAGGAGGAGAAGAAAGGCATGGATGTCATTCCCTTCTTTAAGGCTTTCCCCGTATATAACATCGACCAGACCAACCTGGCAGAGGTGCAGCCCGAACGGGTGCAGAAACTCATGGAGAAGTTCAAGGTGCCCGAACTTCGGGATAAGGAAGGCATGTATGTCCATGCTGCTCTCGACCGGATGATTGAGACGCAAGGCTGGCTCTGTCCCATACAGGCGGACAAACGGGTGGACGGAGCTTTCTATTCACCGGCTCAGGACATCGTGGTGCTGCCCATGAAGGAGCAGTTCAACATCGGCAATACCCCCGAGGAAATCTACCGTGGCGGCATGGAGTTCTATTCCACCATGCTGCATGAGATGTCACACTCCACCATGACCCCTGAACGGCTCAACCGCGAGATGGGCGGACGCTTCGGAGACCCGAAATACGCAAAAGAAGAATTGGTGGCGGAACTGACGGCTGCCATGATCTGCCATTCGATGGGCTTTGACATGAAGGTGACGGACAACTCCGCAGCCTATCTGGATTCCTGGATTGGGGTGCTGAAGCAGGAACCGAAGTTCATCGTTTCCGTCATGGCGGACGTGAACAAGGCTTCGGACCTGATTCTGGACCAGGTGGACAAACAGCGTTTGGCACTGAACGAGCAACCCTACCTGACGAAGAACGACCCGTTTGCCCCATTGGGCGAAGGCGAAGAGGTGCCGTTCAAGAATGCAGCCATCGTGAAGACAAGGAATGGCGACTACGCCATCCGTGCCTCCTACGACGGTGTAGAACTGGGGTTGAAGAAGGTATCGAAAGATACGGCCAAGACCTACTTCCAGTTGACGGACTACAAGGATAAGGCTGCCTTCTTGAACATGACGGCGCACAAGACTTTCGAGCCGGAGATAGCCAACCTCAAGCGCACGCAGGCTGTGGGAGCGAAAATGAGTATCTAATCACACATTCAGACGGTTGTTCATGGCTGATTATAAAGTAGACTTTCAGGAACTCAAATCCAAGGTGGGCATCGATGATGTCGCTTATGAACTGGGCTACCGGCTGGACCGCAAGGCTGGTGTAGGACGTTACATCGAGATGGCACTGGGTGACGGAAAAGAGAAACGGGATGCCATCATCATCTGTAATCCGCACGACAAGGCGGCACAGCGTTTCTTCCGCAGGGACGGCTCCAAAGGGGATGTCGTGGCCCTTATCCGCGAGAACCTGCACGCATTCCATGTCTCGGGCAAAAACGACTGGCAGAAGATAGCCAAGGTGCTGGCACGCTTCGCCCACATGCCTGAGCCGGAGTATCGCGAAGATTTTGAATACATCAAATCAGCCGGACATACCAAAGACTTCGACAGCACACGGTATGTAGTGAAGCCGATAAATCCCGATAAGATTCCGGCCATCTTCGACCAGCGGGGATTGTCCGATGAAACGGTACGCACCTTTGCGCCGTTCATCCGGCTCATCGTCGACAAGAAGAACGAGAATTTTGACGGGTACAACATCGGCTTCCCTTATACCAACGGAGAGAACGACAAGGTCAGAGGCTATGAAATCCGGGGTTATGGCGGTTACAAGTCCAAGGCGGCAGGAAGCGATTCATCCACTTCCGCCTGGGTGGCAGACCTTTCAGGTGGCTATCCCAATATAGTCAAGCATGTCTTTTTCTGCGAATCCGCCTTTGATGCCATGGCTTTCTATCAGCTCAACCGGAAGCAGTTGGGAAAGAATATCGTGCTGGTTTCCCTTGGCGGAACCTTTTCCGATGCCCAGATTACCAGTGTGATGAACCGCTATCCGGAAGCCCGTCCGTTTGACTGTTTCGACAACGACCAGGCAGGTCGTGTCTATGGACTGCGCATGCTGTCGTTGCTGGAGCATATCCCGATGAACATCAACCGGACGGAAGACGGACTGCTGGTTGTGGAAGCCAAAAACCGCTCGGTAGCCTTGGAAGCCGACCGCCCGTTCAGGGTACAGCTACAGGAACAATTGTCTTCCCGTTACAAGGTCAGGCAATGGCTGCCACCCAAGGCATTCAAGGATTGGAACGACTGTTTGCTCAACCGGCCGATGGAAATCAAAGCGGATTTTTTGAAACAGGACCAAATCAACAACCTGGCCGAACGCAGAAATGCAGGCCCTAAATTATGAACGTATGAATACAAGACGATGGAAATGCTCCTTGTTAATAGCTGCTGTTGGTTTATTGATAGGTAAAACTCCGCTCTTTGCCCAACAGACCGACCCGGCGCTGACTTCTGCCGTACTGGGTCAGACCGCAGCCTTGAAGAAGATCCACAAGGACCGCAAGAAGACGCAGGAGAAAATCATTGCAGCTGAAGTGGCAGTAACCGCTTCGCTGGAACGGATTCACCATGTGGAAGACAAGATGCTGGACTACCTTTCGAATGCGCAGGGCGCCATGCAGAACCTCTACCAGATTAAGCGTGCTGGGGAACTGGTGGCAAAGGAAATCCCGCAGAACTGCAGCCTGCTCCTCAAATCGGTGGGCGGCAATCTGAAAGGAACCGTCATTGCGGCCATGGTATCGGATGAACTGACGGATGCCGCTACACAGATGACGGCACTCTTTCCCTTCATGAAACAGCTGGTGACTTCGGGCAAGTATGACGTGACAGGAGATGATGGCAAGAACGAGAAACACAAGGTGAACCTGCTGAACGCTTCGGAACGCTACTACATCGCCAACGAGGTGGTGAGCCGGCTGGAAGCCATCAATACCGACCTGTTTATCCTGGCCTGGCAGGTACGTACGCTCTCATGGAACGACCTCTGGTTTTCGCTTGATCCCGAAGGATGGGCCAATGTGATGTCCGGCAAGAACATCATCGGCGGTATCATCTCCGACTGGAACCAGGGCTACAGTCTGAAATGGTAAATAGGTAAACAAGTAAACTAATTTACTAATCACATAGTAATCAAGTAAGGAAATAAGAAAGTAATCAATGCAATAAGTAACAGAATCATATAGTAAACAAATCATCCAAAAACAAAAGCGTATGGAAAAGAAAATAATCGGTCGCTGTCCCTTGTGTGGCGGCAACGTGGTAAAGACCTGCAAGGGCTACCGCTGTGAGAATAACATTGCCGAACAGCCTACCTGTGTGCTGAATATCAACGGCATTATCGGCAACCGCAAGATGAGTGACGAGGAAATCACCGAACTGTTGGAGCACCGCTTCATCCTGTTGGACGGCTTTGCTTCCAAGGAGGGAAAGACTTTCCCTTCCGTGCTGGAACTGGCACAGGATGGTGCCATCAACATGCAGTCTGTCATCGGCAAATGCCCGCATTGTGGCGGCGATATTCGGGTGGGTACACGCGCTTTCAACTGTTCCAATTACAGCAACCAGCAAGCACCGTGCAACTTCGCCATCTGGCGCAACATCGGTGGCCACCAGCTGAGTCTGACGGAAGCCAGGGAAATCTGTGAAAAAGAAATCACCTCCAACGAACTGGAGATGTACCGTGATGACGGCACCATCTATCGCAAGCGTCTCGGCCTTTCTCCGGATAAACTCCAAATCGTGAAGATATGAAACCGGGAATGAAAATGATTATCATGCTGGTAACCGCCGTCTGCTTCTGGAGCAGCCTGTTTTACTTTGCCAGCTGTTCCGACCATCCCGAGAAACGGGCGGTGGAAATCGCTGAGAGAGCCTTGAAAGCAACCGTCGATAATCCGGAGTCCATCCAAATCAAGGGTATCAGCAAGGCTGATTCGGTATTCGGCAAGGAATATGTCAATCCGCACGAGAAGGCCGCACTTTCCATGCACCTGATGCAGTACGGGCACAAGTTGATGGAAGAAACGGACTACTTTCAGAACCTCGACAAGGATGATACCGCAATGAGTGATCAGGTCACCCGTCAGCTGGATGCCATGACCACCCTCCGGACTTTGATTGCTTATGGAGAAATGGAAGAAGCGAAAGCCGAGAAAGAAAAGGTTGCGAAGCCGTTTAACGGATGGAAGGTCAAGATAGATTTTGAAGCCAAGACCTTAAAAGGAAAGCCTTACCACTCGGAATACTGGTTCATCCTCGATAAGGAGGCAGAAATTGTAGTCAAATCATTTGAAATACCGCTGCTATGAAACTGAGAAAATTGAAATATTTACTGTACGCTACACTCACAGGAGGAGCCATGCTATTCACCTCCTGCGAAGATTGTGACCATGAAGGAGATAAGTCCATTGCTTCTTCCCTTCAAGTCGGTGATGTAGTCTGTTCGGATGGCAGTGTACTGTCCAAAGAAAAGTTCAGTTCCTCCCAAAAGGAACCGGTGGCCATTGTCTATCATGTGAACCGGAATCCGGAGATCAAAGCTTTGGGCTATGCCGTTTCCATCCGGGAAGTCGCATCGGCAGCCTTTGCCGATAGTCTGGGTGTCGAACAGGAAACGTCAGCTTCATTGGAGAAGGAAGATGGCAACGAGAACACTCATGCCATGTACCGCAACGAGGAAGTGAAATCTCCCTTAGCCGTTTATGTCTTCGATATGTGGCGCTACGGTCAGTCCGCCTACATCCCTTCGGTAAAGCAACTCACTTACCTCTATCAGCAAATTGCGTTGGTCAACCAACGGATTGAAGCGGTAGGTGGTTTACCTCTCAGTCTGCAGCCCGGTGACTGCTGGCTGTGGACTTCCACCGAAGTGGAGGGGCAAAAGGACAGCAAGGCCTGGCTCTTCTCGATGCAGTCAGGAACCATTCAGGAAACCCCGAAGGACCAGGCGCATAAGTTCAGACCCGTGATAAGTATCTATTAGATAGTGTAACCTCTAAACGCAAAGATTATGAATGAATTACTCGCACAACTCCAGATGAAGATGGAGGCATTCCAAAAGGATGCAGTCCTTCAAGCCGAAAAAGGTAACAAGGCAGCCGGCCAACGTGCCCGCTGTGTTTCACTCGAAATGGAACCGCTTCTGAAGCAGTTCAGAAAACTGTCGTTGGCGGCTGCGAAGAAGTAGTAATTTGCTTTTGTAAGTTTAATTGTGATGTTTAAGAAGTTCCAACCGTGAAAGATTGGAACTTTTTTCTATTGCCTATATTTCATTAGAGGAAAAGGTGATTTTTATATATATTATTGATTGCTAATTTTGCGGTGAATGTATTCGTAAGTAAGTCTGGAGATTTCAGCAATGAGTTCTTCTGTTTTCTCTGACGACAGCTTACTATCTTTGCAAAATACGGCAATAGAGTAATGTTTTCCGTTCGGTAGTATTACGAAGCCTATATCATTTACAGCTACAATTGTGCCATCATCTTTTACATAACCAGTTCCTGTCTTATGATATAACTTTGTGCCTAATGTGGGTAAGTATTTAGCCAAACGATTAGGCCCGGTTTGCGTTCCTGACATAACTTCTGTAAGCCAAAGGAAATCCTGCTGTCTCTGAGTTCTATTATCAACAAGCATTTCCAACAAGAGAATTGCATCGTTTGGTGTTGTACTATTAAAATATGCACGGCTATGATCCATCGCCATCTCATCTTCTGTCCATTTTATTTGAGTATTTGTACACCCTAAATCCTGTATAACCTGATTTGCATAATGTGTACCATCGAACAGGTTAAAAAGAATATTGCTTGCATTATTGTCGCTTTGCGCTACTGAATATTCAATCAGCTGACTTACTTTTAATCGAATATCTCCATCTGGATATTTATCCCGTAGTGGACTATAGGTATCAGGTGACAACATATCCTTAGTAATGAGCATAGGCTTTTTCAATGTTAACGAATCTTGTTTCAAGCAATGAAGAATAGCTACTGCTTGATGGAGTTTAAATACGCTCATCATAGGAAAAGATTGATCAGCATTTTTTGTACAAAGCATCTTCCCCTGATAGTAAACTGCAATTCCAACTTGGACATTTTTTCCTTCTAGAAGTTGTTCAACTTGCTTTTGAAGCGAGGTGTTTACGTCTTTCTGTTTTGACAGGCATGTCAAGGGAGTTAAGACAGTAAGTAATATACTAAAGATAATGGTTAATTTTCTATTCATAAATAAGCATATATAGTTTAGTTGCAAAGTTCATAAAATATGTAATATAGACAAATAGAAGGATAGTATTATTTTTACTTGTCTTAAAATCATGTATGATTTCCATAAAGTTGCTCATCTGCACTCCCGATGAATTTTCCGATACAAAGGTACGAAGGGTCGGTACGGCGTCAAATGGCGCTGCGCTTGGCTGCGAAGAAAGCAGCCGGCAGCCTTCCACAATTTGTACCAAATTGGGTATTCCGTCCGCTTTCCCCTTGCCACATTTGCCTTCTGTCCCTTACACCCTTCGTGAGAAGAGGTATCGTAAAAATCACCCGAGAGTGAGAAGCCCTAAGGCTTCAAACCAAAGGGAAAAAATTAGTTCAGCTATGGCATACAAACTCAAAGACCGAAAAGAAAAGATGCTCTACAAGGGCAGTGTTTACGAACTCACCCTGCAGTGGGACAGAGAGAGTCTCCGCAAGTGCTTTTGCGGTATGCCTCCTTTCTATGCACACATCCGCAAGGACGGCGCCAACTATGCACAAATCGACTGCTATTCCAATGGGGACGATTTCAGTGTGGTACCCATGCACCCGCTTTTTGAAGAGCCGGAATGGATAGTGCACTTCCTAAAGTCGGACATCAATTCCATTCCACTGCAGAAACTGCTGGAACTGCTTCCCATCTGATTCACGGAGTAACGAACTTAAAATGAAATCGCTATGGACACACTCATTGAAGCTATTCCTACATGGGCACTCTGCTATCTGTTCAACTCGGATGCAACCGGACTGACGGATGAAGAAATCGCTCTGATTGACCAATGGTACACGGAGAACAAGGTCATGGGTATCACTACCGCAACGGAACAAGAGGGAGAATGTTTCCCTTACTTCTCACACTATCCTGCTTTCGGTCTTCCTGCCGAAGTGGTGGACTGCCACGTCATGGTAGGCTGAATACTGCCGGTGACTACAAATAATTATTTACGCTTAAACATAGGAACATATGAAAGGAACTGACCATTTCAAGGAACTCATCAAGAACTATCTTGATAACCGAGCCAAGGAAGACGAACTCTTCCGTGCCAAGTATGAAACCACCACACGCACCATTGACGATGTGGTCAACTATATCTTCCATGCCGTACAGCAATCCGGCTGCTGCGGTTTCTCTGATGATGAAGTCTATTCCATGGCAGTCCATGCGATAGATGAACCCGATTTGGAAATTGGCAAGCCGATGAACTGCAACGTGGTGGTGAACCATCATATCGAACTGACCGAGGAGGAAAAGGCAGAGCAGCGTGCCATTGCCCTCAAACGATACCAGGAGGAGGAAATGCGGAAACTGCAGCTGCAGCAACGCAACAGCCGACCCAAGGCAGCCAAATCGCAACCCAAACCCATTCAAGAACTCTCACTATTTCAAGGCATGGAACTATGAAAGCAAGAACGAAAATAGATAAAAAGGTGGCAGCTTCCAATGAGAAACTGACCGGCATAAGCCCCAAAGTGCTCACATGGGCAATGCGGAAAGTGGCAGGACATGTCTGCTTCCGTACTTCCGCACACAAGTGTACATGTGGCGATTGTGGCAGGCACTTCGACTATGAGGGAAAAGGCAAGTCGGTATGCTGCCCTTATTGCGGTACTCGCTTACAGATAAAGGACACCCTCAAACGCACCATCAAGGAAGCCTACTACTTTTCTTCCCTCGAAGTAATAGACCATTTGCAGGTGCAACGGGTATTCCGTTTGGAAACGACCTTCCGGAAAGGAATGCCTATGGAGGTAGACTGCTGGGAGGCATGCCGTCTGTGGCTCAATGCCGAAGGCAAGTTAGCTGTCACAGCAAGAACAAGGACATTGGGCTACTATGTGGACTGCTTTGATTGGGCATCCGAAATCACCTTGAAGCGACCGACCGAAGTCCATTGGCTCATTGCAGATACCTATGTTTATCCGCACTATCGGTTGCTGCCCGAACTGAAACGCAACGGTATGAATGGCAAGCTGCCCGACTGCCATCCGATGAAGCTGATGAAAGCCATACTGACAGACAGCCGGATGGAAACCATCCTCAAGTCGAAAGATTTACATGCCGTGTCTTATTTTGTAAACCGCCCTTTGGAACTTGACCGATGCTGGCAGTCGTATAAGGTAGCCACCCGGCATCACTACCGCCCTTCGGACATGGGATTGTGGGCAGATACCATCCGCTTGCTGGAGCAGTGTGGCAAGGACATCTGCAACCCCAGGTATATCTGTCCGCAGAACCTCAGAGCCGAGCATGACTATTGGATGAACCGGCACAACCAAATGGAGCAGAAACGCAAAAGCCAAGAACAGATGCAGCGAGCCAAACGGAAGGAAGCCGAGTTCTACAAGGAGAAGTCACGCTATTTCGGTATCACCATCACCGACAAAGACCTGGTGATTTCGGTACTTGATACGTTGGAAGCCTTCCAAGCCGAGGGAAATGCCCTGCATCATTGTGTTTTCCAATGCGAATACTATGCCAAGGCGGACAGCTTGATACTATCTGCTCATGACAAGGAGGGGAACCGCATCGAGACGATTGAGTTCTCACTGACCGAGGGGAAAGTGATACAGAGCCGTGGGCTGTGCAATACGAATACTCCGCACCATGACCGGATTGTCCGGCTGGTCAATGCCCATGCCCATCAGATACTCGCAGCCAAACAGACAGCGTAAATTCCTTATATATGTTCCGCTCCGACTTCCGCCGTGAGGCGTGGGTCGGAGTTTAAAAGCATACTATACGAAATGTATTGACAAATTATTTCAAGCTGAATTAAGGCGCTCTTTCTGCTTGCCAATTCTTGAATATAAGGAAGAATGTTCAGCAGGACAAAAAACATCTTGATGTTTGTCTGATATTTATTTGATGTTTATTTAATGGTTGATTAACAAGGAAATAAAATCATTAGAAAAGTGATTTTTCCGCAGAATAAATGAGTAAACTTTCTGCCTAATCAGCAAGTAATAAAGTATTTTTGTAAGTAAAGAAACAAATGGAATAGTAAACTTTTAATCTTGAAGACGATGAAAGGAAATAACTTGACAATAGCCATCGGTAATCAGAAAGGTGGAGTCGGCAAGACCACCTCTACCGCATGTATTGGCGCAGCACTCGCACTGCAAGGAAGACGTGTGTTGCTCATTGACCTGGATGCACAGCAGAACCTTACGTTCACGCTGACGCAGAACGAAGACCCGGAAACAAGCATCTATGATACGTTGGTCAAAGACCAACCGCTGCCCATCGTTTCCATCCGTGAAAACCTGGACCTCGTTCCGGCATCTCTGGACCTGGCAAGAGCCGAAATAGACATGGCTACCATGATGGCAAGGGAAGGCATCCTCAAATCCTACCTCGATGAACAGAAGGAGAAATATGACTACATCCTGATGGACTGCTCGCCCTCACTCGGTATCGTGACAACCAATGCACTGGTGGCAGCGGACAAACTCTATATACCGCTCACGGCTGAAGCCTTGCCCTTGAAAGGCTTGACCATGCTGGACGATATAGTCCGGGAAGTGAAGCGCCGGGTGAACCCGACATTGGAATTAGGCGGTGTCTTCTTCACCCGGTTTAATAACCGGAAGTTGAACAAGGAAGTGATTTCCATGGTGGAAAAGCGGTACGGAGAGACGGTTTTTCAGACGAAAATCCGGGAGAATATCGCCATAGCCGAAATGCCGCTGTCTGGTCAGACCATCTTTGAATACGACCCGAAAAGCAATGGTGCAGCAGACTATCGGACACTGACCGATGAAATAATCAGTCGGGAAGAAAATAGGTAAACTATATTACTATATGACTAATCACAAAGGTTATTGGTAACATAGTAAGTAAATCAGCAAGTAAACAAGTAATAAAGTAAGCAATATGAGTAAGAAAAATTTATCTTTATGGATGGATGGCTTCATGGGTGAAGCCAATCCAACTAACCAGGCAAAAGAATTGCCTCAGGAACAGCAGGTTGAACAGACTCAGGAACAGGCTGCAGCCAAAGAAGTTCAGGAGCAACAGCATGCTGTAACCGGGGAAGTATCCCATCAGCATGATGTTCCGGCAACGGCTTCCACAGAGAAAATGAAGTCCAAACTCGAAGCTAAACGCAGGGAAAATGTAGGTCGCCCCAAGAAAGGCGAGCCAGCCAAAAATACTAAGAAGTCCCAGGAAATCCGTGCCACCTTCATCGTGGATCCGGATTTACTCCGCAAGGTGAAGTACATTTCCCTCGTGGAGGGCATTCTCTTGAAGGACGTTATCTCCGAAGCACTGAACAACTATGTGGATGCCTGGGAGGAGAAGAACAAGAAAATCCGGTTACCGAAGGCGAAGTGAGGACATGTAAAACGGAGCAAGCTGTTACAGTCTGCTCCGTTTTTGTTGCTCAATGCCAGGATAGCTTTCTTCTTAAAATTAGATGTCCTAAAGTGGCAAATACTCTTGAATATCAATCGTGTCATTTAAAAAGACCATGTTCGGGATGTCAGCAATTCTTTGTAGACTGCTGCATCCTCTTCCTGGAAGCAGCATAATACGACATCTCCTTTGTAACATCCTTCTTTGATAGTGTTGCGGATTGTAGTTAGGGCCACTTGAGCGGCTTCTTGTTTGGGGTAATGGTACACCCCGGTACTGATGCAGGGGAATGCGATGGAAGAAACTCCGTGCTCCTCTGCCAGTTGTAATGCCGTTTCATAACAGCGGGCAAGTAACTCCGGTTCTCCCTGGTTTCCTCCTTTCCATACCGGACCAACCGTATGGATTATTTTCTTGCAGGGTAGCTGGTACGCATCGGTCATTTTGCTTTCGCCTACTGCGCATCCGTTCAGTTTCTTGCATGCTTCCAGCAACTGTTTGCCGGCTGCTCGGTGGATGGCTCCATCTACGCCACCACCTCCCAATAACGAAGTGTTGGCAGCGTTGACGATAGCATCCACGTAAAGGCGCGTAATGTCGCCCAGCACCACTTGGATGGTTTTATGCGTATCCTTCATGAAAGATTCCCTGCGCCAGACATTTTCACAGTCGTCCATGCAGATGTCATAATAGGTGTCAAGGATGTAGTCCGGATCACCGTAACAGGTTTCATCGGCCATCGCCTCCTTCTCCAGCGGAACAGGTTTCAGTTCGTCTGTCAGACCGATTGGCTGGTACATCTTCTTTTCCCATTTTTCTGATAGTGAGTAGCCGTGCACCTCTTCCGACAGTTTGTTCTGCAGGTCCCATCGAGCATACTGTTTCAAATTTTCCAAATCTGGACCATAGGCCTTTAGCTTCTTGAGGTTGATGCCTTCCGTTTGGGCCAGTTTCGTGAAACCGCAGGGCAACTGCAGCAGTACAATCTGGGTGATGCCTGCATAAGTGTAGACATCGTACACCAGAAAGAAGGAATTTTTGTGCAGGACATAGGTGTCAGCATCCGGATTTTGGTACTTTCCCCGATGAATTTCAGAGAGTCTTTTGGTTTCGATGGCTTTTCGGGTAGCTATCAGGAAACGGTATTTATGGACCGGGCGCAGTAGAGACTGAGTCACTGCCATCGTACTTCCGCAGCGCAGGATGGTGCCTGTCTTATACTGCTTCTTTACCTGGATGGGCGCGTCCGTGTCCCGGTAATAAAAGTGCAAAGGGTCGTAGCTGGAACCAGTCCAGCAGGAAAGTTGGTAGAGCACCCGCTCAAGACTGAACTGGTAGATTGCTTTGGAGCAGATTTCTTGCGGCACGTAACGTGCTTCCAGTTCCCTTTCGCTCATATACTTGTCCCTGTTTTTTGCAGGAATCGAAGGACGAAATTCTGTCCGGTCTACCCATCTCTTGTCATACACATGGCGGGTTCCATCGGGGAAAAGCAGGTAGGCCGACTTCCGGTCCTCTGCATACCAGCAGTCCTTCGTTTCATAGTCATTCCAGTGCAGTTCATAATAGACCGGCTTAAAGAGGTATTCGCCCGTATCTTTCAGGATGCCCATATCATACTGCGGTTGTCCGTTGGCAAGGAGAACTTCCTTTCCCTCCTTGTCCCAATGTTTCTTTTGGGTGATGGTCAGGCCATTCTCAAAATGCAGGGGATAATCATATTGTTCCTCGATGATGGGCTTTCCGTCATAGAAGGCAGCGCCAAAAGAAGAAGGAGCCCAAAAGATGTTGTAAATGCCATGACGTAAAACCGGATCCATGCCGTAGTATTCGTAGTCATTCACCCTATTCAGGTCTCTGTCTACAAATATCCACTTGTTTTGCCAGGTATAAGCTGGTGCCACATCGTTATGGAAGACGCGGACACTTTGGTATTTGTTTTTGGGTGTTTTAATTTTTCCGGGCGTAAATGTGCCGTCTTCTGCCAGGATGCCCGTTACACCATCCTTTCGGATGGCATCATATCCCCACTTCCGGTGTGCTTTGATTTCCTGAAAACAGAAATAAGATGCTTCTGCTCCCTTTTCGTCTACAAGTCCCCACAAGCCATTTTTAACCGCGCGGGCCGTTCCTTTATAGAACACTCCCAGGTGGGTCAGTCCTATGGAGTGGGGAATCACCTCCTGGCAGTTCCAGTTCAGTGTGCCGTAAACATCGCCTTTCAACACGCGGATGTAGCCATCGTCGTCATAATCCAGAATCTTGTCGTACTGACAAGGTACCACCAGTTGACCGTTCTCGTCCTGCAGTCCCGCCTGCCCGGCATCATTGTACACGATAACAAATCCGGTCTTGTTCATATCACTGTTCTTTAGTATTGTTCGACAAGTACCATACAACGGTCACATCATCCGAAACTGCAAGGTCTTCCGGAGTGATGTCCAGCGACTCTTCGTTGCAGCACAGAGCTTCATCGGCACCATGAATCATACGCGCCTGAGAATAGACGTGCAGCTCCTGTACCGAGTAGTTGATTTCCTTTACCAGTCCCAGTTTGCAGTCACAGGCCTTGGCCATAATGGAAGCCTTTTCCTTAGCATCCTTCACGGCTCTTTCCAGCATCTTCAGTTGCGATGGCCGCGGGTCGCGAACGGTATAGCCGATGCTGATTTCAGCCTGCTTCAGCATTTTTCCAATCCGCTTGATAATATTGTTGAGCAGCACGTTGTCCATACCCAAGTCTATACGGACCTTATGGTCCAGTTCAAAGCCTATAAACTTTTTGGATTTGAAGTTTCCAAATTTATCGTATTCGTTTTGGGTCCTCTTGTCAATATCGAGCCGGATGGTTTTAGGCAGTGTTACATCGAGCGCAACCTCCTTCATAATTTGGCTGAGCCGTTCGGTATTGCTCTTGGCTTGTGCGTAAGCATCTTCGTAAGTATCATGGATGCTTTGCAAAGTCAATTCTACCCGGGTCACATCCGGCACCACATGGATGGCGCCCTTTCCTGTCACAGTAATAAGTTTTTCGTTCATATTAGTAATTTTAAAGTTTGAAATTCAGATGTTTATTTTCTGTATTTTAGCTACAAATTCTTTCTATTGCGCAACCAAATTAAACAATATTCCTTGTTGTACTATGTCGTATGTAGATAGATTAGCAAGGAATATGATTCTCATTGCAATATTGAATGATGTCTTCTTGATTGGAGAATCCCTTGTCACAGAATTTTTGTAACCCACCTTTTACGTCTTCAATCACTTCTGTCTGGGCATTGATGACTTTGGTTGCCTTGATGATGAAATTCTTGTAATCAGAATTGATGCGGCACAACTTATCAATAGTATAATAATCCAATTCGTTGCGTCGTGCAGGAAACAGTTCTTTGGTAGCATCCGCATAGGGTGAAAGTTGGATGATACCAATGCCGAAGGCACGGTTCAGTCTGGCTATTTCTTCCATCAAATCTTCGTTGATTTCAAAGGCCACAAGATAGCCATAGTTGGCCCAACTGCTGTTGGAAAGTGCTTGAAAGAAATACTCTTTTAGTTGGTGATCATTTTCAATCGTTCTTTTCAGTTCATAGGAATATAAAGCGATATATTCTTTGGTTTCTGCTGCTTTCAGCAAGGAACGGGTCGCTGCTTCCTGAAACTCATTGTATTCTACACCCACCATATCAGGATGCACCCACTTTTGAGCTTGATCTGCGCTTTTGGAACTATTCTCATGGAAAATGGTTTTCGAATAGATACTCTTGCTGAGAAGGTAGTTAGACAAGAGTCGGTGCAAACTGCGTTCTTTATACATTTCTTTTTTTGCCTGAACAACCGGTGCAATAAATGGTTTTTCGTTGCTTATCAATTGTTCCAACTCTTCAGCATATTTCGTAATATTACAGCAAGTACCGATTGAGCCTGTTGAGTTTTGCAGACTTTTGGACATGCTTTGCCTGGGAATGGTAATATTCAGCCATTGCACTTGTCTACGATGTGAAAGAGCTTGATTGGGAGCATAGTGGTAGTTCCCAGTAATCTCTGCCACACAATAACCACCCTCACCATTGGGAGCAAGGACTATGTCACCTGTTTTTAGTCCATAGCATACTGTCCAAAGAAATCCGATAGAGGTTCTAGCTGTACCCATAGATTTCTCAGGATTGCATTCTAAATAGTTGGCAATCATATGCTGCCGCCAGCCATTTTCATCATGGTGAGGATAGGAGGTTAAATCCACCTCTTTTATAAAGTTGACTCCGATGTAGTTGTGTTCAAGGCAGTCTTGAATGTACTTTCCACCTTCGCCCAGCATGATACGATTATATTGTCTCATTTTATGGTAGTCAATAATTAAACGGTATATTTACTCTTCATTATCTGCCCAAAGTTCGCATTGACGCATTACGACTTCAATAGCATTTTGTGCTTCTTCTGGTGGATAATGGTACTTCTTCAGAAGACGTTTTATCATCGTTCGCATTTTAGCGCGCGCTGTTTCCTTTTGTCTCCAATCCAAAGTACGGTTTTTTCTGAGTGCGTCTGTAATTTCTCTTGCCATGGCAACCAATTGGTCGTTCTCGTAGAAATCCTTGACGGCGCGAGGGCGTGTCAATGCGTCGTAGAATGCTTGCTCTTCATCAGATAAGCCAAGAGCATTACCTTCTTCTGCGTGTTGCTTCATTAACTTTGCCATTTCCAAGAGTTCCTTTATCACTTCTTCATTTGAAATCATGCCGCGAAGGTACTCTGCCAAACGCTTATCCAGCATTTCACTAAACAATTCAGCTTGTGTCAGATTCTTTTTTTGATGTTTCTTGATATGTTGAGCAAGTAACTTTTTCAACATTTCAACAGCGAGATTCTTCTCCTTCATGTTCGCTACATCATTCAAGAACTGCTCATCAAAGAGAGAAAACTCTTCCCCTTTAGTATTGATGATTTCTACGACACCATCTGATTGAATCGCAACTTTAAGCAATTCTGAGATGCGTTCATCTATTATCTTACGTGTGATAGGAGCCTTACTGGTTAAGCGAATAAATAAAGTACGTACAGCTTCAAAATATGCTTCTTCAAATTTTTCTTCCGGTGTCAGAATACTGCGGCAAATTGTTGCTGCTTGCATCATACGTTTGCTATATTCAGAGAATACCTCAGTTACAGGAGTCAGTACGGTGCACAAGCGGCACATGCCGATTGCTTCCAGAAATTGTTCATAAGCTGTTTGCTTGATGTCTTGATTCCCGAAATTCTTCTTGTCTCGCCCTGTGTAATCGTGCATGGCTTTCTTTAATGCTCCGGCAATGCCGATATAATCCACCACAAGTCCTCCTGATTTTTCGGGGAAAACCCGGTTTACTCGGGCAATGGCTTGCATCAAATTATGCCCTTTCATGGGCTTGTACACATACATCGTAGCCAAGGAAGGCACATCAAATCCGGTCAACCACATATCCACTACGATTGCAATCTTCATCTTGGAGCTGTTGTCCTTAAAGTCGCGGGCGAGCTGCTCCTTGTGTGCTGCACTTCCAATAATATCAGCCCATTCTACGGGATCTTGATTGCCGCTTGTCATTACAACCCCTATGATTTCTTTCCATTCAGGACGCAGCTCACATAATTTACGATAGATATCAATACCCGTTGCACGGTCTATGGCTACAATCATCGCTTTACCGGTAAGATGATTTTTTCTACATTCTTCATAATGCTGTATCAAGTCACGGCACAATGTATCTATGGTTTCCGGTGCTCTAAGCAGTGCATGCAAGCGAGCATTTTCTTGTTTGCTTCTTTTTAAGTCTTCGTCACTGGCTCCTTCTTCGGCTAATTTATCATATTCTTGATCAAGCAGTCTCATTGTTTCTGCATCCAGGTCAAGTTTTATGAGTCGGCTTTCGTAGTACACCGGAACCGTTGCACCGTCTTCTACAGCTTGCGTCATGTCATAGATGTCAATGTAATTGCCAAACACTTCACGAGTGTCGTGATCGTCGGCTTCAATAGGTGTACCTGTAAAGCCTATAAACGAAGCTCCCGGCAGAAGTTTACGAACGATGGCAGCAAAACCCAGTTTCAATTCTCCGGTTTCGGTATCTACCTTGGTTTGGGTGTTACTCTGACTACGGTGTGCTTCATCACTTAGGACAATAATATCTTTGCGTGTAGTAAGTGGAGTCTTTCTGTCCTTGAACTTTTGCAAGTTGGCAAAGATGATTCCACGGCTTTGGCGGGTTTCCAGTAATTCATACAGGTGTTCTCCATCTTTTGCCATTACGGGCTGTTGACGCAAATAATCGCTGCATGCGCTGAACGTTCCATAAAGTTGTTCGTTCAAATCCAAACGGTCTGTTAGTACTAAAATGGTTGAACTTAATAAATTGTGAAGCAATTGATGGGCATAAAAAACCATACTCAGACTCTTTCCTGAACCTTGTGTATGCCAAAACACACCAATTTTACCATCTTGACGTTTAATGGCTTCTTTGGTGCATTCCATTGCTTTCTTTACAGCAAAATATTGGTGGTAACCGGCAAGGATTCGTGCTTTCTTGTCGGTACCCATTGCCATCGTGAAGTGGGTGATAATATCCACTAACCGTTCTTTCTTAAACATCCCGTTGAAGAGCGTTTCAAAATCAGCAACGGATGTGCTTTCGTAGCTGCCATCAGTGGTTTTCCACTCCATGAAACGGTCAAGAGGTGCAGTGATACTTCCCACTCTGGTATCAGCCATATCACTAATGACGCATAGCTGACAAGCTGTAAATAGTTGAGGAACACGTCGCATATAATTTTGGAGCTGAAGCCAAGCTTCTTCACTGTTCGTTACTTCTCTGGTTGGCGATTTGAGCTCTACAACTGCAATAGGAAAACCATTGATGAACACAACAATGTCTGCGCGCTTGGTGTTAGTTCCGTTTACAATTGTCCACTGATTCACTACGGTAAAGACATTATTGTCTATATTATCTTGATCTATCAGCTTCAAGTGGTCACAGCGTATTTGACCATCACTGGCGCGATAGCTTACATCTAAACCTTGTTGTAACCATTCTGTCATTTTTATATTAGCTGACAGAAGCGGCTCATTTTGAATAGTATGCAATTGACGCATGGCTTCTTCTATTGCCAATTGTTTCGTGGCTCCGTTAATAACAAGCAGCTGCTTTCTAGTAATGTAGGATATTGATGCATCCTCTAGGTCACGAGCTGTTTCTTGTTCTAGCTCTGGCCCATAATGATAGTCGAAGCCCATTTCCTTGAACAAATCAAGAATGGTTTGTTCATACGAATCTTCAGTATAATGATATGTGTTCATAATCAGAGTATTATATATTGTTATATATTGTCGGTTTCACGATTTCCTACGCTGCCGTAGATTTTAAATTATCATTTATCCGGCGGTTCAACTCGATTTTGCTATCAAGTGAAGAAAGAATTGAAGCAATCTTTTCTTGCGTTTCTAAATCTGGTACTTCAACCTCATAGTTGGAGAATGAACTCTTATTTATAATAGGTACGGCAGTGGAAGTTTTACTAAGATAATTCAACTCTCTACCAACCAATGTCATAAGATAATAAACAAAGTCTGCATTGAAATTCTTATTGGGAATAATTGAGTTAAACTGCTGATTCGTAACAGTCGGTTCTATGGTCATTACCACCTTCCCCAAATCAGAGCCTATACAACTCACACATATAGAACGTGGTGGAAGTAAACAATTTCTTACTTCATTCAATCCTTTTTCTGTAAGTGTCTTAGTAGTTCTAGGGGCAGACTTATGAGAGAGGTCGTCCGAGGGGGTCAGGAAAGGTATATCTCCATCATAGTTCTCCGCAACAGATGTCCTTGGCGTTTTTCCCGTAATAATTTTACCAATATCTGATATATGTATTTTTTTCAATTCCATAATACTAACGACATTTATGATACATTTATTCTACACATAGCACTTGAGTTTCAAATTAATCTAATCCTTTGAGCATTATCTAAACGTCTATGACAATAGGAAATTATGCCTAATATTTCCAGCGCATCTTGTTCTTCAATATCCCATAGGACTTTGGGTTCATGTGCTTCGGGATTTCTGAACATACCACACAATCCTTTTAATAAGTTTGCAAAGCCAGAATGCTCATCTTTTTCAGATTTTGAAATGAATCTGTTGATAATCAATACAGGATTACTACTAAAGACCTGTTCTATAAGTTTGTTTCCGTCTTCCTTTGAGCCGGACAAATCTCTTATTCTTTGGAACAATCCCTTGTTTGCTTCAAAAACAGCATGAAAATAGTTGTTTTGCAGAAGTTCTGCTTTGCAGTAATTTAATATCTCAGAGTGAGCCTTACGCTTTTCTACTTCAACTTTTAGATTTTTAGCTTTTATCTCAACATCTGTAATTCTACTAGCCTTTGGAGTCTTAGAGAATTTACCATCTTCATTATATTTGTAGCCACAAAAAGCAAGTTGCTGATTTATTTTATCTCTTAATGATTCAAAACGCTCCTTTTCAGACACAAAACGTTCTGGGGCAAGAGCCACGGAAATAAACGTAAAAACACAATTTGAACATTTTGATTCATTACATGCTTTAGCAAAAGCATTGTAAAGTCGAAATCGCTTTGTGTTTGTTGGGTCAACATCTTCAATACCTGATTGAAGAAGACATTTATGTATCTCAGATCCAGTTAGACCTTCTGATGTATCGCCTAAAATATTGGCAATACATTCAACTACTACTGGTGTCAAAATATGTAGTTCCATAAATGAGAATTTAGCTGTTTAAATCATTCGTTTTCACTTCCCAAAAACCGTTTCTTTTGCCATTTTTGCGTTCTATGATGCCTTTTTCGGTCAAATTTACGGTAATGGTCTTAACTGTTCTCTCAGATTTGCCTATATGCGCAGCAATTTCTTTTTGCGTGGCTTTAGGCTGTTCTCGCAAGAAGTTCAGCACGGCCATTTCTTCTAAAGTGCAATTCAAAGTGCAAATATTGCACTTTAGAGAGGCTTCCTTTGTTGTATTTGCACTTTGAACGCCTTGCACAGAAAATTCTTGCACAAGCATTACTCGGTTCTTTAGTTCGTTATTTTCGGAAAGAATGAGGTTCCTAAAGAACGCTTCTATATATTCAGTAGTAGCGTAAATGCCTTTGCTCAAATTGTTATAGTTGGCGCGGACCAAAGCGTTGCGGAAATACCATGAATGATTGGCAAACGCCTCGTTACTGATGTCGAATCCAAACGTACGCAGGTATTTGATAGCAAACACTGCCGTAGTACGAGTATTTCCCTCACCGAAAGCATGAATCTGCCATATGCCGGAAATGAACTTTGCGATGTGAATGATAGCATCGTTGATATTCAAATCCTTATAGCTAAAATTTTTCTCCTGCATGAAATCGAAATCTAACGTTTCACGTATGCTGTCAGCACTGGCATAAAGGACGGTTTCTCCTTTCAATACCCATTCTTTTTTGGTGATATTGTAATCTCTGACCTTTCCTGCAAATTTATAGATACCTTGGAAAAGGCGACGATGAATGGTGATATACTCAACGGGCGAAAATGTGAAGGTCTTTTCAGATAAAATTTCAGCAATACGGGCTGAAACTTTATCTGCTTCTTCCGTTCTGTCTTCGATGTTTGCTCTGACTGTTTTGGATTGATAGTAGCTATCAATAAGCTGTTTGGCTTCTTCGATAGTTATATCACCCTCAATGTGCTGACGCGCTGTTTGAATCAAGTACTCAGACGGTTTCAGATCATCTACTGCCTGCAATCCGATAGCGGTTTGCCAAGCATAGCCTTTTTCTTTTTTCTGAGGCTCACCTTGTCTTATATATTCTTCAAAGTCATTCATTATCAATGAGAATTTAGCAGTTTAAATCGTTAATTTTTAGTTCACCGGACATCAATCTAGGCAAGAGAGTGTCTCTCAAAACAGATAATTTTGATAATTCATATTCTATCTGCATTTTTTTTTGAAATATAGGCCTTAATAGAGAATTAAATTCTTTGAGTTCTGTTGATGGTGATAGTACAATTCTTATATTTTCAATATCTGCCCCTCCAATATTAGGCTGAGCACTACCTTGACCTTTACTAATTATTTCATTATAAATTGGTTCATAACTTAAGCAACAGTAAATAAACGGTAATCTATCTAGCGGATTGTTACCTAAAAAGAATTTTCCAACGCGCTGATTTATGTAAATTTTATCGTTATGAAATGGGATGATACAGAATTTACCGATAGTTGCTCCTGTCATAGCTATAATCAAATCGCCAGGCGATGCTTGAAAATCTATTGCTTTATATGTTTCATCTGAAGATACATATGAGCAATCAGACATATCTAGCGTTTTGTTATCTGTAATATTTTTAATCTTTATGACTTTAGTTCCTGTTTCTTGCCACCAGGAACTCTTGAACGCATACCCTGAACGGATGGAACAATACTCACCAATAGTGCCAACTTTCCACCCCTCAGGTATCATTCCCATCTCAGATTCCACGAATTTACCATTTTTGAACGGTTCAAAATCCACGAACCAAGACTTGAACAACGCCTGTGCCTGCTGCTCTAAATTATCATTTATGCGCTTATTAAAGAGCACATGCTTATGGGTATTATATCTATTCGTATCTTTCATCAGCCAATGTATTTACGGTGAGACAATTTTACGTTATTCTGATTGACCATTGCATAGTGCATGGTGGTGTCAATC
>PPYE01320314.1_pt1 | contig 25375 bp, 25 predicted proteins | sample 1559881 | NCBI WGS metagenome assembly PPYE01 (sample SAMN08240022, study PRJNA423297) | Human gut metagenome, whole genome shotgun sequencing project. | reverse complement strand
GGGAGGATGTTGGGGTAAGTCACGCCGGTCTTGGCCACGATCTCGTTTGCCAGCTTTAACAGCTCCTCGTTCGTTTCCCCCTTTTCGTTTAACACATCCGCCACGACACCCACGACCTTGAAGTTTTTCCCGGCCTTAGCAAATTCATTGTTCAGCTCTTCCAGGTGAGGCATCTCCGCCAGGCAGGGGTTGCAGAAGGTCGCCCAGACGTTCACCATCGTCACCCCGTTCTTTGCCAGCAGGTCCTCCGGCAGGGCACTGCCGTCCAGACCGGTACCTTCCAGCGCTACACTGGTGAACATCTCGTCGCCGTCCGCGTAGTACATTTCGGCGGAGGAATCGCTGGCCAGCATCGCCTTATCGCCAGAGTCCTTCAAAATCTTGTTGGCCTCTTCCACAAAGCTTTTTGCCTCCTCCGGGGTGGCGAAGGTGACGTTTCCGCCGAGAAAATAGCCGTCCGTGGTCTCGCCGGTCAGCTTGGCTATGTCCTCGGGGGTGACAAAAATCTCGAACAGCGGCGCGTTCTCCTCGGTGAGACCGCCCACCTCGCCTTTTTCACTGTAGCCGTATAGGCCGGTGATTTCATATTCTGCCTTGCCCAGAGGGGTATCCAGCGTCACCTTGTCGCCCACTTTTTTGCCCATCTTCTGAGCCATGGACGCGGGGATCACACAGCCGCCGGTGGAACCGTCCGCCGGGACCTTGCCCTCGGTGAGCTTGTAGGTGACGAACAAGCCATCCTCCTCCAGCTCCGGCTCACCGCTGAGACGCAGGTCTTTCTCATCGCCCAGCGTCACATCGTCGAGATATCCCGAGATGTGGTTCTGACACTCCACACCGGGAAGCGCCATCACCTTTTTCCATGTATCATAGCTGAGCAGTTTGTCTGACGTAAAGCGGACGCTGCGCTCCATCAGCGCCTGCTCCTCGTCGGAAACGGGGTCCTGCTGTACGATGTCGTCCAGAGAGGGGGGCTCGCTATCGTTGGACGCGGACGCAGAGCTGAGAGAGGTTGTGGAGCTGGGGTTGGATGTACTCGTGGGGCCGCAGGCAGCCAGAGAGGCGGTCAGGCCCAGTGCCAGAAGTAAGGTCATTAGCTTTTTCATTTGTTTGTTTCCTTTCCTTTGTCAGAATGTCTATTTTCTTTTAAGCCGGAGCTTCCGGCGCAGGTCTTGGAGCAGGAGGCGCAGGAACCCGTACAGGCGGGCGCCGCCGTTTGTTTACCTGTGCCGAAGCCCTTGGAGAGGGCCCCTGTGGGGCAGGCCCGGACACAGTCGCCGCAGCGGATGCATTCGGGGCTGTTGGGCGTCTTCCGGGGATCAATGCCCATTTTGCAGGTCTTTTCACAGAGACCGCAGTTGACGCATTTGTCCTCGTCTAGACGCAAGTGGTAAAGGGAGATGGGATTGAATATGCCGTAAATTGCCCCCAGGGGACAGAGAAACTTGCAGAAGGGCCGGTAGGTGAACATGGAAAGCACCACTATAGACAGCAGCAGGAAAACCTTCCAATCAAACAGCCAACCAATGGCAGCCTGCAGATCGGGGTTCCCCGCCACCAGGGGGATGCCGCCCAGCAGCGTGCCAGAAGGACAGATCCACTTACAGAACCAGGGATCTCCCTGGCCGATGATGTTTACTGCAAACATGGGCAGCATCAGGACGAACACCGTCAGGACGACATATTTGAGATACTTTAAGTACTTTTCTCCCGGCAGCTTTTTGAGCTTCGGCACGGGGATTTTATGAAGCAAGTCCTGTACCAACCCGAAGGGACAGAGGAACCCGCAAACGAACCGCCCACAGAACGCGCCCACCGCCACCAGGATGCCGATGACGTAAAAGGAGAACTGATAGTTCCGGCTGCCGATGACGGCCTGAAGGGAACCGATGGGGCAGGACCCCAGTGCACCAGGGCAGGAGTAGCAGTTCAGGCCCGGTACACAGATAGCCTTCGTGGGGCCGGTGTAGATTTTCGATTGGAGGAACCCATTTACATAGCCGTTGGTCAGCGCGGCGAAGATGATCTGTATCCAGAGGCGGATACCCTTTTTCGGCCGCCGTGGGGCCGTGTTTTCTTTGACTTTCATACGCCCTCCTTAACCGATACCGATACATTCCAAGCAGATGGCCGCCGCCTTTTTGAGCACAGTCAGGTGCTCCTCCCGCAGAAGTCCGAACCCGACGAATGCTAGGCCCAGGACAAGGCAGGCGATGCCAATGCGCCGCCGTTTCTTTTCCGTCATCCGGCTTCCCCTCCCGTCCCCATATAGACAAGGCCGCCGCCCTTGTTGAGCCCCCAGATTTCGTCCGCGCAGCGGGTGACCTTCTGCGAATGGGTCACAACGATCACGCACTTGTTCTGTGAGTGGGCCAAATCGACCAATATCTTCATCACGTCCTTCTCTGTCACCCGGTCCAGGTTTCCGCTGGGCTCGTCGGCCAGCAGAAGATCCGGCTCGTGGGACAAGGCGCGGGCGATAGCCACCCGCTGCTGCTCTCCGCCGGAGAGGCTCAGCACGCGGCGGCCCGCGGTCTCTTCGTCGATGCCCACACTCTCCAGCAGGGCCAGGGCATAAGCCCGGCTGTCCTTCCGGCGGACGCCGCTGATGGCCATGGACAACTCGATGTTCTCCAACGCACTTTTATTGAGGAGCAGGTTGTAGCCCTGGAAGACGACGCCGATCTTTTTGGCTCGGTAGTCGTCCCGGTCCAGCCTGCTCAGGTTCTCGCCCTCATATAGGATCGTCCCCTCCGTGCAGGTGTCCAGACCGGCCAACAGGGAGAGCAGGGAGGTTTTGCCCGCGCCGGATTTTCCGACGATGCAGTAGACCCTGCCTGCCTCGAAGTCCGCGCTCAGTCCCCGGAATACTGGTTTCGTGGTTTTTTCGTAGGTGTACCCCACGTCTTTCAGTGATAAAACAGCCATGTGGTTTTCTCCTTTGTCAGTTCCGCTCGCGCAGGATGCGCATGGGCTCGTATTTCATCGCGCAGGCGGCGCTGACCGCGCCTGCCGCCGCCGTCAGAACCAGGGCAATACCCGCCAGCTCCATGACGGTGGTGAGGCTCAGTGCCGCGCTGATATGTGTGATGGGCGTGTTTTCGGTGGCCAGTCCGCCGAAGGAGTACGCTCCTGTTCCGCCGGCGAGGGTCGGCCCACCAAGTGCCTGGGACATCTGGTGCGAGAGCAGCAGATCGGTGATCGGTTGGGAAAACAGGCCGCCCAGGGCGACGCCAAGGGCCAGGCAGACCGCCATGATGAGCACGGACTCCAAGATCAGTTGGGCCGCGACTTTTCCCTTTTTCATGCCCATCGCCCGCAGGACGCCGATCTCATACTTCCGCTCCCGCACCACCAGTGAGGAGAGGATGAGCAGGACGGCGGCGCCCAGCGCCAGGACCACGCAGAGGAAGATCAGCGAGATGGCGCCCATCTGCTCCACGGGCTTCACAAAGGCGTCGTAGGCGACGGCATCGGTGCTCAACTTGTAGTATTCAGAGAGGCCGGCGGCGTAAGCCTCCTGTGCGAAGGCGTCCAGATCCCTGGGGTTCTTCAGGAAAAAGGAGGCTTGGAATACGGGCTCGTAGGTATAGCGCGGGTCTGTCAAAAGACGGTATTTGGTGAAGATATCGCTGTCGACATTCATCTCTCCCTCGTCATAATCCCGGTGATAGACGCCGCTGACCTTGAGGGTCATTTTCTCCAGGGCCCGGCCCTGCTTGTCGGTATAGTAGATGCTCTTGGCCTGGAAAGTATCTCCGGGCTTCAGGCCATTTAGTTCCGCCAAGGTGTCGGAGATTACGCATTCGTCCTCCGCCGTGGGGAAGGCCCCCTCGATGAGCTTGGCTTTTCCACTCTGGAATGCCTCGGCCTGGCTCACATCCTCGAAGCCATAGAGGTAGTACTGGGGGCGGCGGGTCTTTACAAGGTCCTCGCCCGCCCGCTGCATCTCGATGTCCCGTTTGTCCACTGGATTGCTGTACTTCAGCTCGTCGGCGATGGCCTCCATCTGAGCGCTGTACACCGTCTTTTTCAGGTATGGGGAGGCGGCCAGCTTTTGGATTAGTTCGTCGGTGAGGGTGGGCCTTCGGAATGTATCGTCCTCTCCTGCCGCCTCGCTGACCTTCCTATCGTCCACGTTCAGGAGCACCTCGGTGCTCAGCCGCTCCTTATACTGCTCCGCCATGGAGTTGGAGCCGTTGTAGACTACCAGCGCCACACAGCTCATGGTGATAACCAACAGAAAGATCGCTGCCGTCAAAAGGTTTCGTCCTGCGTTTCGGAACAGGTTTTGAAGCGCATTTTTTAAAATATACATCGGGTGTTCACTCGTTTCTCTTTGGGATTGACCTGAGTATAGCACAGGCAATGTTAACGCAAAAGCAAGGCATTTTTTCAGTACTATTCCGTCTTGCCGCAGAATTAACATTGCCTGTGGTATACTATTTTATAAATTTATTCAAATCATGGTGGGTGATAGCAATGCGCTTATTGGTGATTGAGGACAACCGGGAGCTGGCGGACCTGATGAAGGAGAAACTGTCCGGCTTTGGATACGTATGCGACGTGGCATATGACGGAGAAGACGGAGACTTAAAAATTTCAGATAACGATTACGATGCGGTCCTGCTGGACTTGAATCTCCCGGACCGGGATGGCTTCTGCCTGCTGGAGGACTGGCGGGACCGGGGGCTTTCCGTGCCCGTGCTGATCGTAACCGCCCGGGGCGAACTGGAACAGCGGGTCCAAGGGCTGCGGCTCGGCAGTGACGACTATATCACGAAGCCCTTTGAATTCGTTGAGCTTGACGCCCGCATCCAGGCGGTGATCCGTCGGTTTCGTGGCCGGGCTAATCCGGCAATTATCATCGGCGGACTGTCAATCGATCCGGCTACCCGGCACGTCACGCTGGACGGGCTGGAAATTCCCCTTTCCGCCAAGGAATTCGACATTTTGGAGTACTTGGCCAGTTGTCACCCCCGGATCATCTCCAACGAGGAACTGGCAGAGCATGTCTATGACGAGGATTTCGATCCCTTTTCCGGAGTCATCCGGGTCCACATGGCGAATATCAAGAAAAAGCTGAAAACAGGAGGCACATCCATCCTGTGCAACGAAAAAGGAAAGGGGTATTATCTGTGTCTGGAGTAAAAAAGCGGACCTGGCTTCTGATTGCAGGTTATACCCTCTTGCTCAGTCTGTGCATCGTCTTGTGTTTTTACCTGTTCGTGCGTAATTCCAGCGCGGATACCAGCGAGCTGCCGAAGATATTGTTCTACACGCGAAGTGGGCAGGCCGTTCCGGACAACTCCATCACTTCGGCGGAGCTCCACGACTACTTCCGGGCGGCTTTTTTCCGCTACCTTCCCATGTTGATTGCCGCAGTATGCCTGCTGGTCCTGTTGTTTTCCTGCGTGCTGCTGCTGGGCGTCCGTGCCCTGGAACGCAGGCACAACAGGGTCATTGCCAGCGATTTGCGTGATTTGACGGAAGCGGAGCTGGATCGCGTCCGTGAGATGGATTTGAAAGAAGAGTATCAAGGCATTCATGAGCGGCTTTCCGCATATGAGGAGGACCAGCGGCGGCTCCATTCCTTCATCGCCCACGAGCAAAAGAATTTAATCATGCTGATCAAAGCCCGGCTCAATCCGGCATCCGATCCGCTACTGGTCAAGGACATCGACAAGCTGGCCCAATCGGTGGACGACATTCTCACGATCTCCGCACATCGGGACGCCAGCCGGGAGACAGTGGACCTGGCGTTGATTGCGGCGGAGGAGTGTGACGCCTACCGGGGGGTGTGCCGCAATTTGACCTTTCAGTTTGACGAAGACGGCTCCTATACGATTCTGGGAAAGGAGCAGTGGCTGCGGCGGGCCGTCGATAATCTACTGGACAACGCCGTCAAATATGGGGGCGGAAACCCAGTCGTGGTGACCTTGGAGCAGCAGCACGACAGCGTTTTGCTCCATGTGCGGGATCACGGCCACGGTATGAGTGAGGAGGAAGAGGAACCGATTTTCGAACATGGCTATCAAATTAGGGCTTTAAACAAGGATGGTTACGGAATTGGCCTGAGCCTTGTCCAGCACGTCTGCACATTATGTGACGGCTTTGTCCGGGTCCGCAGTTATAAAGAGCAGGGCAGTGAGTTCATTTTGGCGTTCCCCCTCATATCCGCGGGGCGCTAAACACGTACCTGTGGGTCTGTCCTCCAATTTTCCAGCGCATGGTAATTTTTAAATTTATGCAATTTTTTTGGGACGATATTATGGAACCCGGAAATACGCTGTATCGAAGAGATTTGGAGAAAAATCTGGACGTTTTGGCGGTCCACTGGGACGAGCTTTTAAGAGGAGAGCCTGTCTCCCTTACGGCCCGGATGGACAGCACGGTGAGGACGTCTGGCTTCAGACGAGTATGATCTGTGTTGGCTGGCAGGATGATAAGCCGATCTATCTCACAATTTTTATTGACATCACCAACGAGACAGAACTGCGAGAGATACAGAAAAGACTGGACAAGCAGGCGGCAGAACTAAAGGATGCCCTGTGCTGTTCTTTTCGGCATATGCCTTACATTTCCGAAGCTGACCCTCAATGCTTTCTTTCCGCTGGTTATCAGAAGAATACCGGGCATAGTTCCCGCGTTCATGGATTCTTACCTTCCATCATTTTCAGCAGAGTTTCCTTTAATTACATTTTATCCCGCGACAAAGTGCAATTCAGATGACATATTGCAGTTGTTATTGTTCAGTCATCCGGTATATAATAATTTAAATTAACTGAGACAGGACAGCTGCTGAGAAATGGGGAATTCCAGAACGAAGAGCACAGAAGTTCTGTGAAGAAAACCGTGTTCCCAGCGCGGGGCGTTGCAGCCGCATGCGGCTGATTTCCAAGAAAGTGGAAATGCCTGAGGACTGCCGGAATCAAAAATAATCGGACAGCGAATGGGGATAGAATATGAAGTGTTTTCTGATTGTGGAAGACGACGAGAACCTGAGCCGCGGGATTGCTTTTGCTTTTGAAAGGGACGGTTATCAAATACTATCGGCAAATACCATTGCGAAGGCAAAGAGTTTGCTGAAACTGCACAAGGCAGACTTGATGATTCTGGATCTTGGTTTACCGGATGGAGACGGAATCACTTTTTGCAAAGAAATTCGTTCAGGCTCTACTATGCCGATTATCATGCTTACTGCCCGAGATTTAGAGACAGATCAAGTATCGGGTTTGTTGGCCGGCGCGGATGATTACGTCATAAAACCGTTTTCGCTTTCTGTTTTGAGAGCCAGGGCAGAAGCCCTGCTTCGCCGCACAGAGACAAGCGCTGATTCTGTGATACAGGACGGCGTCTACCGGCTGAACACAAATCTCTGTAAGTTTTACCGGGAAAAAGAAGAGATAGCAATCAGTACCACCGAATACAGACTGCTGTCCTATTTGATGGCAAACTCCGGACAGGTACTTTCAAAAGAGCAAATCTTATCTGCATTATGGGATAACGACGGCAATTTTGTTGATGAAAACACGGTGTCCGTGAACGTCAGCCGCTTACGTTCCAAAATAGAGGTCGATCCCAAACATCCGAAAGTGATTAAGACCATACACGGTATCGGTTATGTGTGGAGTGGAGGTCAATAAGTGGTTCTCGCGATGACAATTTGCCTCGCGGCATTATGCTGCGTTTTGAGCGTATTTTTGAGCTGGCGGTATATTCAAAAGACATATGCGGCCATTGATACTATATTCGACAGCATTCTGGCTCAGAAAGCCGGTCTCTCCTTTGAAACAGAATTGGACAGCCGGCTTTCCAAACTGACACATAAGGCCATAAAAATAGTTCAAATGAACAGTGCCGGCGTTGTCCAATTGGGGCAGGAAAAGCAAACCATACAAAGCTTACTGTCTGATATGTCTCATCAGATGAAAACGCCGCTTTCCAGCATCTCTATGTATATCGATTTACTGCTGGAGGGCAATCTTTCCAGCGGAGAACAGCGGGAGTTTTTTACCCGTATAAAAGCCGGCTCGGAAAAGCTGGGATGGCTGATGGACAGCCTGATCAAAATGTCAAGGTTGGAAGTCGGCGCCATTGAACTCGCTCCCGTTCCAGCCGGGATCAAACAAACCATTTCAGACAGCATCAGCATGGTGTTGGCCGCAGCTGCCAAAAAGAACATCTCGATTCAGGCGGAACCCTTTATGGATACCCCTCTGCTTCACGACAGAAAATGGACTGTGGAAGCCATGGCAAATATTCTGGAAAATGCTGTAAAATATTCGGAAGCCAACAGTAAAATTTGCATTTCTGTAGAAGCACTGCCCCTTTATACAAAGATCAATTTTACAGACCATGGGGTTGGAATCGCGCCCGAAGAATGGAATTCCATCTTCAAACGGTTCTACCGGGGAAAGAACGTGAAAATGACAGACGGGGCCGGACTGGGCCTTTACCTGGCCTCCTTGATTTTAGAAAAGCAAGGAGGTTATATTCTGGTCGATTCCGAGCCAAACAAGGATACGACCTTCTCCATGTTCTTGCAAAACTGTAAGAAATATGGTGAAAGCTGTTAGGAGCCTGTAAGATTTCCCGGGTAAGATAAAACACACGAAAGGGGTGTGTGATCGATGCCATTATTAGAAACCCATGAACTGAAAAAGTATTATGGAAGGGAGCCGAATATGGTTCGCGCTCTCGACGGTGTGAATTTAACCGTGGAAACGGGGGAATTTGTTGCCGTGGTTGGGCAATCTGGCTCCGGTAAGAGTACGCTGCTGCATATGCTCGGCGGTCTTGATCAGCCCACCAGCGGATATGTCGTTGTGGAGGGGCATGAACTGAACGGGATGTCTGACGAACAGCTTACAATATTCCGCCGGCGGAATATTGGGTTCGTATTTCAAAACTATAATCTCGTTCCGATTTTGAATGTTTACGAAAATATTGTGCTGCCGATTGAGTTAGACGGCAACACAATCGATACCGATTTTGTAAGTGAAATTGTAAATACTTTGGGCTTGGATGGAAAACGCGGTAATTTTCCAAATGAGCTTTCCGGCGGCCAGCAGCAGCGAGTAGCGATCGCCCGGGCTCTTGCCACAAAGCCGTCTATCCTGTTGGCAGACGAACCCACCGGCAATTTGGACAGCAAAACCAGCCAGGATGTATTGGGCGTTTTAAAACTGACCTCTACACAGTTTCACCAAACTATCATAATGATTACCCACAATGAGCAGATTGCCCAGCTTGCAGACCGGATCATTCATATTGAGGATGGGAAGATGATCCGGGAAGGGTGCGGTAGACGATGAAAAACAACAATACTGCCGTGATTCACAGGCTGATTCGGCGCAATCTCAAGGCCAACCGAAAGAGAAATTTTTTTCTTGTGGCTGCAATCGCTCTCACCACCTTGCTGCTGGGTTCTATATTCAGTATAGGCTTCAGCATCTTAGATTCGGTGAAAATGGAACAACTGCGGCTCAGCGGGACCACAGCACATGCTGCGGTCGGTCGTCCGACAGCCTCGCAGCTGGAGCAGCTCAAGCAGCTCCCCTATGTGAAGAGTGTGGGTACAGGCTACCAAGTAGCCGATATCAGAAACACGCCGGAAATGGGCGGCGCCTATCTCTTTCTGCATTTCTTCGACAAAACAGATTGGGAACAGTTTCGCGCCCCGGCAAATACGGATATCATGGGACATTACCCACAGGCGGAGGATGAGATCATGGCCTCCCGTGGGGCGCTGGATTTATTGGGCATACAGGAGCCCGTTGTCGGAATGGAAATTCCTCTTTCCTATTGCCCCGGCGGCGAGGAAAATGATTTACAAAACAAAACTTTTCGCCTTTCCGGCTGGTTTACCAGCTATTCTCTCATGGCTCAAACGGATAGTCTCTTGGTTTCCGAAGCTTTTGCGGAGAAGTTTGAAGCTTCCCGGGAAAAATACCTTGCGGCGGATATTCTATTTGTAGAGGAAAAACAGGTTTCAGAATATTTTGAGAGGCTGAAGCTTGATCTCGATATCCCGGCGGATCAGGCCGCAGCGGTCTCCCAGTCAAACGAGAGAGGCGAGGAAGCGCAAGTTCCCATGCTGTTGGCGTTGGGCGCTGTCGCCGTCTTTTTTATCTTGACCGGCTACCTGTTGATCTACAACGTTCTCTACATTTCAGTGTCCAGAGATGTACGCTTTTACGGACTCTTAAAAACATTGGGGACCACGCCAAAGCAGTTAAAGCGTCTCGTGGTTGGACAAATCCTGCGCCTGTGCATGATCGGCATCCCAATCGGCGCATCTGCCGCTTTTCTGTTTTCTGTCATTGCGATTCCGGCGGCAATTGGCGCATGGAAGTTCGTGTCTACCGGAGCGGTGCTGTCTTTTTCTCCCATTATCTATTTTGGCGCCGCGGCCTTCGCTCTGTGCACCTCACTTTTGGGCGCATTTCTTCCGGCAAAAAAGGCGGCGGAGGTTTCCCCCGTGGAAGCACAAAAATTCACAGGCATAAGCAGACCGCACTTGCATCGGCCCGCCCATGGAAAACCATATAAAATGGCTTTGCGCAATATCTTTAGAAACAGGAAGCGTGCCGCTGTGGTGCTGCTCAGCCTGTTTTTGGGGATTACCGCCTTCACTGCGGTTACAACCTTGGCCTACAGCATGGGAGTGGATCAATATATTGATTCGGTTTATCAAAACGACTTCGTGCTATACGATCAATCTCTATTCAGCGATCAGCCGGCCCAGCCTTTCGACGATTCTTTTATGGAGCAAATAGCCGCATTGCCCGGCCTGGAAAGCTGTCACACCCTGCTGCAGGAGTATATGCAGCTCGGCTATTCTCCAGAGGAATTCGGCGAATATGCGGAGGGCCGCCTGGAAAAGCTTTATGAAGGCAAGGAAGCCTTCACCGAAGAGGATATCCGTAAGAGCTTTATCGGCTTTTTGGTGGGAATCGATGGAATGGAATTGACAGAATTGCAAAGTGCTGCGGATCAAAAAATCGATATTTCCGCCTTTGACCGCGGTGAAATCGCCTTGATCGCAACAGACAATCCCGCTTATTTTCCCCGGGTTTCTCAGCTTCATGTCACACCCATGGAGTCGAGCACAGACGGAGAAAATCCTTCCCACGGTACGGAAGTCCAGATTCCTTTTGGCGGCTTTGCGCCCCAGTCTTTAGAGTCGGACGGCAGCTTGGCCCCCACGATTGTTGTATCCAAATCTTTTTTGAGCAGTCTTTATCAGTCTCCCGCCATACGGGAGATTCGGATCGATGTTGCGGACGGATATGAGAAGCAGGCACTGGAAGCCTTAAAGCAAATTTCCGGCAACAACTCTGCAATCAGAAGAGTATCCAAAATAGAGGCGGTATCTGTGATGTCTGGTGCCCGGACGGTGATGCTCGTTTTGGGCGGCGGGGCGGCGCTCATCCTTGCTTTCGTTGGAATCCTGAATTTTATCAATGTCATGTCTATGGATATAACGGTGAGAAAAATGGAATTGGCTACTTTGGAAAGTATCGGCATGGAAAAAAGAAAGGTGCGCCGGATGCTGCTCTTTGAGGGATTAGGCTATGCTGTTATGACACTGCTGTTAAGTGCTACCTTAGGCAATGGGGCTGTCTATGGCATTTTCACCCTGTTCAAACTCCAGGTGGATTACGCCACGTTTACTTACCCGATTCTACCGGTAGGCTTAGTGTTTTTGATGATATTTACCGTTTGCCTCATTGTTCCGGAAATCACCTATCGTTCCATTGCAAAGGCAACGCTTATCGAACGGTTGCGGGAAAAGGAATAACATCTGAAAATCAAATCTGAAATTTCCACTACCTGCAAGGAAACGGATTTTTGTCCGTCCTTATAGTTGAAAATGAGAATTATTAAAAAACAGCCGGATTGCTTTCCAAATTGCAATCCGGTTGTTTGCTTCAAAAAAGGAAATGATTCTTGACTTTTGAAGTTATTGTGCTACTTCAAGAAGTTTCTGTGTAATGCGGCTACTAACCGCAAGGTAGTATTCCAGTTCAGCGGCATTCATTTCATCCTCGTTCCACGCTTCAAGTTTTTCGTTCATCTCAGTGAGTTGTGATACCATATCTGAATATTCAGCAATCAAATTCAGGTCAGTCGGGTTTTCCTTGTATTTTTTCATAAAATCGCAGTATACGTCATAGTACGTTTCGTAACTATCCATTGCTTCCTTGAATTCCGGCCTCATACCATCAACTAATTCCACGGCGGTACTTATGTCTGCTCCTTGTTCAGTTGAGGAAGTAGCTTCTTGATTTGACATAGAATCTTCTGCGGAAGAATCATTCAGTGTATCTAAGTTACCAGATATGGATTCTTTTGCAGGGAAAGAAGTACTGGAATCCTCGTTTGGGCTAGTCACCTGAGACCCGTGGCTGCTGTTTTCAGAAATTTTGAAATCTTTTGTTGCATGACTCTTATTGTCGCAACCCACAAAACTGGTTAGCATCACCCCCAAAAGAAACACTGTGATAAACCTTTTAATGCCCCACTTTTTCATAATTCTCTTCCCTTCTTAAATTACGGGTAAATGAGGATGCCATGGCCGTTTTTTGTTTCTTCGCTCTAATTTTTTCCACAAGAAGCCAAACACCCCCTGCAAAAACTATAATTGCTCCGATGCAGTAAAGGTAATAGGATATCCCCCAACCATAAGTGTTGTTCGGTACTACTCCACGATCTTTAAAGTCCCAACTAAGCAAACTGAAAGTTCCAAAGACTAGGATGTCAAAAAACAAAGCCGGAATAGGTTTTTTCAGTGCCAAAAAGAGCAGAGTAAGCAATGAAAAAATGCCAATCAAGGAAATCATCACTAAACAAATTGTGCTAACAATTTGTGACATTCCCAGTCTCGCAGCTGCCCCATACATTCTTGCAAATCCAAGCAAAGAAATATTAACGGCCTCCCCATTTGTCATATTAATTTCTTCAAAATACACTTCCTGCGAATAGCTTTCAAGGTATTCCTTGTATTCTGTTGTTGCGGATGAATACGGTAAGAAAAAGGCTGTTACCATGATTATAGCACCTAGCAGTGCAATCAAGAAAGGACTTAAAGTCCTATTTCTTCCGTACGAGCAGATTTGTTTTGAATCAATCCCTATGTTATCCACTTTTGTCCCTCCCTCTGTACAGATCAGGTGCCTTTTCTAAAGAACACTTTTCTGTTCATTTTTGTGATTGTACATTTCATGGTCTTTGATTAGTAACTATAATTACTAAATATACAAATACTATAGCATGTTGAAAAAGAACTGTCAAGACCAATACTATAATCATAGGCGGTGATTTTTTGAGCAACTATAGTATAGGTAACAGAATTAGGGAGCTACGGGCAAAATACAAATTATCGCAAGAGGAACTTGCGCTGAGGGCTGATATTACGCCTGCCTATTTGGGGCAAATAGAACGCGACGAACGAAACCCAACAATAAAAGTCATTGAGAAAATCGCAGATATATTTGCGCTATCCCTTTCTCAATTCTTTGACGATAATAGCTGTAGCAACGTAAGCAACGATGGCTGTATCGGGCGGATTGTTTCAGAAATGAACAGGCTTTCAGCTTCGGAAAAGGCGAGGATGGCAGACCTGATAAGGGAAATTATTGACTTTAAAAAAGGGGATAGGTAAAGCTGCCCTTAAAGGAACTATTTAATCGTGCATGTAACTGAATCAAACTGTAAGGACGATTTGATAAAACACCATTAAACGCTGTTAAAAAAGAAGGAATGAAACAATGATGTACTGAAAGTACTCATCAGCACAAGTTTGAAAAAATTCCCTCTAGAAGAGGTAGAACGATCTATCTCTTTCGGGGGAAAGTTTCTACTTCAAAAAATATAAATCCGAACCCTTCGCCAATCATAAAGAATGGTAAGTGGTTCGGATTTGTGGGATTTGGGAAGTGTTGACAAAAAAGACGTCATCTATAAACGCGAGCGTTTCACTCCGGACAAAAGAAAAGAGTCCGAACGCGAATTGCGTCCAGACTCAGTCTCGTGGTGCGGGTAACAGGACTTGAACCTGCATGAACTTGCATTCATATGGACCTGAACCATACGCGTCTGCCAATTCCGCCATACCCGCATATTGTGTTTTCTTTTGGACGTTTGCTAACGTTTGAACACGGAAAAGAAAACTAAAAAACCGGTGCAAGGCGCTCGAGTCTGCCTTGCGATGCAGCCAAGCTTTTCACTTGACGCTTGAATATTATAGCATCGGGTGCGAAACTTGTCAACTTCTTTTCTGATAAATTTTCAAGTTTTTTCTATTCCCTTTCTCTTGAAAGGAAAACAGCCAAATGGTTCCGACGGTAATTCGGAAACCAAGCGGAGCAGAGTATATGGGAGTCCAAATTGCGGAGTCCCGCAGAACAGGGTCCGCCGTTACAGCGGGCTCTCCCCGATTTTGTTTCAGGATAGAGGTTGTATTGCTCTTTCATACCGGCCCGCGAAATCTAAAAGCCTGCCGCCCTGTATCAGCAGTTCCCCGCTTTCGCCGGTCCGGAAATCTCCCCGGCAGCGTTCCTCTACGGCGTCCCAACATTCCTCTCCCCCTTCCCAGGGGAGCAGCGCCCTGTATTCCAGAGAGGTATCGACGCCAAACAGACCTATACAAACCAGCCCCCTCAGGCAGATTTTCTAATTTTCTTTACACCTTCTACCAGCACTTGTAAAGAGGCCATGATACCTGTCCTGGAACTTCGAAGAAACCCTCGACTTTTTCTGCCGTGCTGGTATAATAGATGCAAACGAGCCGGAAAAACGAAACATTTTACCCGGACGCCATCTGCTATCATAACAATTGGAGGAACGCCGCATGAGTCATATTCCTACGCCGGAACAGGCTTTAGAGCTTACGAAAACATACAACAAGGAAGATTTCCACATCCACCATGCAGAGACGGTAGGAAAAGTTCTGGGGGTTCTTTCCAGAGAGTACGATCCCGGTAACGAGGCCTATTGGACTGCCGTGGGCATCCTGCACGACATCGACTTTGAACTGTGGCCTGAGCAGCACTGCTCAAAAGCGCAGGAACTTCTGCGGGAGCTGGACATCGATGAAAGCGTGATCCATGCAGTCGTCAGCCACGGCTACGGCCTATGCTCCGAGGTGGAGCCGGAACGCCTGATGGAAAAATACCTTTTCGCCGTGGACGAGCTTACCGGGCTGATCGGCGCCGCCGCCCTGATGCGCCCCACCGGCTTTGAGGGTATGGAGGCAAAGTCCGTCATGAAAAAATTCAAAGACAAAAAGTTCGCAGCCGGCTGTTCCCGCGAGGTGATTGCGCAGGGCGCTGAGATGTTGGGCCTCACGGTCCCTGAGCTGGCTGCAAAAACGCTGGCAGCCATGACAGCCGCCGAACAGCAGTAACCTTTCCCCCTGCGTGGCCGGAAAGGACGCCGTACCGACGGGCATAAATGCTCCCGAAAGGATGTTGTACAAAGCCATGAGAAAAACCATGCGAAGTAACTGCTCGGTACAGCCTGTTTCTGGCGGCGCCCTGTACTGAGAGAACCCTCCCCGCTGCCGGATCGCTGTACCGACGTCCGAATCTACGCAACATGGAAAAGAGGTATTGCGATGAACAAAAACAGTTTTCTGAATCTGAACCGGATTGAATTTATTGTGACCTATCGCTGCAGCGGCAAATGCAGGCACTGCTCCGTCGCGCCAAAGCTGAACCGGGGCGGGCAGAGCCATCTTTCCGCAGATAAAGCCGTACAGGCCGTTGAAACGCTTTCCCGGATTTTTCCCATCTCCTCGGTGATGACCTTCGGCGGGGAACCTCTGCTGTATCCCGACGTGGTGTGCGCAGTCCACAGAAAAGCGGCAGAACGCGGCATTCCCACGCGCCAACTCATCACAAACGGGTATTTCTCCAAAGATTCCAAAACAGTCCGGCGCACCGCCGAAAGCTTGGCGGAAGCAGGCCTGACCCAGCTGCTCCTCTCCGTGGACGCGTTCCACCAAGAGACCATTCCGCTGGACGCTGTTCACCATTTTGCTCGCTGCGCCATAGCCGCCGGAATCCCCTCAAAGCTTCATCCCGCCTGGGTGGTCAGCCAATCTCATAGGAATCCCTACAATGAAAAGACACGGGAAATCCTCTCTGCCTTTGGGGATCTGAATCTCCCGGTTTCCTCCGGGAACAACATTGTGCTGGAAGGAAACGCCAGGGAGTATCTGGAGGCGTACTACGAGAGGCAGCCCCTGGACCTTTCCGTGAAATGCGGCACCATGCCGTACTCCGCCCCGCTGACGGACGTCTCCTCCCTTTCTATCGCTCCAAACGGGGACGTCCTGGTCTGCGGCTTTGTCATCGGCAATCTCTATACCGGCGATATTGCTGAAATTGTCTCCCGCTACGATCCCCGGGCCAGCGAAGGGATGCGCGCCGTTTTGGAGGGCGGTGTGGCCGCCCTCCTCAGCTATGCGAAATGCAGAGGGATCGCGCTTGACCCCTCTTCCTACTGGTCGGTCTGTGAAATCTGCCATACGCTTGCGGAACAGCTGGCCGGTGGCTGAACGTTCCATTTTATGCTGAATAACCCCAGAAGGCCGAACCTTATTCAAAAGGTTCGGCCTTTCCATTGATCCGCCCTGCGCTGGGCGGATTTTCTGTTTTCGGGGAAGAAGACGGGACAAAAAGCCGAAAAAGCTTTAACTGCCTTTTAACCGAATCCCCCTGGCAGTTTTACACGCGGACTTTATGATGAAATCGGTTCGCGGGACAAAGCCGCAGAGGACAACAGCCACGGCTTCCCGCCGCCCCCTACCAGAAATTGCAAGGAGGTAGACAAAAATGAAAGCAAAAAAAATCGCGGCATTAACGCTCACAGCACTCATGGCGGCAGCTTCTATGACAGGCTGCTCCGAATCAGGCACAAGCTCCGGCTCTTCCGCCGGAAACAGCGCCGGGAACTCCTCCCAGAGCAGCGCTTCCACTGCGGCGGCATCGGCGGATGATTACGGGCTGAAAGAATTCGTCATGGTCATGATCCCCGGCGAGGATACAGAAAAATCCGTACAGCTGCGGGATAACATGGCGGAAGACATGAGCAAGGCCCTGGGAATCCCAGTGACCACCTACCGTGCTACCGACTACAGCGCCGCAGTTGAGGCAATGCGCACTGGAAACGCACAGCTGGCTGAATTCGGTCCTTTTTCCTACGTAACAGCCAGAGAACGCGCCGGAGCTGAGGCGTTGGCAGTACGGGGCACCAAGGATGGAGTGAGCGGCTACCAGTCCTATATCGTGGTAAAATCCGACAGCGGCATCCATACTTTGGAGGACCTTCAGGGCAAAACCTTCTCCTTTGTGGACCCGGAATCCACCTCCGGCAACGTGGTGCCGTGCAACGAACTTCTGAACGCATTTCCGGATTTGGGACTGACCTTTGACGACCTGCACACAGACGGAAAGTTTTTCAAGTCCGCCATGTTTGCCGGCACGCATCCCGGCTCCATGCAGGCCGTCATTCAGGGCAATGTAGATGCCGGCGCGGTGGCGTCTTCCACCTACGAAAACCAAATTCAGGCCGGTAACGCCAAGGAAGACGATCTGAAAATCCTCCATGAATCTCCCACCATTCCCAGCGACCCCATCGCCATCCAGAAAGACCTGCCCCAGGCACTCAAGGATAAGGTAAAGGAATTTCTTCTCTCTTATGATGATGCCGATTATTTCAGCGATGCAGAAAGAATTGAAGAGGGAAAAGAGATCCAGCGCTTTATCGAGGCCAATGACAGCGATTACGATTACCTGCAGGAACTGAAAGAAAAATTCAACCTCTCCGACTGATTGCCGCGGGGAAAGGAATCAATATGGAAAAAGTACTGGAACTCTCACACTTAAAAAAATACTACGGCCAGACACACGCTGTGGAGGACGTCAGCTTCCACGTAAACGCCGGCGAAGTCGTGGTGATCATCGGCCCCTCAGGGGCTGGAAAATCCACTGTTCTGCGGTGCATCAACCGCATGATTGATCCCACGGACGGAAACATCCTTTTCGAGGGTCAGGATATGGCAAGGGTAAAAAAAGAAAAGGAGCTGAAAGCAATCCGGCGGCGTATCGGCATGATTTTTCAATCCTTTAACCTGGTCTACCGGCTTTCCGTTTTCCAAAATGTCCTGCATGGCAGGCTCGGTTATATGTCCACCTTCCATGCTGTAGCCGGACGGTATACGGAAGAGGATAAGCGCAAAGCGCTGGATATCCTGAAAATGATCGGGCTGGAGGAGATGATCTATAAAAAAGCAGGCGAACTCTCCGGCGGGCAGAAGCAGCGGGTGGGAATCGCCAGGGCTCTGATGCAGGACCCCGCCCTTCTTCTGTGCGACGAACCCATCGCTTCCCTGGACCCCAGCTCTTCCAAAGTCATCATGGACCAGATCAAGCAGATGGCCAAAACAAGGAATATCGCCTGCATTGTAAACCTGCACCAGGTGGATGTGGCGCTGGCCTATGCGGACCGCATCGTGGGAATTCATCGGGGAACCATTGTCTTTGACGACGTGCCTTCCAAGCTCACCGGCGCTATGATCGAGACCATTTACGATGCGCCTCTGGAGCAGCTGACTGTGGGCATCGAGGAGGGAATAGCAGCCAATGCGTAATCCTGAAAAAATTCTTTTAACCCCAAAACGGGAAAAGCGTGCCGCAACCGCATCCTTTCTTATCGTTGCGGCACTGTTCCTCCTGGCCACCGCGCAGACGCAGTTTCAGCCCTTTGAATTCCTCATGAGCATGGAGAATTTCTGGCTGTTTATCTTTGAAGACCTGCTGCCGCCGAAGATTGCCGATTTCGGCGCCATCGCCGAAGGCATCTTGCAGACGATCTGCATGGCAATTGCCGCCAGCATGATTTCCGCTGTGATATCGCTGGCGTTCGCCTTCCTTGGCTCCAACACCACGGCGCCCTGGAAACCGTTGAAAAAAATCATCCGCTTTTTCGCGTCGCTCCAGCGGAACATCCCCAGCATGATCTGGACATTTCTTCTGATTATGGCCTTCGGCATCGGCACCGTCGTGGGCGCTCTGGCCCTGCTCATCACCACCTGTGGATTCCTGATCCGTTCCTTCATTGAGACCATCGACGAGGTGGGCGGCGAAAGCCTGGAAGCGCTGCAGGCAGTGGGCGCCGGACGCCTCACCACCATCACGCAGGTGATTATCCCCGCATCCCTGCCGGGGTTCCTTTCCTGGCTGCTCTATTCGCTGGAGGTAAATATCCGTTCCTCCACCCTGGTAGGCGCCGTGGGAGGCGGCGGCATCGGTCTGGTGATGATGGGTTATATCAAACAGTTCCGCTACCACTCTGCCATGGGGGTGATTCTGCTCATTGCAGGAATCGTCATCTTGGTGGATATGCTGACCAATTTCCTGAGAAAGAAGGTGCTGGCATGACAGACTTGACAGACGTCCTGGGAGGCCGCTTCCCTCTTCCCCGGGAGACCCCGGAAGAGGACAGTTCTCTTCTCAGGGACCGCAAGGGGCGCATCCGCACAAAAGATCCGGCGAGAGACCGCACTTTAAAATTGTTTTTGGCCGCCTTTCTGGTGATCGGCATCGCCGCGATGCTGCTGATGAAGATTGACTGGCTTCAGTTCTGTGAAGGCCTGGTCCGCATCCCAGAAGCTTTGGGAAAGCTGATTCAAATTGATTTCAGCCAGATTGACATCACCTTTTCCTCCCTGCTGGAATCCATCGGCGTCGCCGTGCTCTCCACGGTATACAGCATGGTGGGCGGTATGATTCTCGCCGTATTTCTGGCGAAAAACCTGACCCCCTTCAAATGGGTCGCCACGGTGCTTTCCGCTGCGCTGACCTTCCTGCGGGCCATTCCCTCCATCATCTGGGTACTGCTGGTTTTGGTATGCGTGGGCTTTGGCCCTTCCGCCGGTATCATCGGCATCTGCATTTTCAGCACCTCCTTCTTTGCCCGGTCCTTTGCCCAATGCTTTGAAGAGGTGCCCGAGGAAACATTAGAGGCCCTGCGGGCCATGGGTGCGGGGCGCGTCAAAATCTTTTTCAGTGCCGTGCTCCCCTCCGCCTTTACCGGAATTTTAGCCTGGACCTCCATCAGCTTTGAAAGCAATTTTGAAGCTTCGGCTGTGCTGGGCACCGTGGGCGCGGGCGGCATCGGCTACGTCATCTCCAACTGCATGACACGCTATGCCTACGGCCAGGCCATTGTGGCAATCGTCATGGTGCTGCTGTTTACTTATATCATGGAGCTGGCCTTCACTGCCGTGAAGGAAAAGAACGGGAAAATCAAATAGATGGAGGCTCTGCCCTTTATGGAAACACAGAGATTATCAAAGATATTGGGGAACTGCCCCAAAGAGACCATAGAAGCACTGGCCGGCCCGGTGATGGAGACTCGCTCTGTTTCCGTTATCCGCAAGCCTACAAAGACACTTGTTATGGTGCGGATGCAGGAAACCGTGGCAAAGGCAGATTTTTTTCTGGGCGAGCTGCTGGCCTGTGAAGCGCTGGTGGAAGTGGAAGGGCAAAAGGGCTTTGCCCTGATGGCAGGCGACGACACACAGAAGGTTCTCTGCGCCGCAGTGCTGGACGCCGTGTGCAAAAGCCGGCTTCCGGAAAGAAAAGCCATTGAAGACGCCCTTCTGGCAGAAGAAGAAAAAATAGCGGAAAGCCGCCGGCAGGAAATCAGAAAACATGCCTCGTCGCGTGTACAGTTCAACACACTGGACGTGGAATATTGACGCCACGGCGCTTAGGAGGAAATCACATATGTTTAAAGAAAACCCGTTTGATCCGGTCTTCGACTGCCAACAGGTGTTCAAGACGCTGATGAATGCACTGGCCCGGCCCGGAACCATTGTCTCCATGGAAAAAAACGTGGAAAAACTGGAGGGAGAAAACGCGGCTCTTCTGGCCGCAGGCCTCGCCCTGCTGGACAACTGGCGCAGGTTCTGCGTCTGCGGCGACCCGCAGCTGGAAAAGGAGCTGCGGGAGCTGACCTATGGAGTTCCCGACGTGCTTTCAGAGGCCGACTACCTCTTTCTGACCAAGGAGCAGACTGCCGGGCTTTCCTGCCGGGAGATTCTGGAAGAGGCCAAAGCGGGAACACTGGCGGAACCCCATAAAAGCGCCACGCTGTTTTTGATGCTCGACGCCCTGACCGGCGGCGAACCCTGTACGCTGAGCGGCCCGGGGATAAACGGAAACATTCAGATCTCTCTGCCTCAGGAAGGAAGAAGATGGATTGAGGCACGGCAGCAGATCGGTTATGAATTCCCCTGTGGAATCGAACTCTATTTTCTCACCCCCCAAGGGGAATTGATGGGTGTCCCGAGAAAAATCAAACTGAAAGGAAACAACTGATGGGATATGTTGCAGTTACCGGCGGCCAGGATGCCATTGACGCTTCCATTGAACTGCTGAAAGAATACCGTTCCGGTGGAAAACTTCCTGTGGACACAGAGATTCTCCGGGACCGCATGAAACTTTTAATCGACCGGGTTATGTCGGAGGCCGGGCTTTACGCGCCGGACTATGCCGCGCTGGCCCTCAAACAATGCGAAGGAAGCACGGAAGAAGCCGTATTCCTGCTGCGCGCCTACCGCAGCACCCTGTCCAGGAATTATACCTCGCGCACCGTGCATGGAGATGAAATGCACATCCGGCGGAGAATCAGCTCTGCCTTCAAGGATATTCCCGGCGGGCAGATGCTCGGCCCCACCTACGATTACGTACACCGCCTGCTGAATTTCAGCTTGACGGAGGAAAAAGAAGAAGAGCTTCAGCAGTGGCGCGCAGCCTTCGAAGAAAAAGCTGTGCAGGCCGGCGAGGTCTCTCTTTCCGACACGGCTCCCCGGGTGCTGGACCTGCTCCGGCAGGAAGGGCTGCTGGAGCAGGTCCAGGAAGACCGCTCCGAACCCTGCGACGTGACCATGGAAAATTTACCTCTCCCCGCGCCGCGCAGCGCTATTCTGCAAACGCTCACACGGGCGGACACAGGTTTTGTCTCCGGCCTTGCTTACAGCGATATCCGCGGTTTCGGCATGTCCCACCCCACCATTGGGGAACTCCGGTACGGGAGCCTGGAAATTGAAGTGGACTATCCTCTGGAAGGGGGCGGTGTTTGGTACGTGGGTGAAATCTTTGTCACAGAGGTGGAGGGTCTGATGGGCGCCAGGGCCGGAGGGGAAGGGATCGGCGTAGGTTACGGCTGTGTATTCGGCAGAAACGATACCAAAGCTATCGCCATGTCGGTGCTGGACCATGCCCTCACCCTCTCCATCGACAGCCCCACAAGCGACATGGAGTTCGTACTGCTGCACGGGGACTGTCTGGAGATGAACGGCTTCATTTCTCATTTGAAGCTGCCCCACTACGTCACGTTCCAGTCCAAGCTGGACGGCTTGAGAAACCGAAAAAGGAGCCTTGAACATGAAGGAAACGATTAACGAAAGCGAGTACAATTTTGCCTTTTTGGACGAAGGCTCCAAGCGGGAAATCCGCCGGGCCATCCTGCATGCCATCGCGGTGCCGGGCTATCAGGTGCCCTTTGGTTCCCGGGAACTGCCCATCGGCAGGGGCTGGGGCACAGGCGGAATTCAGCTGACCATGTCCCTCATCGGACCGGACGACATTCTGAAGGTGATAGACCAGGGAAACGACGACAGTGTAAATGCCGTGAGCATCAAAAGGCTGATCAGCGCCACAACCGGCGTAAAGACCACCACCGACGCCGCAGAGGCGGACATCATCCAATCCCGCCACAGGGTGCCGGAAGAACCGCTGCGGGAAGACCAGGTCCTGGTGCTGCAGGTCCCCACGCCGGAGCCTCTGCGCAGCGTAGACGCCCACGAGGCGGTGACCCGCCAACTGCACGCGGATGCAGAATACACCGGAATTTGGGTGAACCTGTTTGAACAGCTGCTCACCCGGGGATCTCCTTTCCGGGGCGCCGACCACCCCGTGATGACGGACGGCCGCTATGTGATGAATCCCAGCCCCATCCCCCGCTATGACAACCCTAAGCTCAATCAGGCACAATGCCTTTTTCTGTTTGGCGCGGGGCGTGAAAAAAAGATTTACGCAGTGCCTCCTTATACCGATGTGAAATCCCTGGCTTTTGAGGATTATCCCTTCCGCCAGGAGGACATGTCCGGCCGCAAATGCCGTCTGTGCGGCGCGGAAAACGTCTATTTTGACGAGATGTTCAACTCACAGACAGGGGAGCGGTTCTATCAATGCTCCGACACAGGCTATTGTCTGAAACGCCGGGAGGCGCAGGAATCGAAGGAGGGAGATAAGGCCCATGGATAAGAGAACTCCCGTTATGGAGGGTAAAAATATCACAGTCCGCTTCGGCGACGGCTGCAGCTACTGCCGGAGCCATCCGGAACTGGAAAAGGGCAGGTGCCCGGTCTGTCACACTATCTGGGGTGTGCGGGACGTCAGCTTCCAGCTGTATCCCGGAGAGATCCTGGGAATAGTTGGCGAATCCGGCTCTGGAAAAAGCACGCTGCTGAAAACACTCTATTTTGACCAGGCCGCCACTTCCGGCGGCGCTTATCTCTCCCTGTACCAGGACGGGCAAAAAAATATTTTAGAGGCCAGCAGCCAGCAGAAGCGCTATCTGCGCAATCATCTGATGGGTATGGTCTATCAGAACCCCATGATGGGGCTGCGCATGAAGCTCTCATCAGGCTCCAATGTGGCGGAAAAGCTCATCGCCGCCGGAAACCGGAATGCGGGCAGCATGATCGACCGCAGCACGGAGCTGCTGGAGCATGTGGAAATCCCCACGGAACGCATGCGGGACCAACCCCGGGTATTTTCCGGCGGCATGCAGCAGCGCGTACAGATTTCCAAAGCCATCGCCAACAATCCTCCCATCCTGCTCCTGGATGAGGTGACCACCGGCCTGGATTTGAGCGTGCAGGCCAAGGTGCTGGATTTGATCCGTTCCATCCAGGAGGAGCTGGGCATCGCCATGATGATCGTCAGCCATGACCTGGCCGTTATCCGGATGATGTCCGACCGCACCATGGTGATGCTGGGCGGCCGTGTGGTGGAAGAGGGGCTCACCGACCAGATTCTGGAAGACCCTCTGCACGAATACACCCAAACCCTAGTAAGCTCATTGCTGTAGGAGGCGCCTATGCAGGATACGATCATTGAAAACGCAACGGCGGTTCTGAAGGACCGTGTCGTCCCCCATGCTTCTGTGCTGATCCGGGGGCAATTGATTGAAGAAATCTCAAAACAGCCTGGTTTTTCGGACAAATACCCCGGCGCTCGAAAAATAGACGCGGACGGGGCCTTTCTTCTGCCCGGCTTCATCGACATCCATTCCGACAATATTGAAACCGTGATCCAGCCCAGGCCCCAGAGCATGATCGATTTTGAGCTTGCCATGCGGGAACAGGAAAAGCAGCTGGTCAATCAGGGTATCACCACCATGTACCACTCCCTCACCATCATGGATCTGGGAAAGGGCGGTGGGGAAAACGCCGTCCAGCGCAATCAGCTTCGCAGCCCGGAAAACCTGAAGCGGCTGGTCGGACTAATCCGCACCTTCCATGAGGGGGACCACATGATCCGGCACCGGTTTCACTGCCGGTATGAGATTACCAACACAGAGGGGTACCAAATGCTGCTGGGTTTCATCCGCAACCACGATATGCAGCTGCTGTCCTTTATGGACCATACCCCAGGACAGGGGCAGTACAGGAACCTGGAGTTTTTCAAAAGCCAGATCATGTCCTCCCAGCAGTCTGAAGAAGAAAAAGAGCGCATTCTCAGCCAACGGATGAACCGGGCCAAGCTGACTGACGAGCAGTTGGCTGTGGCCGCGGATATGGCCCTGCAGGCAGGAATTCCCATCGCCTCCCACGATGACGACAGCCCCGAAAAGCTGGATTATGTCACAGGCAGCCTGCATGCGGAAATCTGTGAATTCCCCGTGGAACTGGAAGTTGCAAAAGAAGCCCGCCGCAGAGGGATGCAGGTTGTAGTGGGCGCTGCCAATATTCTTATGGGCAGGTCCCATTCCAACAATCTGTCCGCACTGGACGCTATCCGCGCAGGCTGCGCCGATATACTGGTATCCGACTATTTTCCAGCCGCCATCCTGCATGCTGTGTTCCAGCTCTACGAGCAGGGGATTCTGAGCCTGCCGGAGGCGGTCAACATGGCCGCCTATCATCCGGCAAAGGCGGTGAAGATAGAAGACCGGCTGGGCTCCATCGAACCTGGAAAATGCGCCGACCTGCTTCTGGTGAGCAAAAAAGGGCCTGTGCCTGTCATTCTCTCTGTGCTGATCAACGGCGAAGAGGTGACAAGGCTTCATT
>PPYE01643997.1_pt1 | contig 25389 bp, 32 predicted proteins | sample 1559881 | NCBI WGS metagenome assembly PPYE01 (sample SAMN08240022, study PRJNA423297) | Human gut metagenome, whole genome shotgun sequencing project. | reverse complement strand
TACACTCGCAGAACAGTGAGCGTGGAAGCACCAGAAGACCCGAATAAGTTGCCACCAGAGTTCATTAAGACCACGTTGATGGTAAACAAAGCTGACTTGAAGAAAGCGTTACAAGCTGGCCGCGAGGTACCAAACGCGCGACTGGTTGAGAACATTGGACTGGGGGTGCGGTAGATGCAGCCAATTAAACATGCATCTTCAATTGATCGAACAAATAACTGGCGAGTTTTGATTTATGGAAAGCCTGGTGTCGGTAAGACGTCAGCTATCCGCAATCTTAATGGCAAAACACTCGTGCTAGATCTGGATGACAGTTCAAAAGTGCTATCTGGTGCACCGAACATCGATGTGCAACCATTTGACCGAAGTAAGCCAAGCGAAGAATGGAAAGAATTTCTGAAAAATCTGGCTGAACGTGTTTCCGGATATGACAATCTGGTGATCGACAACGTTTCAGCGTTCGAAAAAGACTGGTTTGTTGAGATGGGTAGGCACAGTAAAAACGGTATTGGCAACGAGCTTCAGGATTACTCAAGGTGGACAAATTACTTTGCCCGCATCATGACCATGATCTTCATGGACGCACCAGTAAACGTGCTAGTAACTGCTTGGGAAAACACACGAGATGTTACGAGCGAAACTGGGCAATCATTCAGCCAGTATGCACCAGCAATTCGTGACAGCGTACGTGACGGACTATTAGGACTGACGGACGTTGTAGGACGCGTAGTAGTTAATCCCAAGACTGATGGCCGTGGCGTCATTCTTGAGGGAACCGATGCAATCTTTGCTAAAAACAGATTAGACAATCGAAAGTTGGTGCCAATTAACGAGCTATTCAAATTTGGAAATCAGGAAAAATCAGTCAAACAGGAGGACTAAAACATGGCTATCACAATGGACTACTCACAAGCAGCAGAAGGAAATGGCGACATTCAAGATGGTGTATATGAATGCGTTATTAACCGCTTTGGATTTGACAACTACAAAGATCGTGAGTTTATCAAGTTTGATCTAATTGTACGCAATGACGTTCCACAGAAATATCAGAACAAGCATATCTTCGACAACCAATATCCAAAGAAAGACACCGGAGAGTATGCAATGGGATACCTATTCATGATTGGCAAAAATGCTGGCATTCCAGACCATAAGAAGTGGGCTGATCTTGCGGCGATGCTTGCAGATTTCACGGGCCATGCTGTTAAAGTTACCGTCAAAAACGAAGAATACAACGGTAAAACCTATCCGCATATCAAGAAGTGGGAGCCAACGGATTTCCCGCAGATTCAGCACCGCTGGAAAGATAGCAAAGCTGCATCTGTTTCAAATTCTAATCCGTCTTTCGGTACACAAGCACAAGCAAACCAAACCAATGCAGCCGATCCATTTGCCAACAACGGTCAGCCAATCGATATCAGTGATGATGATCTTCCATTCTAGGAAGGCGGTGTCGATCATGAATGAAAGCCCTAGTTACTATGCCATCATTCCAGCAGGTGTGCGCTATGACAAACAGCTATCACAAGGAGCAAAGCTTCTGTACAGCGAGATCACGGCACTCAGCAGTAAGAGCGGCTCTTGTTGGGCGAGCGATCAGTACTTTATGACTTTGTACGAGGTAGGTCAAACCACTATACAAAGATGGCTACGTGCTTTAGAAGACAGCGGATATATTGAACGTCATGTCAAATACAAAGACGGTACCAAAGAAATTGAAAAAAGGTATATCAAAATTCGTACAGACCCTATGCCCGAAAATGGTAATACCTATAGCCAAAAACGGGTATACCCTATGCCCAAAAACGGGCAAGAGAATAATACAAGTATTAATAAAAACATACGTGCATCCAGCACGTTAGAGAGTGACTTTGAAAAGCTATGGAAACTGTATCCAAAGAAGATCGGCAAGAAGCCGGCGTTAGCTGCTTACAAACGGGTAATTAGTAGAAAGAAGAACCCTGCTACCAACAGACAAATTCAGGATGGCATTGTGGCTTATCGACAGCTAATCAATAGCAAAGGCACAGAGAAGCGGTTTGTCAAAGACGGTAGTACTTTCTTCAACCAAGAGTCATGGAACGATTACCTTGAGGTCGTAAAGGAAGAACGAGATGAGCAGGAAGCTCGAAAGATCAAGTCTGAATGGATTGATCCTAAATGGTTTAACAGCCAGCAATACGCTGCAGTAGTTGCCTACATGAACAAGTTGCCAGGTGACGTAGATACGCTGGAATTGCAGGATGGTTTTGCAACAGCTCATCCAGGCGTGATGTCAGCAGCAGATTGGCAATACATTATGACCAGTGATTTTGGCACCTCACGTTTTGACTGGTGGGTTGGCAAGCTAAAGCGGGACTATTTCCGTAGTCAGCTCATTAAAGCAGCACAAGCGTACTCGGAAGAACCAAGTGAGGACAACCTGACAGCAATGATGGAGGCTTCACAGAATGCGACTGCAGCAAGCCAGACGGTAACTGAAAGTAGCATTGCAGATTTGGCAGCGGACATGGAGGACAAAATGATCCACGGTGCTACTGACAATGGGATTAAAACGTACTTCACTCTTAACAATATTCTTGGTGGTGGCTTGATGCCGGGACGTTTGTTGACGATTGGTGCGCGCCCTGGTGTCGGTAAATCAGCATTCGCGGTCAATCTCATCATTGAGGCTTTGAAACAGCAACCGGAATTGACAGTTGATATGTTTTCGCTTGAAATGTCAAATGCAGAAAACTACAACCGCTTGTTGGCCTGCAAGACTGGCATCAGTGCTGGTAAATTCATCAACCCACAGAAAAGTCTAAGCGATGCTGAGAAGGTTGAGGTTGAAAAGGCGGGAAACGTCCTTAAAGACTATCACTTGCAGCTTTACGACAAGCAGGTGGAATTACCGCAGATCGTCAAAACAATGCGGCAGCGAGCCGCTGATGCAGATAAAGGATACCTTGCGATTGTTGATTATCTTGGGCTGATTGGTGTTCGTAGCCAATCCGATCGCCGTCTGCAAATCGAAGAGATCACCCGTCAATTCAAAGTGCTGACCAACGAGCTTGGTATCCCGATTGTTTTGCTTAGTCAATTATCACGAGGTATTGAGAATCGTCAGGACAAGCAACCGGTACTATCAGATTTACGAGAGTCGGGATCAATTGAACAAGATAGCAATGCGGTTGGATTCCTTTGGAACAGTGATCGGCAGAACGAAAAATCAGATATCCGTACTGTGACTTTAACAATTGCAAAAAATCGTGAAGGAGCACTTGGCAGCATTGATTTTCGTTTTTTCGCACCAAAGTTGCAGTTCAAGGTGGCGTATTGAAATGGCTTATCCAACTATGACACTTAAAGAGTTCAATGAGTACATGCAGGAGGGACATTATCAATACTCGCTGTTCGTTATTCTGCAGCTTGATGAAGCCGCGGAATATCTAAAAAAGGCGCAACAAGCCGATACTGGTATGAAGAAGTTTTGGTGCCAATGGGCATACGTGACATTAGTCAATGCGTTAGAGACGGCTGAGTCAGAATATTATGGGGAAACTAGTGCATATTTACCGACAAAAGAAACTGATCCAGTAACGCGAGCTTATTGTCAAAACACATACGACATTTGGCGAGGATACTTGCAAAAGCTAAACGTGAGTTTACCAGAACAAAAATTTTGAGGAGGCAAAAGCATGATTGAGCACAAGGACGTGAAGCCAGCGTGATAAGGCTAACGATACCTGGCAACCCAGTGCCACAAGGCCGGCCGAGGTTCACGCGAATGGGTCATGCTTACGACCCGAATAAATCAAGAAACTATAAGCAGCACGTTAAGAACGTGGCTTTAGAACTAAATATTGAGCCTCTAAGCGGCCCAATAAGGGTTGCAATGGAAATATACCGTCCGCTCCAAAAGTCTGGCAGCAAAGCCTTAATAAGGCAGAAAAAAGAAGGCAAAGTTAGGCCAACAGTTAAGCCGGATGTAGACAACTACTACAAGTCTGTATCAGATGCGCTTACCGGTATTTTATGGGAAGACGACAACCAAATAGTCGAAATCCATGTTGGCAAATGGTACAGCGATCAACCACGTGTTGAGATTGAAGCAGAAGAGATCGATTAAGGAGGTGTGATTGAGTTGGCAAGAATTGATCTAACTGGGCAGAGATTTGGCCGATTGGTCGCAATCAAAGATGCTGGGTATGTGGATCACGGACATCGTGTTTGGGAGTGTAAATGTGACTGTGGAAATACCGTGTTCGTTCGAGCGGGCTCTCTAAAATCAGGATATACCAAATCTTGTGGTTGTCTCCAAGCCAGTATTTCCCGTGAGAACCTGGAAAAAGCTCATAAGTGGAGTCGAACCCACGATTTAAAGGAACATACAAAATTATCAGCGTTGAACGACAAAATATCATCAGCAAATAAAAGCAGTGTAAAAGGTGTTTATTGGAAAGGGCCAAGGCAATTGTGGATAGCGCGTCTATATTTTAAGGGCGTCCTTGTTTTGGACTCTGGATTCGCAAAGAAAGAGGACGCCATAGCCGTGGCGACAACATTAAGGTCGATATTCCGGAACCACTGATTATCAAGAAAGTAGAGGACGAAAAATGAGCGAAGAAAAACTGTACGCGGTAAAGAACGATGAAGGAAAATATTGGGACTTTTCGGCTAATTCCGGTTTCTGGCCATCAAAAATTGCATATCCTACAACAGCTATTAAGAAACGGGCTGAACAAGTGGTTGATGAGCACGGTGGCCACGTTGTCGCGCTCGTTGAGGAGCCTGAAAAGGTAGTCCTAACCAAGGAGCAAGCCGAAATCGTTGAAAAAGCGCGTGTAAGTGACATTCCAGCAACCTATATTTCTGGTTTAGGAGCTAGTGGTGAAGAAGAACTGCTGATGGAGGCTTACGTCAATGGCTACACCGTGGCAAAGGAGAAGAAGTACAACGTCAAGGTGCCGCATACAGACGACAGCTATTTCTACAAGATTGATCATGAAACTTGCAATGCTGCTGATTCGTTTCACATTGATCTTGATCGTCCAGAAGCCAAATTTACAAAGCTAGAAATAGATCATTATCACTTGCAAGACTACAAGAAAGAAGAGGTGACTGACGATGGCATGGGTTGTTAGAGGCGAAGAAGCCGGTATCATTGACTATTACTTTGACAACTTGTCTAAGCGCCACAAGGCCGTTATTGGAGACTTCGCGGTAACAATGGGAGATCCTCTTTATCGCTTCAAGAGTGAGGCAGAAGCAGAAACAATTGCCAGGAATGTTTATTACGATGACGAAGACATGTATCCGTACGAGGTGACTGACGATGAATAAACAAGAAGTGAACCTAAAAAGTGGCGGGAGAGCTTGTTACTTCGTTGCCAAGGTGTCTGATTTTGGGAATGCACACCGTGTATCGCCTATCTACTTCAACCGTGAGCGAGCAGTTCTTCAACTCAATTACTTGAAAAAGAAGAACCCTGACGATTCTTACGCAATGTTCGAAACTATCGGCTGGAGGTGTGTGCTATGAGCGATGAGACGAAGCGGGACGTGTTTGAGGCGGTTTTGAATCGCCTTGCTGGCTATCAGGTGTTCTTCAATGGTTGGCCTAGAGAGACATTGGACGACTACAAGAAGCGTTATTCCGCCGCCTTGCCAGATGATCTGCCGGTGATTCCGAAAGCGGTAGGCGATGTGATTGTAAAACTCAAACACAAAAAATTCTCTCTATCCGGAGCGATGAGCTACGCCGCAGTAGTTTCTTTATCTCCATGGATGACATTTGAACATGAGGACACCTTCGCCCTTGCATGGGTGCTAGGTGTCTGGCGCGTTGAGGAAACCGGCGAAATCGTGAAATTGGAGGCGGAGAAATGAGCTTTCCTAAGACTAGATATTTTAAGGCAACTGGAAATTTCAAGGCAGAAGGTCGCATTTACCTTAAAGACAAAATCTACCCTGCATATTTGATGGAAGATACACCCGGGTATGGTAAAGCAGCACGATTTTACGATCTATCGGCTGAAAATGGCCAGTTCAACTTTGGAAACAATTTGCTTGATGAATTGCCATATGAGTGGAACGTAGTTGAGGTCAACGAGAATGGCGATGAGATCTAGGAATGAAAATCAAGCACGCGATTGCCTATATTATTTTGGCATCTTTGGCAGGTGTCAGCATTTACGGACTTACCGGTGCACTATGGTATGCGTTGATTAAGCCTGCTATCGAATTTGGAATAGTTAAGTCACTAACTATCTTGTTTTTCTTAATTGGCTTATTGACAGTTATATGGATCATTTTTTGGGCATTAGAAAAGCTGATTGACTGGCTACTAGAAGAATAGAGGCGGAGAAATGAGTAAATATTTTGAAGAAATTAGCCAACTGGATAGGATTGATAAAAAAATGAAATTCAAGATTGTGGGTCGCAATGGTGAAACCAAAATCAAGGAATTCAGTTCTCAGTACGAAGCGGATTTATACTGCGAGCGTCTCAACTATGAGCGGTTGGAACGCCTTGGCTTGATTGAGCACCTGAACATGCCAGCAATCAAATTTGATTAGGAGTACGTCACATTGGCAACATCTTTGAAGACAAACAGCTATTGGAGGGAAAACAATGATTGGCGTCATGTTGCTCATCGTAGGTGCTGCAATATGGATGTGGGCTAACTGGAAAAGAGGAAAATGATTGTAGTGGCGCTTGTGATGGAGCTTTTATCAATTAGCGATGAAAAGGATCGGGAAGCAGTCGAAAATATCCTAAATAAATACCGAGCAGAGCGTGGATTCATAAAGGCGCCAGTCAATCCAAAGATCACTAGTGCATGGGGAGACGGAACTTCTGCCAGCACTGTTCAGCGTCCGCTGTATGCACAGCAGCGTTTGGAAAGACAAGAATCGGCACGTAAGTTCTGTGAATGGTGCGACAGTTGTATTGCATCAATGCCGAAACAATCACATCAGCGTTTATTAAGGGTTGAGAAACCTGAGACACCGCATTTTTCCTCCGAGCCTCAGTGATGATAAAGCTGTGGCAAGGCGTGGCAATGAGGACTGGCTGAGATAGTCAGGCGGGTTCGATTCCTGCATGCCACATTGTCCAGTTTAGCGACCGGACACAGCTTGCGATGACCCTAGCTGACAATGGGCGAGCGAGCAGCAGACATGAAGCACAGATATCACCTCAATGTAGTATTCCAGTTTACGCTGGGGTACTATTTTTGTGAGGTGATACGAAATGGACAAGAAAGCGGAAATTCGGGCCATGATTGAGCATCCAGAATATCTTTTGCATGCTGAGAAAATGAGCTTGGATAAGAGAATAGAGCAGAAAAAGCTTGATAGTAAGGATGTGAGGTCAGCAGTGGTCGATACTGCCAAGTCGAAAGGAAAGCAGCTGGCGGTAGACGTCTTAAACGGCAAATGGGGAGATCTGATCCTTGATCTTGTGGATACGGGGGATCATTTAAAAGACCGTTTGGATGACATGAAGAAGACTTTGCTTTTGGCAGAATATCTACAAAAGACCGATGATCAAGAGCAGGGCCTTCACAGGTTGAGTTCTCTCCTCACAAATCCGTACGGACTGAGTATCTATTCGAAAATAGTCTCCCTACTGTCAGATGCTCCATCAGATGATGATATGTTGGATATTATGTCTGATTATCTGGGTAATCTTGCAAATGAAAAAGATTGGGGAAGCACTTTTTCTAAGAACAAGAGCATTTTGAATTTAATAGACAGAAGTTCTCCGCTAGCTCTAACTCTGCTTCGGAATTCAGACCATTGGCCGTTAGTTCCAGGACCAAAAGCATTCATTGCTGTAGATGGTAGAGTGCAGGGAGACAATACTGGATGGGTAGCAACCGCATTTAGCAAAGTGCCAGTTTTTTCTAACATTGAGAAGACAAGCATCCAGATGGCAATCGTTGATTTAGAATCAAATAAGTTAGCTGAATTTATTTCGGGAACGCTGAATCCACCATACGCTAATCCCAATAATCCTTCAGAGTTAATTTATGCTGAACGTCCGACCGATGCTGGGAATATGCTTAAGGCAGCCGTTTCGAAATCTAGTGCTACAAACCAAGAGAGCTAATATGACGCTTTGGCATCTTTTTATTTACTAAAGCACTCCGCCAAACGGTGAGGTGCTATTTTTGTGCAACAAAAAGGCCCTCTGAGCGATTAACTGAGGGCCTAGCTACCGGTGTTTACTGAGGTGAAACAACGGTACCGAAAAAGAGTATAACACATGTAGCAATAAATCGGATTAAAAAAGCCCTCAGAGACCGGTCCAAGAGCCAAAAGAATGAAAAAACGAAATACTTGTGTGAGCAGCAGCGGTTGACTTGGAGGAGAAAAGACACTACTCACGCATATATATTAGCACATTCCTTATAGAAGATACAAAAATAGCCCTCGGTTGGGGGCCGAGAGCCTAAAGATAGGGTATTACAGAGGAGTGAAAGCTATGATGCGCTTCAAGGTAAAGCAAAACGGCTTGGCATCGAGTTCCAAAAACCAGCAAAGAATGAATACGATTCAGACGGCACACAGTCCAGTGAAACCATTCTAAAAGTTGTCAGGGGTCACAAAATGACGCCTAGAGAGGTTTTAGAAGCTCACGGGTATGATTACACCAAGTGGGAGCTTGTACGTGCCACAAGCAATTTTTGGAAGCAGACGCCTGAAGCGACATTGTATCAAAGCAAGATACAAATCAGGCCGTTAGTCGAAGCGGAACAATATGAATCATTGATGAATGACATCATCACACACAAGGAGCCATACCAAGCTAAGGCTCCTATTTTTGTGGAATCAGATCGCTATTTGGTAATTCCGGCATTTGACACACATTTCAACGGCCACACATTCGACCTCTATGCTGAATCTCTTAAACGGCAACTAGAGATCATTCAACGTGGTCACTACGCCAAAATATTGCTCATTTTGGGCGGTGATCTTGCTCACGTGGACAATGTCAACTCGACCACAGCAAAGGGGACACAGCTCGAAACAACTGACCTAGGCGAGACCGTTAATGAAATGGAACAATACTTCGAGACACTGATTGAAGCAATCATTAAGAACGCCAATGAGTGCGAGGTCATGTATGCACCAGGTAATCACGACCCGTCAGTTGGATATATGTTTGCGCGTCTATTGAAACGTGCCTACAGCAACCAGCCGAACATCACTTGGGATATATCACTGAAGCATTACAAAGGCACAATGTTAGGCCATAACTTCATTGGTGCCACTCACGGAGACAAGGGCAAGAACAACTACCTTGCAAAATACTTAGACGAGTTTGGATTCATGCTGGGAACGGCACAGAACCGCGAACTTTTCACTGGTCACCTTCATAGCGAGATGAGTAAAGACTTAGGCGGATTCGTTCAGCGTCAAGTATCAACGCGGAAACCTACGGATAAGTGGACAGATGATATTGGCGTGGTTGCTCACAAAACGTTTGAGCTGGTCGAATATTCGGATCACAATACGACAGCCATATATTACGTTTGAGAGGTGATTATCATGAGCGAAAAGTAAATCTGGAAAGACATTGAAGGTTACGAAGGTCTATATCAAGTCAGCAACATGGGAAGGGTGAGAAGCCTTGCTCATAAAGATAAGTATGGCCGATTCACAAACGGAAGAACGCTCGCAGACTGGTGCAATAGCCGCGGATATCACATGGTAACTCTATATCGAGACGGGAACGCTAAAAAATTGTGGGTTCACCGTCTCGTAGCCACTACGTTCATACCAAACCAAAACGGATATCCGGCTATTAATCACAGGGACGAGAACCCAAGCAATAACCGAGTGGAAAACATTGAATGGTGCACAGTGCTTTACAACAACAGGTACGGCACTCACGGAAAGCGCATAGCAGAAGCACTTGAACGGCCAATTTACGCAATAACTAGTTCGGGGCATCGCTATTTCTTTAGCAGTGCAACAAAAGCAGCGGAACTCCTCGGGCTAAGCAGAGGGAACGTGTCTACGTGCCTTCACGGCAAGCGTAAGCACTGCCATGGCTTTTCTTTTGAATGGGCGGGCGACCCCGATGACTAGAGTATGGAACACTGACTACGGAAATATGTACGATGTTGAATTTCGGATCATTGAGAAACTATCGAGAGAAGAGAAACACATGAACGCAATTATCTACACAAAGCCGCACTGTCAAAAGTGTCGGCGAACAGTATTCAAACTGTCACAAGTCATGCCGGTGTCAACCATCACAGCAGACGCGGACGACTACGAACGGTTCCGCAAGCTGGGATACCGATCAATGCCAGTCGTAACAGTTTACAAGGCAGACGGCACACATGATGAATGGTGCGACTTGCAGGTTGACAAGATCAAACAATACACGGAGGCAATTTAGCATGTGCAAATTTTCATTACTGCTCACACTAATATTCTTGCTAATATTCGTGCTGTCAAAGCTATTCGGCTTGATCGCATGGAGTTGGCTGCTAGTATTCATGCCGCTAATAGTGATGATTGCTGTGGTGACACTGCTTATCGGATTGGCAATCGTCATTGGATTACACTAGTGGTGATGGGCATGACTAACACATCGTATACGGGAGATATCCATGCCAAGTAAGAAGCTTGCCTTTATAAATGGCAGACCACAATTGGTTGATGCCAATGCTCGTGTTAGATCGGAGGCAGATAGGCAGTACAACCGTGTGCGAAATGAGCAGCAGTCGGACTACCTTAAGTTCTATCACAGTAATGAATGGAAGCAGCTGCGTGAGCAGATATTGATTAGGGACAACAGTTTATGCCAACGCTGTGGCTTGCAAGCCTCATTGGTTGATCATATTGTTCCAAGCGAAGATGACTGGGAAGACCGCACGAACGCGGATAATCTGCAGGCTTTATGCAGGGACTGCCACTATTGGAAGACGAGACGTGAGACAACCAAGCGTAAGAAGGGACAGCATCGAGCCATGAAGATTACAGTAATCGTTGGCTATCCAGCAAGTGGCAAGTCAACGTACGTCAAGCGACATCAAGGACAGCATGACCTCGTCTATGATTACGACCATCTCATGGCGGCGTTAACAGGCCTGCCATTACATCAGGGCAATATAGACGCAAATGATTATGTGCAGCTAATCTATGAGCTGATACTGCGGAAGCTTAAAGCAGAGCAGACCTTCGACCATGTGTGGTTAGTCATGACATATCCAGATGAGAAGCTAGACACATTGCTTGCTAGTCGAGATGTCGAACACATACTCATCGACACTGACCGAGACACATGCATGCAGAGACTGTCTAAGCAAGGTCGAGATGTGAGTCAACTCATCAAAGTGATGAACAAACTTGACGAAATGAAATCAGAAAACAAATTTGCAAAATTCAAGAAAATAAAAAATTAAAAAACAAATTTTCGATAATTTATCGGGCGACTACACGGGCTGGAAACGGCTAGACCCCCCTTCCATTTTTATCGGGGGTTACATTTCTTGGAACAGAAGAACGGTCGGCCTCTTTTTTGCACCCCAAATTGTAACGATTTTTAAGGCGGCAGGGGTAAACTCAGCCCATTTTATATAGATGTTAGAAATCTCGATCGCGCCGAGTTGGAAAACTATTGTACATGGTATTCGGTTTACAAAAACACATCGGTCAACATGAAATTGGCTTTAAAGAATGGAGATCAAGATGAATATTATGCGTACATTAGCACCTTGAATAAGGCCACCGCAAGCATTAAGAGCCTCGCGAGTGATCTAGGGTTGAATGTTAACAGTCGGATGCAAATGAATATGCCTAAGACTGAAGCACAGAAGAACGATTCAATCATTGATACTTTTGGCTGACTGTGATGGAGGTGATGCTGATTGTCAAAATTTAAGGATCCAATGCCTAATTTCATAAAACGTGTGCTAGACGGTCGTCTTATTACTTCTAAGGCAGTTAATCTCGCGGTGAAACGGCATCAAGAAGACTTGAAACGAACAGATTGGCGATGGCGATATGATCCAAATCTAGCGGGAAAAGCTGTTAAATTTATGGAGATTCTGCCAGAACCAAAAAGTGGGAAACCACAACCATTAGCACCGTTTCAAAAATTCATTATTGGCAGTATATATGGCTGGGTTGACAAAGATGATCCAAATATAAGGCGATTTACCGATGTGTTCATTTCGATGGCACGAAAAAACGGTAAGTCACTTTTGATTTCTGGCGTCATTCTGTATGAGTTTCTGTTCGGAAAGAATCCAGCCAACAAACGGCAATTATATACCGCTGCTAATGATCGCAAGCAGGCCGGCATTGTATTCGGAATGGTAAAAGACCGATTACGTGCGCTCATGCGGAAAGACCCAGGCATCAAACGAATGGTTAAGATTACGCGAGATGAACTTGTCAATTTAGACGACGGATCAACAATTCGTTCGTTCTCTCGTGATACAGGACTTGTCGATGGCTATGAACCCCATGTTGCGGTGGTTGACGAATATGCCAACGCTAAAACAACAGATATGATTGAAACCCTTGCCTCAGGGCAGGTGTTACTGCCTAGTTATCTGACGTTCATCATTTCAACGGCTGGATTCGACATGAACGTGCCGATGTTTCAACAAAATTATCCATATGCAAAAAAGGTGTTGTCCGGTGAAGAAACGGCAGAACGCTATTTTGCATTCATTGCTGAACAAGACAACGTACAAGAGGTTGATGACCCCAATTCTTGGATTAAATCGAATCCGCTACTTGACGTTGATATTGTGCATGATCAGATCACCGACTATTTGACCACAAAGCTATCTCAAGCACGTGCTGATGGCAGTTTAAATGCAAAACTGGTCAAGAATTTCAACATTTGGCGGCAAGCGACTGAAGATAGTTATTTAGACTTCGATGCTTGGAAGGATGCTGAATTGAGTGAAAAGCCTGATATTCGCGGCAAAAGAGCTTGGATTGGTATTGATGTTGGTCGTACAAGCGACCTTTTTGCCATTACTTGGTTAATCCCGCAAGAAGGCTGGTGGTGGCTCGATGGTTATGCATTTGTCGCTTCTAAAGGCGGAATTGATAACAAAATCAAGACGGATCGGATTGACTACTTGGCTGCTGAACAACACGGCGAAGGAGAGATCAGCAGCTTAGAGTCAGGTATCATCGACAACGATCGGGTATATGAATGGCTCGAAGACTTCATTGAACGTAATGACTTAGATGTTCAAGGTATCATGTACGACCCTTATCAATTTGGACCAATGCTAACGGCAATTGAGAAGAATCATCCTGAGTGGCCGATGGTACAGGTGCGACAAGGAACGCTGACACTGTCAATGCCAACTAAGCAGTTCCGCGATGATGTTATAGGCGGTCGCATAAAGCATTCAGATAATCGCATTATGCAGGCCGCCGCAATGAACGCGGTTCTAATGTCTGACAACAACGGCGTCCGTATTAATAAGAATAAGTATGCTAACAAAATAGACATGATTGATGCCACGCTTGATGCTTATGCCATCGCGTTCAAGGAAGACTTGGACAACTACTTGGACGATGAGCGTGTCTTCAGCGATGATTTTGGCTTCTAGGAGGTGAGAACGTGAATGGAAAACTAGCTAACTTTTTTAGAATTCTTGGCGCAAATATGGCTGGAATTGCCACTGTTTTAGGCTTCATTTTAGCTGGATATGGGGCTTTTTTGATCAATAGGCCTACTGGATTCATGGTTTGCGGCGGATTGTTGTTTGTTCTCGCCTTTATTCTGTTGCTTCCTGATAACGAAGGGAGGTGATTGAATGAAGCTATTTCGAGGACTTGCAACAGAAGCAGATCCCCATTGGGCTGATAATTTGCTTGATTCAGGGGTGATTCCGTCATTTCGTGGGGCTTATCTTGGGATTTCAGCGTTACGCAACTCTGATGTGCTAACAGCAGTATCAATTGTCGCTGGTGACGTCAGCCGGTTCCCGTTAGTGATTACTGACAGCTCAACCGATGAAGTGATAGACTTGTCTGACATTGATTATCTGATGAACACAAAGGTTAACAAACGTTTATCAGCATATCAGTGGAAATTTTCCATGATGGTCAATGCAATTTTGACTGGCAATGCTTATTCGCGGATTGTGCGCGATCCGATAACCAACGAACCAGCTATGTTTGAGTTCTATGCCCCATCACAGACGCAGGTGGACACAAGCGATCCCGATAATCTTGTCTATCGATTCACACCATACAACGCAAGTGTTCAAAAAGTTTGCAGTTTTGAGGATGTTATTCATTGGAAGTTCTTTTCATATGACACCATCATGGGCCGCTCGCCGCTACTTTCCTTAGGTGATGAGATTGGACTTCAAGAATCCGGTGTTTCCACGCTTCAAAAGTTCTTCAAGAGCGGATTGAAAGGCTCAATTATCAAAGCAAAAGAGAGCCGCCTATCTGCCGAAGCACGCCAGAAGATTCGTGAAGATTTTGAAAGGGCACAGGCAGGTGCTGATGCTGGATCGCCAATTATAGTTGACGCGACGATGGATTATCAGCCGTTGGAAGTTGATACCAACGTTCTTAATCTGATTAACAGCAATAACTATTCAACAGCGCAGATTGCGAAGGCTTTACGGGTGCCAGCGTATCGATTAGCCCAAAATAGTCCCAATCAGTCAGTTAAGCAGCTTGCTGATGACTATATTCGCAATGATCTTCCATTTTACTTTGAACCGATTACAAGCGAGTTTGAACTAAAGTTGCTTGATGACAACCAGCGCCATCAGTATCGCATTGGCTTTGACACAAAATCAGTAAACGGATTGCCGATTGCTGACGTCAATACAGCAGTTAATGGCGGACTGTGGACTGGAAACGAGGGACGTGCGGAGCTTGGAAAGAAACCGTTAAAAGACCCGAACATGGATCGTATTCAGTCGACACTTAACACAGTGTTCCTTGATCAAAAGGAAGCATATCAAGCTGAACACGCATCGCAATTGAAGGGAGGTGATGCTAATGACAAAGGAGCTGCGAATGACAGCGACACCCATGCAAATTCGTGATGGGGATGAGAAACATCCAACTGTCATCGAAGGTTATGCGCTTAAATTTGACCGGAAATCTGAAATCATGGGCGGCGGTGAATTTAGTTTTCGTGAGCACATTGACCGCCATGCGCTCGACAATGCTGATATGAGCAATGTCGTGGCGCTATTTAACCATGATCAAAACCAAGTGTTAGGCCGCACTGGCGTTAATTTGGAACTGACCATTGACGACACTGGACTTAAGTACACTCTGACGCCACCAGATACACAACTCGGTCGTGACTTACTAGAAAACGTCCGGCAAGGGATTATCAGTCAGTCAAGCTTTGCATTTACGATTGCGCCAGACAAAGACGCGCAAAAGTGGCAAAAGTCAAGCGAACGAGGGGTTAAATACGAGCGCACAATCAACAACATTGATCATCTGTTTGATGTTTCGCCGGTGACAACACCTGCTTATCCAGACACTGAGGTAAAGGTCGGAGCACGATCGTTGGAACAGATAAAAGCGCTAGATCAGCCGCCAGAATGGGAACTTAAGCGGCGCAAGATGCTTTATCAACTGAATAAAGAGGAATTGCTCAAGGGCATCGAATAATCGGTGCCTATTTTTGTACAAAAAACAAGGAGGGTCACTAGATGACTTTAGATGAAAAATTAGCTGCTGTTAAAAAACAGCTTGATGAAAAGCGTTCAGCGTTGCCAGCTATGAAGACAGAACTTCGTTCTTTACTTGAAGGTGAAGATTCCGAGGAAAACCTGAAGAAGGCAGAAAGCGTTCGTGCCAAGTATGATAAAGCTGGCAAAGAGATCAAAGATCTTGAAGAAAAACGTGACTTATACGAGGCTGCGTTGAAAGGCAATGAACAGCCGAGTGGGAAGAAGCCCAATCATCCGGAAGAGCATAGCTATCGCGATGCACTGAATGCTTATTTGCATACTCGTGGTCGTAATACTGATGGCGTCAATTTTGAAAAGACAGAAGCTGGTGAATTTGCAATTTTTCGTGCCGATCCTACCGATGCCAGTGATGCTGTAAATGCAGGTGTTAAGGCAGCGGATGCGACCGTGACCATTCCAGAAACTATTAGCAATACACCACAGCGTGAATTGCAGACTGTTGTTGATCTGAAACCTTTCACGAACGTATTCCAAGCCTCCACACAAAAGGGTACTTACCCAACAGTTGCAAATGCTACAACCAAGATGGCTACTGTTGCCGAGTTGGAAAAGAACCCATCAATGGCGAAACCGGACTTCAAATCGATCGACTGGTCTGTTGAAACGTATCGTCAGGCTCTTCCGGTTTCACAGGAATCTATTGACGACTCCGCAATTGATTTGGTTGGGTTGATTGCCCAGAACGCACAACAAATTAAGGTCAACACGACTAACAGTGCCGTTGCAACTCTGCTGAAAGGCTTCACTGCCAAGACGATCTCTAGCATTGATGATTTGAAGCATATCAACAACGTGGATTTGGACCCTGCGTACTCTCGTGCAATCATCGCGTCCCAGAGCTTTTACAACTTCTTGGATACGGTGAAAGACGGTAATGGCCGTTACTTGTTGCAAGACAGTATCTTGACCCCGTCTGGCAAGAGCGTTCTTGGTATGCCGATTGTTGTTGTATCTGATGATACTTTGGGTGCAGCAGGCGAAGCACACGCCTTTTTGGGTGACATCAAGCGGGCGATTCTGTTTGCTAACCGCGCAGACTTCATGGTGCGTTGGACGGATGACCAGATTCACGGTCAATATTTGCAAGCAGGAATGCGCTTTGGTGTATCTGTTGCTGACGAAAAAGCAGGGTACTTCCTCACATATACCCCAAAAGCGTAACGCCTGACGGAGTGACTTTGAGCCAGAAAACGTTCACGGGTGGTGTCGGTGCCACAAAAGATATCACGGTGACAGTCACTCCTGATGGCGCTCCTCAAGCAGTCGAAGCTGTGTCGAGCGATGAAAGCGTCGCTACGGTTGTTAAGAAGTCCGATGGTGTTTACACTATTACCAATCTGGCAGCGGGCACAGCGACAATCACATTTAGCACTAATGGCATCAGCTCAACACTTGCCGTTACTGTTAACGCCGGGTAGGTGATTACTCTTGGCAGATACTACGCTTGACAAAAGCCCACTGACTGATGAACAGTTTCAGGTTCTGAAAATGTACTTGAAAGTTGATCAGACAATCGAAGACCCAATGATTATGCAACTGGTGCATGACGCTTGTGGTGAAATCAGTTCGGCTATTAGTTTTGGATCAAATCCGGAACAATTTCTAAGCAATCCAGAAACTCGGGATCGTTTTTTCACAGCACTTATGAAGCAAGTGAAGGAAGACTATGACTACCGAGGTATGGGTGCTGAAGTCATGCGCTTTCCGTTGCAAACATCAACCACAAATATCATCAATCAGCTTCGCTCAGAATTGCCGGAAGAGGATGGTGATTCTGATGCGAACTAATCGAATGACTGAGAGAATTGCGTTCGTCAGCTATGAGTCAAAAAAGGTTAACGGAGTTCCGGTTGATGGTGTGCTTGTTAAGCATATGACGGTTTGGGCTGAAGTTCCTAAGGTACCAATCAGAGAAGCAAATGATCCACAGACGAAGTTGGGCACTCGCAAAGACAGCCCGACTTTTTTAGTGCGATTTTTGACCGCAGAGGAAATCCAACCAACTTGGAGAATTCAATGGCGTGGTAATGAATATCAAATCACAGGGCTTGATCCTGATTACGAGAGGCGCGATCTGACAACGATTACGGCAAAGGCGGTGAGCTGATGGGCGTAAAAGTCACAGGGGATGCTGAACTGCTCGCTAATCTTAACAAACTCCAATTTGGGGTTGCAAAAGAAGCTCGAGCGGCTGTCCGAGATGGCGCACAAAAGTTTGCCGACAAGCTAAAAAGCAATACGCCTGAGTGGGACGGCGAGACTGATATGAGCGGACATCTGAGAGATGACATTCAGCTTTCAAGTGTCCGTGAAACGAGTGGTGTAACAGAAGTAGACGTTGGATATGGTAAAGATACCGGCTGGCGTGCTCACTTTCCAAACTCGGGCACTTCAATGCAGGATCCGCAACATTTCATTGAGAAAACCCAAGAAGTCATGCGGCCAGTTGTTATTGCTACTTTCCTAAGCCACTTGAAGGAAGGCGGGATGTAATGGCACCTGAAAAACTTGTTTATGACATCCTGTCAGCCAATTTGGATATTGCTGACAAGGTATATATAGGTACCCCAGACTTCAATAACCAGACAAGCGTAACTCCTGAAAGTCTAGCTCCATGGGTGAGAATCACTTCTTTGCCCGGTGATGCTGCTGATTATGCTGACGATTCTAGGATATTAGAGTATCCGAAAGTGCAAGTAGATTTTTGGGTGGACAACACTGACTGGGATCAAGAAGAAAAAATAGAAACACAGATATATCAAGCACTACATGCGGCTGGCTGGGAAAGGTATTATCGCAACTCCTACGTTGATGGCGATACCCCAGCCCTTCGCATGACAACAGGATACTTTCAGTTTCAAGGACTGCCGATTGGCTAGCCCTTTTTATTTTCCTAAAGGAGGATTTTTAATATGGCAGATACTGCTGTTACAACTAATAAGAAGTTAGCAAAATTTGGGGCTTCGGCCTTCGAATACGGGGTTGTCGGTGATGACGACTTTGTACCAAGCACACGAAAGATTCAAGGCTTATCTAGTGTGAAATTGGATATTAAAACAGAGCAAAAGACGCTGTCCGCTGATGATGGCCCGTACTTGATTCTTTCTGGTGGTATCACAGAAGCAACCGAAACAATCGAAATGTACGATGTGGATTCACAGATGAAGTCTGATTTATTTGGCATTAAGGTTGTTAATGGGGTTGAAGTATATCCAAAGAACCTTAGCCCTAATTACGCCGCAACTTTGTTCCGTACGAAGCTCTCAAATGGTAAATACGTTTGGGTTGGTATGCTCAAGGGAATGTTCTCACTTCCGGGCGTTGATACCAAGACGGTTGATGGCACACCAGATCCGAGCGCTGACAGCATCGAAGGCTCATTTATTCCTCGTGGTGACCAAGATACTGGCAATGTTGTGTTGATTGGTCGTGAAGACAACGATGGATTCGATTTTGATACCTTCCACGGCTATGTATTCCCTAAGACCGCTGAAGATGCGACTATTGCCCCAAAAGCGTAGTCGGTGTCAGCTTTGAGAACAGTTCGATTAATCTTGCGGTTGGCGCATCTACAGCGCTGAAAGTGCAAATTAATCCGGCTGATGCCGCAAATAAACAAGTTACTTTCAAAACATCAGATTCTAGCATTGCCACTGTTTCCAGTGATGGAACTGTGACCGGTGTGAAAGTGGGATCTGCAACTGTGACAGTCACAACTGATGATGGTGGTAAAACTGCCACCGCAACTGTAACTGTGGCTTAGCAATAAACTCGTCGCCTTGTAAATGCACAATACGCGAACAGCGGGCGGCTTATATCTAAGGAGATTAAGCATGGCATATCAAATTAAACTAAATATCAAAGGCGAAACTTGCGTGTTCACACGAAACGGAGAGCCAACATTACGTGATACCACGAACGCCTTAAAAGTGCAGCAACAACAGCTACGCATGCTAAACCGTAAAGATGGCCCTTCAAACGATGATTACGATGAGAACGAGAAAAACTTAGCCAAATTTGCGGTTGATTTCTGGAAAAACCAGTTTACTACCGATGATGTTATTGATGGCTCGTCTATTTCTTTGAAATCGTTGGATTCAATCAATGATGCCATTGGCGATTCTCTAAGCGATGGTGAAGAGAATAAGAAGGGCACAGCAAAAAAATCACCGAAGCGGACGTCAAAGAAGCCATTAGCAACCTTGACGACTTCTACAAAGCAAGGCTCTCTGAAGGCTACCGATTAGCTGACGTTGATGCTATGACGCTCCGCGATATTGAAAAACTTAACCAGATCTACGAGGAACGGGAGACCACGATCGACAAGGCCTTTCCGTTCCTTTTCTAGTTCTATGAAAGGAGGTAAAACATGCTAGGAAATCTCGGACAAATTGCGGCCACCGTAAGTTTGAACATTGATCCGTTTCAAGTAAGCCAGCGAGTTTTGAATTCTTCAATTAAAGCAACTGCCGCTGAGTTGCGGGCTCAAGATGCTGCGTTTAAGGGCTCTGAAAAGTCTATGAACAATATGCGTTCAACCTATGACACATTGAGCCGCCAGGCAAAGAACTACCAAGCTCAGCTTCGAAAACAGCGAGAACAGTATGATGAAAATTCGAAAGCAGTTGAAAGACTTAATAAAAGTGAGACTGCATCGCAGGAAGAAATTAATCGTGCTACAAAGCTGCAAGCTAATGCTGCATCACAGTATAATCGGACTGCTGCCGCTGCTGCTCAAAATGAAAATCGAATGGCGGCCTTACGCAAAGAGATTGCGCTGCAAAGTGACGGCTGGACTAAAGTATCAAACGGCGCCTCTAAATTTGCTACTGCTACAGGAAAAATCGGGTCTAAGCTTACAGGTTTTGGCTCTAAAATGACGGCAACTGTCACTGCGCCATTAGCTGTTGGCTTTGCAGCAGCTGCAAAGTCAGCCATTGATTTCAACAGTCAGATTGATGCTATTGGCCCGCTGCTAACAAATGGCGCAGCCGTTACTGGCAAGTTCAAAGCGCAGCTTAACCAAATGGCTGATGCTTCTAAAAAGTGGTCAGTTCAATATGGTATTTCGACTACTCAGATTAACCAAGGATTGGCCGATTTAGTTCGTGCTGGTTATGATGCTAATCAGTCGATGAAAATGATGCCTGCAATCTTGGACGCATCACGCGCTTCTGGCGATGACTTCAACACCACAATGGATGTCGTCACCTCAACGATGACACAGTTCAATGTCAAGGCGGGTAATGTGTCAAAAGTAACCGATGCCATGACTTATGCAGCTAATGCCACCAAGTCTGGCTTTGGTGATATGGGCGAGGCCATGCAGTACACTGGACAATCAGCAAATGCGGCGGGTATCTCGCTAAATGAAACGGTGGCAGCGATTGGCCTACTATCGAACGCAGGCCTGCAAGGATCAATGGCAGGTACAGCATTCAATGCGATGTTGCAAAAGCTTGCTGGTGCATCTGAAAAGGCCGATTCGCCTATGTCTGCTCTCGGCGTAAATGTGGCAGCCTTCAAAAAAGGCACGATTGGCTTGCCGGAAGTCATCGATCAGGTCACACAAAAAACCAAAGGTATGTCTGACGCTCAAAAGGTTGCCGCAGTTAATGCTGCATTTGGTGAGCGTGGTGGACGTGCTATGCTTGCATTAATGAACCAAGGTAGCTCTGCACTGGTTGATTTGACTAATAAAACTGCTAGTGCTGCTGGGGCAACTAAAAAAGTATCTGATGCCATGGGTAATACCGCTGCTGCGAACTTTAACAAGCTCAAAAGCTCGATTCAAGTCCTTGGCATCGAAATTGGCCAGAACTTACTACCTGCTTTGACACCGATGATTAAAACCGCAACGCAAATGGTGCAAGCGTTCGGAAAGCTAGACTCAGGTACTCAGCAGTCAATCGTTAAGTTTGCACTGTTTGCAGCAGTCATTGGTCCTATAAGTTCTTCTCTTGGCGGGATGTTCAACATCCTTAAAGGCGGTGCCACTGTATTTGCTTCTGTTACGGGAGGTATTGGACGAGCCGCTACAGCCGCAAAAATTGGCGGGACTGCAATGGATGTGCTCAAGTCTGGGTTTAGTAAGACAGCTTTTGAAGCACTTAAGGTTGCACCTGCAGCGGCTGCGGCAGCAGATGGTGCTTCTGGAATGGGAGCGGCCATGGGCGGAGCCGCAGCGAGCGGAACAGGTTTGCTAGCGGCATTGGGGCCAATCGTCCCAGTTGTTTTAGGTGTGACAGCAGTCGTCGGTGCCGGTGTAGCCATCTGGGAATTGTGGGGCAAAAAGGCTCTTGAGTCTGCTGACAGAACTTCACGATGGGGTACTGATATTGGCGCCGATGCCGACCGATCTGCTTCCAAAATGAAAGACGCCTCTGGGGCAATTTCTGGTGCTTTTGATGATACAAACCACACAGTCGAGCAAAATAGCAAAACCATCAAAAAAGGCTTTGATGATATTACGAAGGCCGCTAAAGAATCATCCAAAAATACCCAAACCGCACTCGACAAGTTGGCGAAGCAAGTCGGTGGATCGACTGCTGATCAGATTCGTAAAGACGCAGCAGAAATGAAGAAGGCCGACGATGCACGCATCAAGCAAATTGAGGCTAATGCCAAACAAGCTAAGTCAATTACTGAATCTGCCAGCAAAGAGCGTGTCGAATTTACTCGAGATCAAATTCAGATTCTGGATAATTTGCGCAAGAGCAGTGCAGCCGAGGCCGTTAAGACACTTAGAATTTCCGGTACCCAACAAGCGAATGTCTTAAAAGCTATTAATGGTGAAAAGATTCGGATGAGTCAAGCAGCGGCTAAGGAACAGTACAGCCAGATGCAACAGGCATTTACTGACGAAACTGATACTTATGGCAAACATTATGCTGCCATTAAAAACTCTGCTGAGTTGAGTACGGATCAAAAGAATAAAGATCTTGAAAAGCTGGAAAAAGATCATCAAAGCAACATGAGCGTGATTTATGCGGGTGCGATCCAAGCAATGAAAGCGCAAGGACTATCCAACAAGACGATTCAAGAGCAACTTCAAACAGAGTTTGGTGCGACGGCGTCTCAAGCTAAAAAAGCAATGAGCGCTTATTCAGAGGCAATGAGTAAGGGTGTCAAAGATAGTAAGCAATTTGCGGCCGCCGTTAATTCCAATATGAGCAAGAGTGTCCAGAGGGCTGGTAACGATTGGAACAAGCTAGTTCTTGATCCAAAAACAGGCAAAGTTATCACAAATCTTCCGGAGGTGTTGCACGATACAGCTAATACCAAAGAAGGGTGGAAGCGTCTAACCTTTGACTTAAAAAATGCAAAGATTAGCACTAATGCAAAAGAAACAATTGCCATAGCACTGGCATCAACTGATAAGTGGAATTCGCTTAGCGTCGATGAGAAGAACGCAATCATCAAAGAGACTGGCCGAAAAGATTTGGCTGATCTTATGAAGCGCATGGTTTCTTGGAATGATTTAACACTTGAACAGCAGCAGGCGGTTGTCAAAGGAGACTATGCACCGCTGGTTGACGCGATTATTCAAGCTGGTACATGGAATCAACTAGATGTGGAAGACAAGCAAGTCTTGGTAAAAGACAAGGCTAACATTCCGTTAGTTGATGCGCTCGTTAATTCTGGTCGGTGGAACAAGCTTGACCTCAAGACTCAAAATGCGCTTCTACAAGCAAAGGGCAAAAAAGATTTAGAAGATGTTTTGTTCAATATGGGCCTTTGGAACAGCCTCGACATGAATGAGAAATATGCCCAACTAAAGGCAATAGGCAAAACGGATTTAGCTGACATGATTGATCAGCTAGGACTGTGGGACACTATCACTCCTAAGCAAATGGAAGCTGCAGTTAAAGGGGACTACAGTCAACTAACGGCGGCAATTGATCAGGTTCATGGCTGGAATCAACTTGATACAAAGCAATTAGAGGCAATAGTTCAGGATAAAGCAACTGTTCCGCTGATTCAGGCAATGATTCAAAATCAAAAGTGGAATGGCCTTTCGGTTGAAGAAAAGAATGCAATTCTGAAAACTAAAGGCATGCCAGAATTAGCTGACATGGTTGTCAAATATGGCTCATTTGATAGTTTACCGGATTCGACAAAACGATTGTTGATAAATGATGAGGATGCCAGGCAAAAGCTGATTGCTGCTGGAGTCAACATGGATAAATATAATGTTGATGTTAACCCCGATGCCAAAATTTTAAAGGGAGATAGCAATCCACTATTAGCCGAAACAATTAAAGCCAAAGAAGTAATCGCTGACTATGCAACTGTGTTACCTGATAAAAAGCAGTTCGGTGGAAACTCTAGCGGCGTTACCAATGCAGCCAAATCTGGCGAAGGAAGCATCGGGCATTACGATACAGTTCTTCCGGGGCTTAAGCTGTTTATCGGTGATTCCTCAAACGTGACGTCACATGCTGAACACGGTAAGGGCGAAGTCAACAGTTTCAATGGAACTAACCCATCAATGCGTTACTTCATGGGTAATGCTTCAAGCGTTGTGGGGGCTGCCGGATCTGGTAAAAACAGTATCGGAAGTTTTAATGGAACAAATCCGGGAGATAAATATTTCAAAGGCCATGATAATACGACAGGACCCGCAAGTGCCGCCAAACGTGCAGTTAGCGCATTTGGTGGGAATGAAGTCATCACGAAGACTTTCAATTTTGTGGCTAATATTTCGGACAGTATTCGGAAACTTCTTCACTTGCAGCACGGAACTAATGATCTCCGAACGAGTTCACTGGCGATGGTGAACGATGCCCCCGGATCTAACTATCAAGAGCCTATTATCACTCCTAATGGCCACATGTTTATGTTCAAAGAACGAAATGTTGTTTTTCCGCTTGCTCGTCACTCAATGGTCATTCCTGCTGATAAGGCTCGTCGAATGAACATTCCACGTTTTGCTGGTGGCACCACAGACTTCGGAGGCGCTGCTAATAGAATAAACCAATTGAATCCGCAAACCTTTGTTACCAGCATTTCTAGTGGTAGCAATAGTCGTGTTGAGGATTTGCTGGCAAGAATGATCGAATTAACAATTTATCAGATTAATCATACACAACGTACTGAAGGCAAAGTAGTGCTTGAAAATAACCGCGAAATTGGCAAATGGTTGTACCCAACAATTAATGAGCTGGATAAGCAAAACACAATCAGAGAAAGACATGGAAGGGGTGTTTATTAATTGGCGAACTTGATATTTGGAGGACATAAGATTGGTAGTTCCGTTCTGCAGTTTAGTGCTGCTAGGGGAATTACATCAGAGATTGAAAACACCTCCCAGTCTGTTGGAATTAGCGATGGTGAGATGATTATCAATAGTCGTCTTAAGTCTAGAATCATTCCAGTAACTTATGATTTTGTGGCGCTATCTCGTCGTGAATTTGAACGGCAGTTAGCGCCACTACTGTATAGCACGGATGTTCAGAAGCTAATCATTGATGATCGCCCTGATGAATTTTGGTATGCAAAAGTTGATGGCAAGATCGACATGGACCGAGCTTATTTTCTTGGCACTGGTACTATTAATTTTCTGGTCCCCGATGGCATTGCGCACTCGGTAGCCACTAAGACGTTTGACAACACGCCATACAAGGACGTGCCAGTGAACCTGCTTAAAGGGACATCATCGAACAACACTGGCGTTA
>PPYE01130359.1_pt1 | contig 25398 bp, 15 predicted proteins | sample 1559881 | NCBI WGS metagenome assembly PPYE01 (sample SAMN08240022, study PRJNA423297) | Human gut metagenome, whole genome shotgun sequencing project. | reverse complement strand
CCCATCGCGCCGAGAGTACTGCGGGGCCAGCCCGTGGGAGGCCAGGGCGCCGCTGACCGGTGGACGGCACCGAGCCGTCATCCGAGATGGAAAAGGGGGGAGGCCTCGCGGCCTTCCCCTTTTTGCGTTTACGGGCCTTTGTCTCACATAGTAGCTGTGTTTTATAACCCTCGTTTGTCGCATCTTCTGTGAACGGGCTACAATAACTTAGTCTGTGCGATATGGAGGTGAACATGGCTGAAGCTGGTATCGGCGTTGATATCGTCGAGATTTCCCGTATGAAATCAATTCTTGAAAAGACGCCGTCGTTTGCTCGGCGTGTGTTTACCGAAGAAGAGCGTGCGTATTGTGATGCATCATCGCGTCCCGCTGCTCATTATGCCAGCCGCTTTGCTTCGCGCGAGGCGGTACTTAAAGCTCTCGGCACGGGTTTTAGTCAAGGCGTTGGTCGCAAGGATGTTTCGGTTACGCGTGATAAACTCGGCAAACCGAAAGCGCTGCTTTCGGGCCGTGCTCTCGAGATTGCTCAAGAGCTGGGTGTTGTTGAGGTCGCTCTTTCCATTACGCTTACAGGAGACTTAGCCGTTGCGAATGCCATCGCGATTACCGAAGATGCTCGGCCTAAGCCAAAAGAGGAAAGGGTGAGTACCAAGAAACGCGTAGCGCAGACATTTAAAGAGGCTCGCTCTGTATTAGATGAGCTTGAGCAGCTGCAGAATTCAGCATTGACGGAGCACCTGGGCGATGCTTCGCAAGATACGCTAGGAGCATAGATGAAACCGGTTTTGAGTACCGAAGAAGTCGTTCGTCTCGAGGATATCATCGAACGCGAAGGGACTTCGAAGGCCGAGCTTATGGAGCTAGCGGGTGAGTTTGCCGCCAACGAGGTCTTGAAGCTCAATCCCGATCGGGTTCTTGTTTTGGTCGGTTTTGGTAATAATGGCGGCGACGGTTGGGTTGCCGCCGATATCCTGAGCCATAAGGGTGTTGACGTGGATATCGTCTCTCCGGTTGAACCGGATGAGATTCCTGCTGCTCTGGCACGTCATGTTGCTCGTCGTACTGCCGGCCGCGATGTGCACGTTTGCGTCGGCCCCTCGCGTGACGAACTCGAGGTTTTGATCGATAAGGCCGATGTTGTTGTCGATGCCATTTTTGGTACCGGTTTCCACGGGAATCTGCGTGCGCCGTTCTCCATTTGGATTCCTACGGTCAATGAATGCGCCGATTGTGTCGTATCCATTGATGTCCCCTCGGGCTTGAATGCCGAGACGGGCGTTGTTGATGACGACTGCATTCGTGCCGAGCGTACGGTGACGATGATTGCGCCCAAGATTGGTCTGTATAGCGCTGATGGCCCTGAGTATGCTGGCGATTTGATCTGCGGCAATCTTTACGACCGTCTTGATGAGGTCATCGATGATGTCGACCACGCCGCCGAGATTGTCGAGCCCGGTGACTTAGTCGATTACTTTGCTCCACTACCTACGAATATCGATAAGTATTCCCGTGGCTCTGTGCTTATTGTCGCCGGATCTGCACAATATCCTGGTGCTGCCATTATGGCGGCCAAGTCTGCAGCTCGCGCGGGTGCTGGTTACGTGGCAGTCGCGGCTCCTGACGCCTGCGCTAATCTTATTCGCATGGCACTTCCTTCGATTCCCGTCTTTGCTATTCCGTCTGATTCCCGCGGCTCCTTTGGCGCCGCTGCGCGCATGACGGTGTGCGAGATTGCAAAGAAGTACAGCTGCGTACTGTGCGGTCCCGGTATGACGACGTCTGCCGGCGCTATGCAGGTGGTTTCGGGCTTGCTCGAGCTTGATGTACCACTTATTTTGGATGCCGATGCACTCAACTGCCTTGCTAAGATTGCCATTGACGGTATTGATAGTAACCCCGAGATGTATCGTCGCGAGCAGCCGTTGGTTATGACGCCGCACTATCGTGAGCTTTCGCGTCTGGTTGCCGGTGACGAGGTGAACGACCTTGGTACCGCGATTGCAGCCGCGCAGAAGGTTGTCTGGGCTGCAGGCTCCGACAATCTGGTGGTCATTGCCAAGGGGCCGACGACGGCTATCTGTGGCGTTGAGCGTGTGCTGCTGCCGCTCTCGGGTCCGGCTTCTCTGGCAACTGCCGGTTCGGGTGATGTTCTCGCGGGTATTTTGGCCGGCACGCTTGCCACCATGCGCGACGAGATGGATCGTTGGGAGTTGCTGTATTCGTACGCCGTCGCGCTTCACAGCTACGCCGGTTTTGCCGCGGCGACGGAGTATGGTGAGAAGAGCGTCATCGCGACCGATCTTATCGACTTGATCGGTCCTGCCATGGAACTGGCGGCAAAGGATGCGCTCGAAGATCTGGGAATCATGGACGAAGGGTCGGATGACTAATCATGAATAAAGCCGATTTGACGCGCTGGTCCTGGGTCGAGATCGACCGCGGGGCGCTCCGTCGCAACACGAGGGCCTATAAGAACTTGCTGAATCCACGTCAGCGCCTGTGCTGCGTGGTCAAGGCCGATGCTTATGGTCATGGAGCTGTTGAGTGCGCCAAGATCATGTATTCGGCCGGTGCCGACATGTTTGCCGTGGCGACGGTTAACGAGGGCGTTGAGCTCCGACAGGGCGGGATTACGAAACCCATCCTCATCCTAAGCGAGCCGCCTATCGAGGCTATTCCGACGTTGCTTGAGTTTGATATCATGCCCTCGGTCTATACGTCTGACTTTGCTCTTGCGTATGGCGAATGTGCCGTCGCGGCGGGCAAGGTGGGCAAGTATCATCTCGCCATCGAGACGGGCATGAACCGCATTGGCGTACATTACACGCAGGTGCTCGACTTTGTCCGCGGTATTAATTTCCATCGCGGTATTCAGTGCGACGGCGTATTTACGCACTTTGCCACGGCCGATGAACCTTCGGGTTGGGACTACAAGCTGCAGTGCCAGCGTTTTACCGAGGCCGTTCAGGCCATTAAGGACGCAGGTTTTGAATGCGGTATCGTGCATTGTGCCAATACGCCGTCCTCGATGCTCGATTCTTCAATGCACTTTGACATGATTCGTGCCGGCATCGGTTTGTATGGTCTGCAGCCATGTGAGCTGAGTGGTCGCGTGATGCAGCTTGATCCCGTCATGAGCGTCCACGCGCGTGTGACGCGCGTGGCACATCCCGCGATGGGCGAGGGCGTAGGCTACGGCTTTACCTACCGCGTACCGCGTACGCGCGTTCAGATCTGCACGCTGCCGATCGGTTATGCCGATGGCCTATCGCGTACGCTTTCCAATCGTATGGATGTGCTGTATCGCGGCGAGCGCGTGCATCAGGTTGGCAATATCTGCATGGACCAGTTTATGGTCGCCATTCAGTCCAACCCGGCACACGAGATTCCCGAGGCCGAGTATGGTGACGAGATGATCATTGTCGGCCGCGATGGCGATGCCGAGATCACTATGGACGAGATGGCCCGACTGCGTGGAACGATTAACTACGAGGTCGCCTGCGGCTTTGGCATGCGTCTCGACAAGGTCTACGTGTAGGAGCCGCTATGGGCGTCATGCATATCCCTGGCCATACCCATCAGGCACCACGTGAGGTCGCACTCGAGGAAATTGAGGCCGTTCTGGGCGATTGTCACCTCTGCCAGCTCTACCAGTCGCGTCACAATATCGTGTTTGGCGTGGGAAACCCCCGCGCTCGCGTGATGTTTATTGGTGAGGCGCCGGGCCGCAATGAGGATTTGCAGGGCGAGCCCTTTGTGGGGGCGGCAGGCGAGGACCTCAACGGCATTTTGTCGCTGGCGGGGCTCAAACGCGAAGACGTCTACATTGCCAACGTGCTTAAGTGCCGCCCGCCGGGAAACCGCAATCCGCGTCCCGAGGAAGTGCTGGCTTGCTCGCCGTTTTTGCGTGAGCAGATTCGAAGCATCTGGCCTGATATTATCGTGACGCTCGGCAACCCCGCGACGCACTTTGTGCTTAAGACCGAGATTGGCATTACTAAGCTGCGCGGCAGGTTCCACCAGATGGGGCATTTTGTAGTAATGCCCACGTTCCATCCGGCAGCAGCGCTGCGCAATCCGGCGTGGCAGGAGCTGCTGGAGGAAGACTTTAAGATGCTGGGCGATTATCTGGAGCGACATCCCGCACCAGAGGACGCCTCGGAATAATAAGGAGCATATATGTCCCTGGAGCGCCTGGGGGTAGGTACTTACAAAACGACTTGCGCTGCCGATACGGAGTACTTTGGCGAGCTAATTGCACCGTGCCTTGAGGACGGCGATGTGCTCATCCTGACCGGTGGCCTGGGAGTGGGCAAAACTCACTTTACCAAGGGCGTCTCGCGTGGGCTGGGCGATGGGCATATGGTTACGAGTCCTACGTTTGCGCTCATGGCCGTTCACGATCAAGGTCGTATTCCGCTGTTTCACTTTGATCTATACCGCCTGGAGCATGCCTACGAGCTCGAGGATACGGGCATTTTCGATGTGCTGGGCTATGAGGGTGCTTGCCTGCTGGAATGGGGCGAACAATTCCAGGACGAGCTGACGGATGAGTATCTTTCGGTGACGCTCAAGCGTGATGAGGGCGACAGCGATGTACGAACGATAACGCTCGAGGCGCACGGTGACCGCGCAATGGAGCTTTCCCATTTGATTGATAAGGCTGTACAAGATGAGCTTGCATAACGACAACGCGCTGGTGGTGGCGCTCGATACCTCGACCGACATGCTTGCCTGCGCGGCAAGCTGGATTGATGGGCAGACGGGCGAGACGAAGCTCGTGAGTGGCGACCACATGTGTCGCCGTCACGCCAACGTTGAGCTCGTGAATACCGTTGATGGCGTGCTGGCTCAAGCCGGTCTGGATCGCAGCGATGTTGGTTGCTATGTGGTCGGCCGCGGCCCGGGGTCCTTTACGGGTGTGCGCATCGGCATCTCCACTGCCAAGGGCCTCGCGCGTGGTGCCAATGTTCCGCTGCTGGGCGTGTCGACGCTCGACGCTTGCGCTTGGACGGCGTGGAAGGCTGGTGTGCGCGGCAAGCTTGGTATCTTGGCCGATGCTATGCGCGGTGAGGTATATCCGGCGCTGTATATGCTGGTCGATGAGGGCCCCGAGCGTCAATTTGAGCGCGAACACGTGGTCAAGGCCGCCGTGGCGCTCGATGAGTGGCGCCAAGCAGCGGACTGGGACCAGGTTCAGCTGACCGGTGACGGTCTCGTGCGCTATGGCAAGCTGCTGGGTGAGGACGAGACCGCCCGCTGCGTGGAGCGCGACCTGTGGTGGCCTTCGGGCGAGGGCTTGCTGCTCGCGCACGCTGCGGGTGACGGCGATCCGGCTCGCGTCCTGCCGATTTACACGCGCCTTTCGGATGCCGAGGAAAACGAGCGCAAGCGTCTTGGTCTTGCCGAGAGTGCGCAGAGCGAAATTACGGGCGTTGCCGATGAGCTCGCCGGTCGTCATCTGCAGTTCCGTCCCATGGGCGCGGCGGATGCCGAGGGCGCGAGCACGCTGGAGGCTGCCTGCTTTGAAGGTGCCGGACACGAGGCGTGGACGCCGGGCATGTTCCTGTCCGAACTGGGCGAGGACGTCGCTGCGCCGCGTAGTTGGTGGGTGGCACACGACGACGGCAAGCTACTGGGCCTTGCCGGCGGTATGGTCGTGGACGGTGATGTGCAGATTCTGGATGTCGCCGTCGACCCGGCACATCGCCGTGAGGGCATTGCCCGCAAGCTGCTGTCGCATGTGAGCTATGATGCCCAGATGCTCGGCTGCACCACGGCTTCGCTCGAGGTCGAGGACGGCAACGAGGGAGCGATCGCGCTTTATAACGCTCTGGGCTTTACCGAGGCAGGACGGCGCCGCGGCTACTATGGTGCCGGCAAGGATGCCATCGTCATGACGGCTCCACTGCCCCTGGTGCTTCCGGTCGACAATGCTTCGCCCGAGCCGACGGCGGCAGAGCAGCGCGTATGGCCGCTGCCTGCTCCTGGGCGCTCCGAGGGGGAGCGTGCCGAAATTGAGCGCCGCCGCCTAGTGCTCGCTATCGAGAGTTCCTGCGACGAGACGGCCGTGGCGATTATCGATGCGGATGGCAATATGCTGGCCAACCAGGTGTCGACGCAGATTGATTTTCACGCCCGCTTTGGCGGCGTGGTGCCCGAGATCGCCTCGCGCAAACACGTCGAGGTGATTGTGAGTGTCGTGGATGCGGCGCTCGAGGATGCCGCAGCATCGCTTGGTCTTGAGGATGGAGCCATTGCCCCCAGCGAGCTTGCCGCCGTGGGCGTGACACAGGGTCCGGGCCTGGTGGGCGCGCTCGTGGTTGGCGTCGCCTTCGCCAAGGGCTTTGCCTACGCTGCCGGCAAGCCGCTCGTGTGCGTCAACCATCTGGAGGGGCACCTGTTTGCCAACCTGCTGGCGCAACCCGACCTCAAACCGCCGTTTATCTTCACGCTTGTCTCGGGTGGGCACACCATGCTCGTGCACGTGAAGGCGTGGGGCGACTACGAGGTGCTCGGTGAGACGCTCGACGACGCTGTGGGCGAGGCCTTCGACAAGGTAGCCAAGGCGTTGGGTCTGGGCTATCCCGGTGGCCCCATCATTTCCAAGCTGGCCGAGACGGGCAACCCCAAGGCGATCGATTTCCCCCGTGCGCTTAACAGCAGAGGAGACTATCGCTTCTCGCTTTCGGGCCTTAAAACCGCTGTGACGCTCTACATTGAACAGGAGACCAAGGCCGGGCGCACGATTCACCTGCCCGATCTGGCAGCTTCGTTTGAGGCAGCTGTCTTTGACGTGCAGTACAAGAAGGCCAAAAACGCACTGCACGCTACCGGATGCAAGGAATACTGCATCGGTGGCGGCGTCTCGGCCAACCCGCATCTGCGCGAGATGATGATCAAGAAGCTTGGGCGTCAGGGGATCCGCGTAACGGTGCCGCCCTTGTCTGCCTGTACCGATAACGCAGCTATGATCGCGGAGGTCGCCCGCCGTAAATTCGACCGAGGTGAAATCTCGCCGTTCGACGTCGACGCCGATCCAAACATGACGCTGTAGCTGGTACGGCGCGGTCCCCGGCCGGAGGGGCCGGATATAAGGTTTCCTGCTCTACAGTCCTGCGCAAGACGAAGGCCACATTAAGTGGCCTTCTTTGCGTGCGGAACTCGCGATAAACCTTATATCCGGCCCCTCCGGTCGGGGACCTTTCTGTATCGATATAGCTTCTGAGCTGGTTTGGCGTCGATAACGTCCAGCAAGGTTAACAAGCCAGCGCCGAATTTCCGGCGGGCTTTAGCTGAAAGAAAAAGATAGTGTGCGGAGCTTTGCTCCGTATATGGGATGGGGCCCCTCGGGAGCGGGCGGGCGTATACAAGGTTTATCGCGAGTTCCGCACGAGCCGGAGAGCACTTAATGTGCTCTCCGTGCGAGCAGGACTGTAGAGCAGGAAACCTTGTATACGCCCGCCCGCTCCCGAGGGGCATCTCTCATGCAAAAACTTTTGTTGGGTAAAGTCCGAGGTCAGTGGCGTTTTATACCGAAAAATTCAAAAAAAGTTGAAAATTCATTACATATTTGCGTTGACTTTAGGTAACTAAAGTTTCATACTGCTTTTCATCCACTGGGGGATGTGAACACGCACGGATCGTTCACATCATGATTGAAGAGGATTTCTTAGACATGTTCACGCATCAGCTAAACATTATCAGCGTAGTAATTATCTGATGCGGGTTAGCACATACAGCTAGCCCGTACGATAACGGGCGGCTGATGAAGATGAGGGCCGTCGAGCGCAACCGACGGCCCTCATTTTTTATGTCTAGGAAGTTCTTTTTAGAGGAGGAAATGTAATGAACGGAGTTTTGCTCATGGTTGTGGCCGCGGCGGTGCTCGCCTGCGGCTATCTGGGCTACGGCCGCTGGCTGGCCAACAAGTGGGGCGTTGACAAAGAGGCCCTCACGCCGGCCAAGCGCATGAAGGACGGCAAGAGCTTCTCGCCCGTCTCCGCCTTTACCGCGTTCTCGCACCAGTTCAGCTCGATCTGCGGTGCTGGCCCTGTCACGGGTACGATCGTCGCCATGGCCTTTGGCTGGCTGCCCGTCGTGCTCTGGGTCCTCGTCGGCGGCATCTTCTTTGGCGCCGTCCACGACTTTGGTGCCCTGTACGCTTCGATGAAGAACAACGGCAAGTCGCTCGCTCAGCTCATCGAGAAGTACATCGGCAAGACCGGCCGTCGCCTGTTCCTGCTGTTCTGCTGGCTGTTCTGCATCATCGTCATCGCCGCCTTCACCGACATGGTCTGCAAGACGTTCATGTTCACCCCGGCCGTTGACGCTTCTGGCGCCGCTACCGGTGCCATCGACTTCACCAAGTCCTATGCCGCTGGCTGCGCTGGCACCATCTCCATCCTGTTCACCTTCGTCGCTATCGCCTTTGGTTGGGCCCAGAAGAAGTTCAACCTCACCGGTGTCGCCGAGTTCGTCACCGGTGTGGTCCTCATGGTTCTCATGTTCGCCGTCGGTATGCAGTTCCCGATCTACCTGGATAAGTTCCAGTGGTTCGCCGTCGTCATGGTCTACCTGGTCTTCGCTGGCGCTATGCCCATCCAGATGCTCAAGACCCCGCGTGACTACCTCACTTCCATCATGATGATCGTCATGATCGTTTGCGCTGTCCTCGGCATCGTCGTCCTGGGCGTCAACGGTCAGGCCACCATCACCGCTCCGGTCTTCACCGGCTTCTCCACTACCTCCGGCATGATGTTCCCGGTCCTGTTCGTTTCCGTCGCTTGCGGTGCTCTCTCCGGTTTCCACAGCCTCGTTTCTTCCGGCACCTCTTCTAAGCAGGTCGAGAAGGAGCAGGACGCCGTCAAGGTCGGTTATGGCGCCATGATCGTCGAGTCCTTCGTCGGCATCCTTGCCATCATCGTCGCCGGCATCATGTTCTCCGACATGAACACCGCCGGTACCGGCGCCCTCAACGCCGGCGTCGCTTCCACCCCGTTCCAGATCTTCGCCGCTGGCATCTCCCGCGGTATGCAGGCCTTCGGTGTTGACGGCACGCTCGCTACCGTCTTCATGACCATGAACGTCTCCGCTCTGGCCCTGACCTCGCTCGACGCCGTCGCCCGCATCGCCCGCACTTCGTTCTCCGAGTTCTTTGCCCAGACCAACGACGCCCTGGCCATCGAGTCCAAGACCGGCTACATGAAGGTCCTCGGCAACCCCTGGTTCGCCACGGTCGTCACCCTGCTTCCCGGTCTCGCCCTCGCTTTTGGTGGCTATGCCAACATCTGGCCGCTCTTTGGTGCTTCCAACCAGCTGCTCGGCGGCATGACCATGATCACCCTCGCCGTGTTCTGCAAGTGCACCGGCCGCAAGGGCTGGATGCTCTACGTGCCCGTCGTCTTCCTGCTCTGCTGCACCTTCACCTCGCTGGTCCAGAGCGCCATGGGCTGCATGACCGCTGTCCAGGCTTACGGCTTCTTCGGCACCATCCCGGCTACCGCCACCACGGCCGCCGTCTCCGTCGCCGCCACCAAGGGCCTGCAGCTTGTCTTCGCCGTCCTGCTGATGGTCCTGGGCCTCATCGTCGCCGTCAACTGCCTCAAGGAGCTCTTCGGCAAGGAGGCCGGTTCCATGCCCGACGAGGAGCCCGAGTGGTCCGAGATGGGCAAGGCCGAGTACGGCCGCGCCGCTGCCGCTGAGGCTCCTGCCGACGCCGAGGCCGCCAAGGCTTAGTCGACCTGACGAGTTGAACGTCACATCTATATGACTCGGAAAGACCGGGTCCGCGACTTCGCGGGCTCGGTCCTTTTTTCATACAAAAGCGGGTGACGCTCGAGTGTTCTCGCAGATGTTTTGCGTGGATAAGGGCGCGCGTTGTACCATATAGACGTATATGTGTACATATGAAAGGGGCCCCGTGGCCAAGACGGTATATTCCGATAACCAAAATAATGTCGATGCCCTGGCTGAACGTCTGAGCAGCCAGACGTCGCTTTCTGCCGAGCGTGCCAAGCTGGTTGCCTACGACCTGCTCTGCCGCAAGGCGCTCAAGATTAAGTCGAGTGCGCTGGCGCAGATTTTCCGCTCCGTCGATAAGGAATGTGACACCAAGGCGATGCGCGATGAGCTTATCGCGGCAAATATCGTGACAAAGATCGAGGGTAGCGGCATTAACGGGCGCCCGGCGTTTTATACCATCAATGCAGAGATCCGCGATGTCCGGGAGCAGCCTGCCGAGTCCGTCGAAGATTTTGTCGTCGAGGATTCCGCTGACGTGCCTGCTGTGGAAGAAGTTGCTCCGCGTGAGCATGTCGATACCGATGAGTTGCTCGATGAGAACGTCGTGCGTGCCTTTACGGCCAAGGCAGGACGCGGCGGTTTTGGCGGGGGTGGCAAGCGCGATACGCAGCGCCGCGCCCAGCAGGAGCGCTTCCGTCGCGCCGTTGCTCAAAAGGGTGAGACGGATGCTGAGGCCATCGAGGAAAAGTCCGTCGGGATGCAGGAGCCGACTCGCACTCAAGAGCATGCTGAGATCCAGGAGCCCAAGCGTCGCCGCGGTGCCCACTTTAAGGCCGAGCAGCGAGGTATTGCATGCGAGGTCCAGGATTCCGTCGAGGCTGCTGACGCGTCCGATGAACCGGTCAAGAAGGCTCCGGGTTCATGCCGTCCCGGCCGCGGTTTTGCGGGACGCGCGTATCCCGTAAGGCGTCAGGAGAAGAGCGAGCCGGCTTCGACCACTCAGGACGAGAAGGCCGTTGAGCCGGCGGCTCGCGAACAGAAGCCTGTTGAGCCGCAGCTTGAGGTTGATGCCGAGGCCAAGGGTCAGCAGCCTACTGATGAGCAGGCGGAGCAGGGCGCGTCGAGCAAGCCTCGCCGCCGTCGCCATCGTGGGGGCCGCAGTTCCCATGCCGAGACTGCAGCCGAGAAGACCACGCCGCAGGACGAGGATGCGAAGGTCGAGGTTTCTTCGGGGCAGCCTAAGCGCCAGTCGGCGAAGGAGAGCAAGTCCGATCGTCCGCAGAAGCAGGCGCCTATGCCGAAGCACGAGCGCAATTCCCAAGGCGATTCTAAGCGCAAGTCTCAGAAGAAGCCGGAGTCTGCCGCAGCAGATACTGCTGCCCAGCAGCCCAAGTCGGCAGTCCACGGCGAGGTCTCGGCGTTTGCCCTTGCCCGCGTTTTAGGTAGGCAGCTGCTCAAAGTTGTCCCTACGCCTACGGCGCTCTCTAAGATCAAGGAGCAGCAGACACAGATCGTAAAGGTCGAGGGCAAGGACGGCAAAAAGGCTCCGCAGCGCACTCAGCACAACGAGATGTCCAACCGCAAGATTGCCGAGGAAATCGCAATCATCCAGGCTTGGATCGAGCAAAACCGAGGTGCCGATACGCCGGTTGCCTCGCGCCGCCAGCGTGCCTACCAGATTTTTAACGACGAGAAGGCTTTTGACGGCAAGCACGGTGAGCGCCTGATAAGGCGCATGACCGAAAAGGGCATCAGCATGCAGGCGATCAAGGTCGCCCCCAACCGCCCCGTGCACTTTACGGGTTTCTTTACGCTGGGCGCCGACAAGCCGTTTATTATGGTCGAGAACCTGGACACCTATGACGAGATCGTCAAGCTCTTGCGCGGCCGCAAGCACGCCAAGCTCTTTGGCACCAAGGTGGGCGGCGTGATTTTTGGCGGCGGATGCAAGGCGAGCGTCTCGCATGCCCTGGACGATTATCTGGCTGAGATCGGCTATCGCTTTAACTACGTCTACTACGTGGGCGATATCGACCGCGAGGGCGCGCGCATCGTCGAGCAGGCTCGCAATGCCAATGTGGTTGAGATTCGCCTGCATGCCGGCATGTACCGCGCCATGCTCGCCGAGCATAAGCGTCGCGTGAAGGCCGGCGGCGAGTGCGAGCCCGCGGCTGCCAACCAAGGCGTGCCGCAGAACTTGGCGGCGACGATCAAGGATCTGCCCATGGTCACGCGCGTGCAGTTCCGCAATGTGCTGCGCGAGGGCGGGCGCATTCCGCAGGAGATTCTGATGACCGCCGACTATCGGGATGGCGACTCGGGAAGCTTCGACCGCATGCTGAACAACTAAAGTCCGCCGTTCTACCGAACGGCGGACTTCTTGACGCTGCGAGGGGCCTTGGCACGGCAATCTGACGTTCAACTTCGGCGGCGCGACCAGAAGGTCAGCGCCGCCTTGTTTCACGTCACCTTGCCATACCGGGACCCCTCTCGCTGTCACGTCCAAAACATCGATGTCACGTGTCCTTCTTTGCGTGCGGAACTCGCGACAAACTTAATGCCCGGCCCATCGGGGCAACACGGCACGTTGCAGAAGGCGGCTCGCTTTTCGGAACTGGGCTGATAGGCGTGCCTCAAAAAATCTACCCCAGTCGCTGTGCAGGGTGTCTATAAAGAGCCGTGGCCAAAAAACATCAAATATGAGTACTGATACTCTTTTAGTAGCAGTAACTTTGACCACATTTAAGGTGATTTGACGTGTCGATCGAGCAGATAAGCTGCCGTATCTCCTCAAGTGTTCATTAAAGGAAGACCTTGATGCGAATAAATCTCATTAAGATCTTCTTTTATTAACGGAAATAATGTAGCTACAACGGTAACAGTACTCATATTTGCCGTTTTTTGGCCACAGTCCTTCGGAGGGTCCTCGAAAATAGTCACGAGCCGGCACTTGGGGACGTTCCTATAATGTCGGCACTTAGGAACGTCCCCAAGTGCCGACACCGCGTCTGCCTGCGGCGGCCGCGCGCCGCTGCGTCGCTCCGCACCCTCGCGGGTTCGAATCCCCCCCGCTTGCCCACAAGAAAGCGCCCTGGGCAGTTATGGGCTCAGGGCGCTCAATTTTAATGGCTGGGACGGAGGGATTCGAACCCCCAACAGCCGGCACCAAAAACCGGAGTTCTACCGTTGAACTACGTCCCAATGTGTGGTGTTGCCCAAAAGCAACTCGTCTAGTTTACCTAATCTGCGAGGGCATCGCAAACGCCGTCGAGTAGGCGTACGGCGAGCGTTTGCGCGTCGCTGGCCGTGAAGGTGCCGTTGTAGCGCGTCATGCCCGTGAGCTCAATGCGAATGCGAGCCGGCTTCTGCTGCGCGGCGACATTGGCGGTGCGGATGCGCTGGGCCAGGTTGTGGCACTCGGCGAGGGCAATCGTGGCGCGTGGCGCGGCGTCGGCGGGCAGCTCGTCGCTTGCGATCTCGAGCACCAGGTCAACGTTGGTTGGGACCTTGGAGTCGCAGAGCATCATGCCGCTATTGTCGGTCGTTGCCGTGGCAATATTCCACATGCGCGACGCAACACTGCGTGCGATGGGGTCCTCGCCGATAACAGCAATCTGGAAGCGCTCGAGCACGTTGGCGGCGCGAGCAAAACCGATGCGGGACTCGGCTTCGGTGACCGAGGGCTTGCCCTCCCACACATGGTGCAGGCGGTTGATGTAGGCGTAGGTGTCCTGGAAGGCCATGCCGTCGGCAAACAGGCCGACATTTTCCTGGAACTGCTGCAGGGCGGCCTCGGTATGCGGACCAAAGTAGCCGTCGTCTTCGCCACAGGCAAAGCCCAAAACGTTGAGAGCGCGCTGCAGGGCCTGCACATCGGCGCCATGGAAATTGGGCATGCGCAGGTAGAGGGTGCGGTCGCCCAGCTTATACGAAGCGTCTACAAGGGCGCTCCAACAGGGGATATCGACGGCATGACCGGCAGCAAGGCCGCTGTCGAGCCTGAAAGTGCTGACGGCCTGCTCAGTGGTGGCTCCAAAGTACTTGTCGGTGACTTCGGCGGCATCAATCGTGTAGCCGAGCTGCAGGAGACGAGACTGCACATCCTCGACGGCTGCTCCTTGCATGCCCGTTGTAATAGGTTCCATGAACGAACCCCTTTCGGCGTACCATTCGTACTATTTGAGCGTCTGTCGGATAGACAACGCAAAGGGATGCATAAACATGCACTCAACAGTGTAGCAAGTTGTGCCTAAATACGCTGCTGACAGGTTTTATAACCCCCGTTAGTTAAGGCGCTCCACAAAGAAATCTGCCATGGAGAGGAACAGCTCGCGTGCGTGCGGATCAAGCTCAACGTTCTCGATGGCCGCTTTGGCCTTAGCGGTCAGGTCGAGCGCGTAAGTGTGGGCGTAATCGATGGAGCCGGTTTCCTGGAAGATCTCCACGGCGCGTGCGAGCTGCGCGGGATCATCGGTGCCCGAGGAAAGAATTGCCTCGACCTCGTCGTGGTGGCGCTCATCAGAGAGGGCGTGTACGGCGACAAGCGTGCGCTTGCCCTCGGTGATGTCGGTGCGGAAGTCCTTGTTGGCGGCTTCCTTAGTGCCGACAAGGTTGAGCAGGTCGTCCTGAATCTGAAAGGCAAGGCCCGTGTGCAGGCCAAAGGCGCGCAGCGCCTCGATTTGCTCATCGCTGCCGCCGCCGATAATGGCTCCGGCGGCAAGCGGCGTGGCTCCGCTGTAAAACGCGGTCTTGTGCGTCGCCATGTCCAGGTAGTCATCAACCGAGATATCAAAGCGTCCGTCACGGACCCAACCCAGGTCGAGTGCTTGACCCTCGATGGTGCGGACGATCATCTCGGTAAGCTCGTGGAGCACGCGCAGCTTCACGTCGGACTCTAGCGTAGGGTCGTCGAGAACCGTCTTGGTGACCATGGTGAGCGCCAGGTCGCCACAATTGATGGCAAGGCCCGTGCCCTCGGTAAGGTGCATGCAGGGCTTGCCTCGACGAAGCTGTCCGTTGTCGGCGATATCGTCGTGGATCAGCGCGCCCGACTGGAAATGCTCGATAGCTGCCGCGGCGCTGCGGGCGCTCTCAAAGCTACCGCCCACTGCGGTGGCGGCGAGCATGCAGATAAGCGGGCGGTGGCGCTTGCCGGCGTTGGCCGTAAATGCCGAGAGCGGGGTATACAGGTAGCGCTCGATATCGGCGGAAGTCGCCTGTCCGTCAAAGAACGTGGCCAGATAGTCGTTAATCTGGTCAAAGTGTTGGGCTAAAAAGCTGGTAAACGGACTGGACACGGGTTCTCGCATTCTTTGATAGGTTGCATCGTTGCATTATGCAGACAACATATTGCCACATTAGGGCGTCGAGCGCGGCGGTTGAAGACGATTGGTCCATGCGGCCGCAAGTGCGGTAGGGGCTTGGCTAGATAAGCCCAAAGTGTTCGAGCGCGGTGACGACGCCGTCGTGGTCGATGCTGTCGGTGACATAGTCGGCCTTTTCCTTAAGGAAGTCCGGTGCGTTGCCCATGGCGATGCCAACGTCGACGGCGTTCATCAGCGAGACGTCATTGCTGGCGTCGCCGATGCCGTATACGGTTCCGTGATGGGGATCGAGGGCGTCGAGTACAGACTGGATGCCCCCGCGCTTCGTGCATTCGCGGGGCGAGATTTCGGTTACCTCGAGTTCGAGCTCGTTAAAGCACAGCAGCGGCTCAAGTGCCTTATCTTGAGCGATGTGGTTGGCGAGCGATGTAGACATCAAGATCTTGTAGGCACTGTAATGTTGCAGCTGCGTGACTGCGTCGCCCAGGGTGCGCGCGTATCCGGGGGCATCGGGGGCATCGGCACTCATGCGCACGACGCCGTTGAGGCCCTCAAAGCGGATGACCTCGCCCGATTGCTCAAGGTAGGGGGCAAGATGCTGCAGCATACTGGGCGTCATCGACAGATCGCGAATTGCGTGTCCGTTGATCTCGGCGTAACCGCCCGCAAGACAGACGATGCCGGTCCAGGGCAGCTCAAGAAGTTTGGGGTGGATGCAGCTGAGGGTGCGCCCTGTGCAGATAAAGGCCATGTTGCCGTTTGCAACGAAATCGCGGATGGCCTGTGAGACCGCCTCGTTGGGATAGGGGGACAGATCTCGCTCGCTCTCGGGAAGCCCTTGTGCCACTCGAGGGTCTTGCCACGCGAGCGTGCCGTCAATGTCGAAGAAGCAGATATCGCCGTGCTTGTGGGTTGGGCTGGCGGCAGGGGAGGCCGAGGTGGTGGGTACAAATCCCGGCTCGAGGCCTATGATTTGGTCAAAATGCTCTTTAACGCGGGGAACGGAGATGCCGATGATCACCTGGGCGGTCTTGCCCGTAATGATGAGGCCCTTGGCGCCCGCCGCGACGAAGGCTGCGTTGTCTGCGACAACGGAAGGTTCTGCGACCTCAACGCGCAGACGCGTGGCGCAATTGGTCGCTCCTACAATATTGCTAACGCCACCCAAGAGCGCAACGACTTGCTCAGCAAGCAGATGATCTTGGGATGATTGGTTGTCGGTGCCGTTTTGGGCCGTGCCTTCTTTGGCAGAGCTTTTTCCCGTCAGACGTGCGAGCGCCGCATCGCTGGCGATATGGTGCTCGCGGCCTGGGGTTTTTAGGTCGAAAGCCAGAATGAGGCCCCGGAAGACCAGAAAAAAGACAGCGCTAAACATCAGACCGATACCGAGCGCCAAAAGGTAGGAGCCGGCATGCATTCGCATGAGTGGGATGAAGTTGAAGGCCGTCATTTCCATGAGACCGCCCGAGAAGATGCCGACGATGCCAAAGAAGTTCATGGTCATAGCAAGGCAGGAGGATAGGACGGCGTAGAGCAAAAAGAGTCCGGGATAGGTGAACATAAAGAGAAACTCGAGCGGTTCGGTGACGCCGCAGACCACCGAGGCGACGATGACGGGCAAAAGGATGACCTTAAGGCCGGCGCGGCGTTCGGGTTTGGCGGTGAAATAGAATGCTGCCGCGATGGCGGGAAGGCCAAAGAGCTTGCCCCAGCCGGTGGCGGTAAAACCTGCCCAGGGTGCAAGTTCATTTAAAGGGCGCGTGCTATGGGAGAGAATGGGGAGCAGGTTGGTCCACGTGGCGTAAATACCGTCGTAAATGACCAGATTGTCGTAATAGATGGGCATATAGAGCAGGTGGTGCAGCCCCATGGGCTCGAGTGCTCGCTCCAAAAACACAAAGATGCCCACGCCGAAGGGGCCGACGACCGCAAGTGCGTGGCGCAGCGTTTCGGTCACAGCGTATGCGAAGGGTACGATGGCGGCCGAGATGGCGGCAAGGGCAAGCACGGCAAAAAAGCTGATGAGGTAGACCAGTGAGGAACCCGAGAAGGTGCCGAGCCAATCGGGAACCTTGGCATCGTAGAAGCGGTCATGGATGGCGACGACGGTTGCCGATACCGCCAGCGGGCCGATAATGCCGGTGTCGAGCGTCTTGATGCCGTCGATGACGGTGATACCGCTGGCGGGGGTCAAAGATGACGGGTACTCAAGTCCAAGGTTGTCTCCGCTCAGCTTAATGATCTCGCTCAAAAAGAAGCAGTAGGCAAAATAGGCGACGAGAGCCTCGAGGCAGCAACGAGCCGGTTGTTTTTGGGCAAGACCGATGGGCAGCGCTACGGCAAAAAGGAGCGGGAGGCGTTTAAAGACCGTCCACGAGCCGCGCTGGATGATGGTCCAAAAAGCGTACCAAGGGGTTCCGTATACGGCGAGATCGCCGACGATGTCCGCAGTCGTTGCGAGAGCGGAGACGCCGACCATGAGGCCTGATATAGAAAACAGCATGGCGGGCGCGAACATGGCTCCGCCAAAACGTTGGATTTTCTGCAGCATAATATGCCTTTCGGATGCAACATGCTGTGCGAGCAAGAACGTTTAAACAATGGACTCATTGTAGAGGACTGGCTGCTTGCCGCGTTGACGGTTTTGATTCGGTCCGATTTGGGTTTCGGGGGAACCGTCGACGGTAAATAATCCGTGCTTTACCGATAATCGGTTTAAACAACCCAAAGAAATGCTATCGTGCCTAGCCATACATATTCATTAGAGGTGAAACAATGCCAAAAGCGATTTATGAAGGAATCTACCGCGAGATTCGTTCGCGCATTATCAACGGAACCTATGCGTTCCAGGAGATGCTGCCGACCGAGGCCGAGCTGACCGCGGAATTCGGATGCACCCGAAATACCGTCCGTCGCGCCTTGGGTATGCTGGCCGACGGGATGTACGTACAGCCCATTCACGGCAAGGGCGTGCGCGTCATTTGGCTTAAAGGCGAGACCGATATGCTGGGCACGCTCGAGGAAGTCGAGTCGTTTGGCGAGTTTGCAAAGCGCAACAATGCCGTTGCATCGACGGACGTTAAGTCTTTTGAACATCTGGTCTGCACCGAGCAACTCTCTCGTCGCCTGGGCTTTAAGGTGGGCGAGGAGCTGATTCGTGTAGTGCGTGTCCGAAGCCTCAACGGCAGTGCTCGCCAGGTGGACCACGGCTACTTTTTGGAGTCGATCGCCAAGGGCCTGACGCCCGAGGTCGCCGAGAAGTCTATCTACGACTATCTGGAGCACAAGCGCGGCATCAAAGTGATGGCGAGCCGCCGTACGGTGAGTGTCGAGCTCGCCAACGATGAGGACTGCAGCTACTTGGACCTTGGCAAGTACAACTGCGTCGCCGTTATGGAGAGCCAGTCGTACACCTCGGACGGCATCTTGTTCGAGGTCACGCATGCCCACACGCATCCCGAGATCTTCCACTACCGCGTCAACTCCAAGCGATAGCCGGCTAGCTTGCAGCCTGACGAGACTCATGCCCTCAAAGCGAAAACGCCCGGTCAAACCGACGATGCATCGGCTTGATCGGGCGTTTTCTCTGTATTTGATAACAAATAATTGTTTATACAAAACTTGTCAAGTATCAAGTCGAAATTACCGTTCACCGAAGTTTTTCTACCGCTCTAGTAATACTTGTTCAAACAACTAGCCAAATAGCGTATTGTACAAATCAGCAAAAGGGGCAAAGTCCCCGAGCCAATCTCCGAAGGCGGCGGCAAAGGGTGCCGCCACGGTGTGAAAGGGTGGATTGTAATGAAGAACGAAATGAGCAGAAGGCAGTTCCTGGGCTTTGCTGGTTCCGCGGCTGCGGTTCTTGGTCTGGGCCTCGTGGGCTGCGGTGGTTCTGCCGGCTCTGGCTCCTCTGCTTCTGGTGACGCTGCCGAGGTCTACTTCCTCCAGTTTAAGCCCGAGGTCGACAAGGAGTGGAAGGAGATCGCCAAGGCGTACAAGGAGGAGAAGGGCGTCGAGGTCAAGATCGTGACCGCCGCTTCCAACACCTACGAGGAGAAGCTCAAGTCCGAGATGTCCAAGAGCTCCGCTCCGACGCTGTTCCAGGTCAACGGCCCCACTGGTCTTAAGAACTGGAAGGATTACTGCGCCGATCTGTCCGACACCAAGCTCCGCGGCGAGCTCATCGACGACTCCCTGGCCCTGCAGTCCGACGGCAAGGATCTGGGTATCGACTGGGTTCAGGAGAGCTTCGGCATTATTTACAACAAGCAGCTGCTCGAGAAGGCTGGCTACAAGGCCGAGGACATCAACTCCTTCGACAAGCTGAAGGCTTGTGCCGACGACATCCAGGCCCGCAAGGACGAGCTCGGCGTTGAGGGTGCCTTCACTTCCGCCGGCATGGACGACTCCTCCAGCTGGCGCTACACCACCCACCTTGCCAACATGCCGCTCTACTACGAGTTTGAGAAGGAGCACAACCAGGAGGACGACGAGATCAAGGGTGAGTTCCTCGACAACTACAAGCAGATCTTCGACCTGTACATCACCGACTCCACCTGCGATCCTTCGCAACTTGCTTCCAAGACCGGCGACGACGCCACCAACGAGTTCGCAACCGGCAAGGCCGTCTTCTACCAGAACGGCTCTTGGGCCTACTCTGACCTCGTCAAGGCCGGCATGACCGACGATCAGATTGGCATGATGCCCATCTACATCGGTGTTGACGGCGAGGAGAACCAGGGCCTGTGCTCCGGCGGCGAGAACTACTGGTGCGTCAGTTCCCAGGCTTCCGAGGATGCCCAGAAGGCCACCGAGGACTTCATGTATTGGTGCGTCACCGCTGACACCCCGACCAGCATCATCGCCGACAAGATGGGTCTGACCGCTCCGTTCAAGAGCGCCAAGGAGACCACCAACGTCTTCTCGCAGCAGGCCGTTGCCATGGTCAAGGACGGCAAGAAGACCGTCGCTTGGGACTTCGTTTACATCCCCTCTGAGGAGTGGAAGAAGAACCTCAAGCAGGCTCTGATTGCCTATGCTGCCGACAACAGCAAGTGGGACGGCGTCAAGAACGCCTTCGTCGATGGCTGGAAGACCGAGAAGGCTGCTTCCGAGTAAGCAGTTGCTGCCCAAGCTATCTGATTAGCGACAGGGGGCGGGCAGACGTTGGTTTGCCCGCCCCCCCTGCATATTGAAAGGACCCTTCTATGGGCAAAGCACTCAAGCGCTGGTGGCCGCTCTTTATGCTGCCCACGTGCCTGGCGTTTATGATCGGGTTCGTGATTCCCTTTATCCAGGGCGTCTATCTCTCGTTCTGCCAGTTTATTACCATCAACAACGCGCACTTTGTCGGTATCGAGAACTACGTGCGCGCGCTGTCCGATCCGCAGTTCTCCACGTCATTCTTCTTTACCGTGGCGTTTGCCTTCCTGTCGACGGTGCTCATCAACGTGATCGCCCTGGCCATTGCACAGGCGCTCACCCGCAAGGCGCTCAAAGGCACCAACATCTTCCGTACGATTTTCTTTATGCCTAACCTGATCGGCGGCATCGTGCTGGGCTACATCTGGCAGATTCTGATCAACTGCCTGCTCTCCAACGTGGGTGCCCAGCTCATCGCGCTTAACTCTGCTGCTGGCTTCTGGGGCCTTATCATCCTGACCCTGTGGCAGCAGGTCGGCTACATGATGATCATCTACATCGCCGGTCTGCAGTCCATTCCGTCCGACTACATCGAGGCCGCCAAGGTCGACGGCGCCACGGCATGGCAGACGTTTTGGAAGGTTAAGATCCCTAACCTGATGCCGACGATTACCATCTGCCTGTTCCTGTCCATCACCAACGGCTTTAAGCTGTTCGACCAGAACCTCGCCCTTACCGGTGGTGCCCCCGCGCACTCCACCGAGATGCTCGCCCTGAACATCTACAACACGTTCTATTCGCGTGCTGGCATCGCATGGCAGGGCATCGGTCAGGCCAAGGCAGTTATCTTCTGCATCCTGGTCGTCGCTATCTCTATGATCCAGCTTAAGGCCACGAGGTCCAAGGAGGTGCAGCAGTAATGAAACGCGATAAGGCTATCAACCGCGCGCTCTCGATTTTCTTTACGATCCTGTCGCTCGCATGGATCTACCCCGTGTTCATGATTGCGCTCAATTCCTTTAAGAAAGCGACCGCAATCAGCACCACCACGGCGTTCGATCTGCTCACGCCCGAGACGTTCAACGGTCTCGCAAACTACGTGCACGCTCTTAACGAGCAGGGCTTTGCCTCGGCGTTTATGTACTCGCTCATCATCACGGTCACGTCGGTCGTTCTGATTTTGGTGTGCTGCTCCATGTGCGCTTGGTACGTAGTGCGCGTCAACAGCAAGATCTCGAACTTCTTCTATTACCTGTTCGTCTTTTCGATGGTCGTGCCCTTCCAGATGCTCATGTTCACGCTGTCCAATTTGGCGGACCGCATCGGCTTCAACACGCCGTTCAACATCTGCTTTATCTACCTTGGCTTTGGCGCGGGCCTGGCGGTCTTTATGTTCGCCGGCTTTGTAAAGAACATCCCGCTCGAGATCGAAGAGGCGGCCATGATTGATGGCTGCAACCCGGTCCAGGTGTTCTTTAAGATCGTCCTTCCCATCATGAAGCCCACCTATCTTTCGGTCGGCATTCTCGAGACCATGTGGGTCTGGAACGACTATCTGCTGCCCTACCTTACGCTCGACTCCACCAAGTACAAGACCATTCCTATTTTGATCCAGTACTTCCGCGGTGGCTACGGCCACGTCGAGCTCGGCCCCATGATGGCCTGCATCATGATGGTCGTTGTCCCCATCGTCATCATGTACATCTTCTGCCAGAAGTACATCATCGACGGTGTGGTGGCAGGTGCCGTCAAGGGCTGATGCCGTAACTGTTTTGCAAGTTTCTGCGGCGCCCCTCAGCGCGGCGCCGCGTATCGAAAGGTAAAGACATGGCCGAGATCGTTCTCAAACATGTTCAGAAGGTGTATCCCAACAACGAGTCAAAAAAGAAGGGCTTCTTTGGCAAAAAGAAGAAGACCGAGGAGAAGAAGCACAACCTCAAGGTTACCGAGGACGGTGTGCTCGCTGTAGAGGACTTCAACCTCACCGTTCACGACCAGGAGTTCATCGTCCTCGTTGGCCCGTCTGGCTGCGGTAAGTCCACGACGATGCGCATGATCGCCGGCCTGGAGGACATCACCTCGGGCGACGTGCTCATCGACGGCAAGCGCGTCAACGACGTGGCGCCCAAGGACCGCGACATTGCCATGGTGTTCCAGAGCTATGCTCTGTACCCCAATATGACGGTGTACGAGAACATGGCGTTTACGCTTGAGCTCAAGAAGGTCCCCAAAGACGAAATCGACCGTAAGGTTCGCTCTGCAGCCGAGATTCTGGGCATTACCCAGTACCTCGACCGTAAGCCCAAGGCGCTTTCGGGCGGCCAGCGCCAGCGTGTCGCTATCGGCCGCGCCATCGTGCGTGATCCCAAGGTCTTCCTGATGGACGAGCCGCTGTCCAACCTGGACGCCAAGCTGCGTAACCAGATGCGTGCCGAGCTCATTAAGCTGCGTCACGAGATCAAGGGCACCTTCATCTACGTTACTCACGACCAGACCGAGGCCATGACCCTTGGCGACCGCATCGTGGTCATGAAGGACGGCGTTGTCCAGCAGATCGCCACGCCGCAGGAGGTCTTCAACCATCCCGCGAACATCTTCGTCGCCGGCTTCATCGGCGTGCCGCAGATGAACTTCTTCGATGCCCAGCTGGTGCGCTTGGACAACGGCTTTACCGTCAAGACCAAGGATATGAACGTGACGCTCGCCCCCGAGACTTGCGCTCAGCTTGCCCTCAACTGGGACAGTGGCGACGTGAAGGAGATTACGGCCGGCGTGCGTCCCGAGCAGATCCTGCTTGCCGACAAGGGCGAGGAGGGCGCGCTCCAGGGTACCGTCGAGGTGACCGAGCTCATGGGTTCAACCGAGCATGTCCACCTGACTGCTCCCGATGGCCAGTTCGTCCTGATCATTCCCGTTGTCGACCTTGAGGCCAAGGGTGCGCTCAAGGCGGGCGACCCCATCTGGTTCAAGTTCGAGAAGAACGCGACCCACCTCTTCGATAAGGTATCTGGCAAGAACCTTATCTAGGCCCGGTGCATCCAGGCCCTCCCTTTGGGCGACTGCGGTATTGCCATCCTTTTGCCGCGGTCACATATAAGGCTCCCCTCCCGTCCACTGGGCGAGAGGGGAGCCTTTCTTTGTGTTGGGGTTGTCTGGCCGGTCGTTTGTCTCGATCTGTAACAGGTAGGGCCGATTTCGGACGTTAGATGTTACAGATCGAGACGGTTCCGCTGAGCTAACCATTTCATCTAAATCTGTAACACCAAAGGTGAATTTCAGCTGCTAGATGTTACAGATTGAGATAAACCCAAGGGGAGGGGCCGGTATGTCTCAATCTGTAACAGCTGGGACCGTTTTGGTTGAGTAGTTGTTACAGATCGAGATTGTTTGGTCGAGTCGGGTCACAGAGTAACGTGCGGGCACAAAAAACGGAGTCGTGTTGCCACGACTCCGTATCTCAAGAGGATGGGTAAGGGAGGCGAAATTAGTTCAGGTGCCAGATCTCGTCGTTGTACTGGGAGATGGTGCGGTCGGACGAGAAAGTGCCGGCGTTGGCGATATTGATGAGCGCCTTGCGCATCCAGGCGTCCTGGTCCTCGTAGTCGGCCAGCACGCGCTCCTTGGTCTGGATGTACTCCTCAATGTCGAGCAGGGCCATAAACCAGTCCTTGCCCTTAATGTCGTCGTGCAGGCGCTGCAGGCGCTCGGCATTGCCGGTCGCCATAAAGGCCGGGTTGGTGATGAAGTCCACCAGCAGTTTAATGCCGGGCTTGCGGTAGAGCACACCGGCGTCATAGGTGCCGTCGGCATAGAGCTGCTCGACCTGTTTGGACGAGGCACCAAAGGTATAGATGTTCTCGTCGCCCACGAGCTCGGCAATCTCCACGTTGGCGCCGTCGAGCGTGCACAGGGTTAGGGCGCCGTTGAGCATGAACTTCATGTTGGAGGTGCCGCTCGCCTCCTTGGAGGCCAGGCTAATCTGCTCGGAGATGTCAGCGGCGGGGATCACGCGCTCGGCGGCGGTGACGTTGTAGTTCTCGATCATGACAACCTGCAGGTAGGGAGCCACGTCGGGGTCGTTTGCAATCCACTGCGACAGCGTCAGGATCAGATGGATGATGTCCTGCGCGATAGTGTAGGCAGGCGCCGCCTTGCCGCCAAAGATGATGGTGACGGGGTGTTTAGGTCTGTTGCCGTTCTTGATATCGAGGTACTTCCAGATGATGTAGAGCGCGAGCATCTGCTGGCGCTTGTACTCGTGGATGCGCTTGACCTGGACGTCGATGATGGCGTTGGAGGGAATGGTCACGCCCTGCTCGAGCGCCATGAACTGGCGCATGATGGCCTTGGCCTCGACCTTGGTGGCGGCCAGGCGCTCAAGAACGTCCTTGTCGTCGGCGAACTTAGCGAGTTTGCTCAGATCGCCGGTGCTGCGCCAGTCGGTGCCGATCACATCGTCGAGCAGGCTGGCGAGCGCGGGGTTGGCCCCATGGATCCAGCGGCGGAAGGTGATGCCGTTGGTCTTGTTGGAGAACTTCTCGGGATAGATTTCGTAGAACGGATGAAGCTCGGTGTCCTCCAGGATCTTGGTGTGGAGGGCGGCTACGCCGTTGATGGAGAAGCCAAAGTGGATGTCCATGTGGGCCATGTGGACGGTGTCGTGCTCGTCGATGATGGCGACGCGCGGGTCATCGTGCTCGGCCTTCGCGATCTCATCGAGCTTGACGATAATGTCGGCGATGGCAGGGGAGACCTTCCGCAGGCTGGTGAGCGGCCACTTCTCGAGCGCCTCGGCAAGAATCGTGTGGTTAGTGTAAGCGACCATGGAGCGTACGATGGTCACGGCCTCGTCAAACTCGATGCCATGCTCAGTGGTGAGCAAGCGAATGAGCTCGGGGATGACCATGGTGGGGTGCGTGTCGTTGATCTGGACAACGGCGTAATCGGCCAGATCATGCAGGTTGCTGCCGCGCTCGACGGCCTCGTCGATCAGGAGCTGGGCGGCGTTGCTCACCATGAAGTACTCCTGATAGATGCGAAGTAGGCGGCCCTGCTCGTCGGAATCGTCGGGGTAGAGGAACAAGGTGAGGTTCTTGGCGATCTCGGTCTTGTCGAAGTCGATGGAGCTGCCGGGGACCAGGCCGTCGTCGACGCTCGCCAGGTCGAACAGGCGCAGGCGGTTCTTGGT